>JAABUN010004250.1_pt1 | contig 19977 bp, 22 predicted proteins | sample 5559311 | NCBI WGS metagenome assembly JAABUN01 (sample SAMN10711877, study PRJNA513370) | rock metagenome | isolation source: Antarctica rocks | place: Antarctica: Victoria Land, Siegfried Peak sud
ACCCGATCGAGAGCATGATCTCGATCTGCAGGGAGCACGCGGGCAACGTCAAGCGCTGGCGCGACGGGCAGATGGCGCTGCGCTGGTGCGCCGCCGGAATGATCGAGGCCGGCAAGCAGTTCCGCCGCGTCAACGGCCACCTGCACCTACCCGCGCTACGCGCCGCCCTCGAACGCGAGGTCACCAGAAATGTCGGACCAGTCGTGCAAGATGACCTCGTGAACGTCGCCTGACCTCAACAGGCCGCCATCGAAGTTCCACGTACTTCGGGGCAACCTCCCACGCGGTAGGCGTGACGCACAGCCGTGCCGTCGAGGATCCTGTACCGGACAGAACCTCTTCCCGCGCAGCGGCGGGCGGCCGCATAGCGCTGCCAGAAGCGCGCCAACTACCGCTGCAAGCCACACAGTGGCCGTTGCTCGGGCCGGCGTTTCACTTCCTTGGTCCGAGACGTGTCAAAACCGCCGTCGGCGGCGCCGATGCCGGGGGAGTGGGACGTATGGAGCCCGACCGCGCTCTTGGTCGCTAGCACTCAATTCGTCCCGCGCGGATGATCCAGGGCTGACCTGCGACAACGTGGCAACCGTCCCTTCGTCTCATAGGTCGTGGATGACGCGACAAGCGGGACGGGGGAGTGGACCTAACCTTCGGGACGCCCTTCTTGTGCTTGCAGGCGTTGGAGACGCGGTCCTGGCTGGCCTCGTCTCACTACTGAGGATGTGGCACGGTCACCCTGCGCCACAGGGACGGCTTGGCCTTGCTCAAGCAGTGGCAGCAGGCGCGCGCCGGTAGACGGTCGGCTACCGGGACGTCCATAGGGCGCCTGTAGGTCGCACGAGCGACTCGCGCCGGTTCAGGGCATCCAGACGGAGTGGTCGTGGGCGAAGACGACGCGTGCCGGGTCGAAGCTCTGCAGCCGGTCGATCCAGGCTGGCGGTACCGGAAGAGGCGGGGCGTGACCTTGTCCGGCGGCCTGACGGGCGAGCACGTCGGCGCTGTACGCCGCGGAGGTGTCGTGGCTCTGCCCGGCGACGATGACGGTGCCGTCGCTCCGACGGACCACAATCGACTGGTGCCCAGGCGTGTGCCCCGGAGTGGGGACGACCAGCACGCCGGGCAGTACCTCGGCCTCGCCGTCGAGCTGCTCGTAGCGCAGTCCGGGCGCGTCGATGAGTTCCGGCAGCGTGTAGTCGGGTCCTCGGGCCGCTTCGAGCTCGACGCGCTGTGTCAGGACGGGGCGGCCAGTCAGCTGGGGGTTGCCGCCGCAGTGGTCGAAGTGCAGGTGGCAGTTGGCAACGAGCCGTACGTCCTGGACACGCGCGCCGACGTCGGCCAGCGCGTCGGCCAGCGCCCGGCGGTGCGGCCGGTAGTGCTCGTCGACCTCGGGGTGGCTGCCCATACCGCTGTCGACGAGCAGCAGCCCGTCGGGGTGCTCGATCAGATAGCCCAGGCACGGTTCTACACGGGGTGCGCCGGTCCCGGTCTCCTCCGCAGGCCGGACGAAGAAGCCGTAGTCCAGCCGTCGCACCGAGGCATCCACTGTGACAGCGTTCCACCTCCACTCGGCAGGCAGGACCGGCGAGCCTGCGGTGGTGCCCGAGGCATCAGGTGCTGTCGGAGCGGCGTGTTCAGTGGGCCGATCCTCCTGCGGACGGCGTCGTCGTACCTGGCGGAGCCTGTCCTCCTCAGGCTCGCATTGGTTGGCCATAGCGTTCCCGGGCGGCTTGACGGGAGATCCCGAGGACCAGTCCGATCTCGGCCCAGCTCCTGCCGTTGGCGCGGGCGGCGGCAACGGCCTCGTCCACCTCACGCTGCTCCTCGACGAGCCGGCGCAGGGCTAGGCCGATCCGGCGTAGGTCAGCGGGATCCTCCGCGGGCATGACGGCGGGGTCGAGGGAGTCCAGCCAGATTTCGGCCTGGGCGGCGGCGCGCTCAAGCTCCTCACGTGTGCGTGGCACTGCATCACCTCTACTCACAGGTACCGGTAGAACTTCCGACGAAGCGGCATGGCGTGGATGGCAACAGGGTCGCCGTCCGGGTCGAGCACGACGACCTCGAGCAGATGGCCGGCGGTGTCCGCGCCGATGACCAAGACCCGATCATCGCCCTGTCGCACCAGGCGCAGCGGAACGCTGACCGCGGCTTGGATGTCCTCGTCGGCGACGGCATGCCGGCGAGCACTGTCCGCGACCTCCACTCCTGACAGGGTACCCTGTCAAGGGCTGCCTGCAACAGCCTCTGCCGGATGTCCCGGCTGACGATCGGAGACTGGGACGTGGCCGAGTTCCTCCGACCCATACCAGCGCGCCGCCGGACTGGGGGGAGACGGCGCGATCGTTTCAGTCCGCAGTCCGCAGTCCGCAGTCCGCAGTCCGCAGTCCGCAGTCCGCAGTCCGCAGTCCGCAGTCCGCAGTCCGCAGTCCGCAGTCCGCAGTCCGCAGTCCGCAGTCCGGCAGTCAGTCCCGCGGCCCGAGGCCCGAGGCGACGGTTCCCGGGTGCACTACGGCCAGCCTGCGCGTGTCGCAACCTCTCGCTGTATGAGGCTCAAGATCGTGAACGGTGACACCGACTGCGCTTACGAAGACGTCGACGGTTGGCGCATCGAGGGCGGGCTGCTGTTGCTGCTCACGCCCGTGAGGCAGAGCACGCCGAACGACGACGGGCTAGGCGTCACCAAGATCATCAGCCCGCATGGCTTCACCAGCGTTGAGGTGGTCAACTCAAGCCATCGTGGACCCGGCGCCAAGCCGTAGCGGCAGGCACGGCCCTGCGCCGCCTTGCTCGCAGCTTGCTGGCGGTACGGAGATGAGCGCGCGTCGCTGCAGGTTCGGCTGTGGGACCACCTCCACCTCTGGACGACGATCGGTCTGCCGTACCCCCGCGACCTCCGCCCTACCGAGCACCGGGGTCGATAAGCACCAGCCGCGGTTCGCGTTGCGGCACCGGCATGCAATGAGATGTCGGAACGCCGACCTACGCTGATGCCGTGTTCATTCAGTGCGCGAGTCGGTGGGAACTGGGCGAGCGGCTAGGTGAAGGTGGCTTCGGACAGGTCTTCGCCGCCCGAGCAGAAGATGGGCGAGAAGCGGCGGCCAAGCTCGTAGCCAAGATGCCCGGCGCTCAGCGAGAGTTGCTCTTCGTTGCGCTGGAAGACGCCCGCAACATCGTCCCGGTCATCGACTCGGGCGAGACGGAGGACCACTGGGTCCTGATCATGCCCCTGGCCGAGCGGTCCCTCGGTCAAGAGCTCCAGGCCGCCGGCGCCGTACCGGTTGAAGCGGCTCTCGTCGTGCTCACCGACATCGCCACTGCACTGGCTGCCATCGATGGTCGGGTCGTGCACCGGGACCTCAAGCCCGACAACGTCTTGCTGCTCGACGGGGTCTGGTGTCTGGCCGACTTCGGCATCTCCCGATACGCCGAGGCAACCACCGCACCTGACACGCGCAAGCGAGCCCTGTCGCCTCCTTACGCTGCCCCTGAGCGCTGGCGCTCCGAGCGTGCAACCAGCGCCGCAGATGTCTATGCCTTCGGTGTCATCGCCTACGAGCTCCTGACCGGCAGGCTGCCGTTTCCAGGACCGACGATTGAGGAGTTCGGGAACCAGCACCTGCACGCTGAACCGCCACGGCTGACGGGCGTCTCCACGCGCCTCGCAGCGCTCATCGAGGAGTGCCTCTACAAGGCACCTGGCGCCAGGCCGACCCCGGCCAATCTGCAGGCGCGGCTAGCCAAGGCAGGCGCCGAGCCCCGCCTGGCGGGGGCCTCGAAGCTCGCCGGCGCCTACCAGGCCGAGGCCGCCCGAGTCGCCGAGCAGACCCGTGCCGCATCGTTGGCCCAGACCGAGGAGGCCCGTCGCGCTGGCCTTCTAGACGCCAGTCGACGCGGGTTGCGTTCCATCTCTGACGAGTTCCTTGAGCACCTGGATGAGGCAGCGCCATCGGCGCCGATGCAACGCCGGGCCGAGGGCTGGAACGTGTCCCTCAATGGCGCTCGCCTTGGCCTGTCGACAGCTAAGTTGTTCGACGGCAAGAACTGGGGTGGCTGGGACGCACCACCGTTCGATGTCATCAGCAACGCCACCGTGTCAATCATCATCCCTGCCGATCGTCAGGGCTACGAGGGACGAAGCCACTCCCTCTACTACTGCGATGCCATCGAGCCCGGCTCCTACGCCTGGTACGAAACGGCCTTCATGGTTAGCCCGGGGCTGCCACAGCAAGGCCGCCAGGACCCCTTCGCGCTGCCACCAGGAGCCGAGTCAGCTAAGGCTCTGTGGCCTGGGATGTCGGAGTACCAGGTCGCCTGGCCTTTCACCCAACTACTCGTGGGTGACACCGACGACTTTCTGGACCGCTGGTTGGGGTGGTTTGCAGCAGCCGCACAGGGCCAGTTGCAGCACCCGATGATGATGCCCGAGCGATCGGCCGAGGGCACCTGGCGTCGAGGTGGCCGCTGAGGGTTCGCCTGCTGGGACAAGTGACCAGCCAACGTCCTGCCCGAAGATCGGGCAGCTGTCCTACGGCGCCTGGTCGAAGAGCAAGGCACATGATCACCAGCCGACGGCCCCGTCGACGAGCTCGCGGAGCAGGTCCGCGTGGCCGTTATGCCGGGCGTACTCCTCGATCATGTGGGTGTAGATCCAGCGCAGCGAGCACTCCTGGCCATCGCGCAGGCCGGTGTCGTCGAGGTCGAACCGCGCGGCGTGCTGCCGGCTGCGCTCGCACTCCTCGTGCCAGGTGGTGAGGTCGGCGGTGGCGTCGGCGCCGTGGAGGGGCATCATGCCGCTGTCCTCGACCGCGGGGTCGTAGAACAGCGGACGAGTGTCCGGCGCCCGCAGCAGCGTCCGCGTGAACCAGCCGCGCTCCACGTCAGCCAGATGGCGTACGAGCCCGTGCAGCGACAACGCCGACGTAGGCACCGGACGAGCGGCCAACCGCGCGGCGTCGAGCCCCTCGCACTTGAGCTGCAGCGTCGCTCGGTGGAACTCCAGCCACGCCTCGAGCATCGGGCGCTCCGCCAGCTCGTACGGCGGCTCCGTACGGCGCGGATCGACCAACTCCCCGACTATCTGCCCTCCTGTCGTCGACCGGGCCATGCCACCTGTCGTGCACTTGGGGTTGAACGCGCTCGACACCAGTTGGTCATCCGCCATCGACGCACGATCCCCTACGGTGCCCGGGCGTGGATGACCGTTCAGTCTGGCGCAAGCGAGCGCGGAACCAGGTAGAGCTACGCCGGGAGACCGAGGCGCTGCGCCTTCTGGGCTCGCCGGCCGTGCGTCTGCTGGGGGTCGAGGACCAGGTTCTGGTCCTGGAGCACGTTCTGCCCGGGGCACCGGCAGCTGAGCGTCCGGACGACGAGGCACTGGCCGCGGTCGCCGCCACACTGCTCGCGCTGTGGGTTCCGGCGCCCCCGTGGTGCGGGCTCCCGACCGTGCGCCAGGAGTGCGCCGCCTTGGACGATGACGCTGCAGTCGCGCCGCTTCCGCCCCGGGTGGTGGGGGCCGCGCGCGAGACGTTGGACCGGCTGCTTGGTGACCCCGTCGAGGCCCGGGTGCTGCACGGAGACCTGCACCCGCAGAACCTGCTCTGGGCACAAGACCGCGACTGGGTCGCCATCGACCCGCACGGCGTGGTGGGCGACCCGGGCTACGACGTCGGACCGTTTCTGATCAACCCATGGAACGCCGACCCGGTCGCGCTGCTGGATCATCGCCTGCCGCTCTTCGCCCAACACCTGCGCATGCCGGTCGAGCGCGTGGCGGCGTGGGGACTGGTGCGGGCCGTGCTGGCCGAGGCGTGGCACGTGCAGGACACCGGCCGCACCGCCGGAGGTGCCTTGGCCATCGCCGAGCGGCTGACGCAAGTGGTGACCAGCGACCGGTAGAGGATCCTGCTGTGGGACGGCCCGGTCAGGCACGCGGGGCCGGAGCCCGTCGTGCGACCAGGTGGAACACCCGACTGAGCTGCCGGTAGGGGTCGCGCAGGCTCGCCTCGAGTTCGACGGCGCCGACAGCCGCCACGTCGGTACTCGCGGTCGGCAGGTCCAGCCAGTCCGTGAACAGCCACACGCCGTACCAGGCCTCCGGGTCGACAGCGTGCTGCTGCAGCAGGTCGGACAGGCCCTCGACGGTGTCGCCGCGGGTGTCGGTGCCGAGCACCCCCACCTCGCCGGTGGCGTCGAACGCGGCCAGCGCTTCCGACCAGCGCCGCTCCAGGGCGGGGCGGACCGCCAGCGTGTGGGCGTTCAGCGCCATCACCGATACGAGGCCGCCGGGCTGCGCGCACGCACAGCGCGCCCACTAGCGGCTCGGGGCGTTCGAGGTACATCAGCACGCCGTGGCACAGGACGGCCGCGAACCGCTCGCGTCGCCGCCTCGGCCTGCTCACCCGGTGCCCGGACGAGCCGCACGCGACGACGGACCTCGTGCGGTTCCGCGCTCAGGCGCTGCCGCGCCTTGTCGAGCATGGCCGACGACGGGTCCAGGACGGTGACGTGTAGCCGAGCCGGGCCAGCGGGAGAGACTGGTGCGCCGCGCCCCCGCCGACGTCAAGGACGGTGGCCGGCGGGTCGGGGAGATGGCGCAGCAGCTGGGCATGCAGGACGAACGTGCGGACCTGCCCCTCGACCGAGGTGTACGCCCCCTCCACGAACGGGTCGGCCAAAGCGGCCCAAGCGTCCTGCGGCATGTGCGAGATCGTGGCACCACCGGCCGTCCCGCAAGCGAACGTCAACTGGGACGGCGGGCGGCTCCTAAGCGCAGTGGTCTGACTCGGCGAGTCCGTCAGCTACAAGCGGCAGGGCGAAGACCACCTCGCCGTCGCCTACGAACTCGCCGGTGGGTACGAACCCAAGGGACTCGTAGAACGGACGGGGACCGCCGTCCCCTTCGTGGGCGCTCACTTTGAGCGCCGTCGCGCCTTGCGCGCGGACGTGCTGGGCGACGGCCTCGACGATCGCGCGGCCGTGCCCGCGGCGCTGATGCCGAGCGTCCACCAGCAGCCGCCAGAGCATGTGGCCTGGGTCTTCGAAGGAGTCCCAGAGCATCACGAAGCCCACCAACTCGTCCGCGTCGTACGCCGCTCGGAGCCATGCTTGCGGGTGCGGCTGCGCGTCGGCCAGCGACTCCTCCACTGTCTCGACGAAGCGCTCCTGCCCTGAAGCGACTCGCAGATCGCGCACGTAGGCGTCGTTGTCGGGGGTCAAGGGCTCGAGGCGGATCCGCACGCCAAGCAGTCTGGTGCACCAGTAAGCCGTCCCACTTGCGGAAGGGCTACCGGGACAGCGTCCCGCTTGACGATCGTCAAGCGGACTGCCGCTGAGGGCGCGTGCGAAGGCTGAGCAGGACGGTCGTGAGGAGCCCGAGCAGGCTGATGAGGGGGATGACGGCGCGCGGCGCGGCGAGTTCGGCGGCGGCGCCGGCGACGGCGAAGCCGGCGCCCTGCCAGAACATCAGGCCGGCGGTGGACACGGTGAGCGTGCGTCGGTGGAGCTCGGCCGGCGTGGCGTCGAGGAGCTGCTGGTCCAGGCCGAGGGTGTAGCCGAACCCGGCTGAGGACAGCAGGAGCAGGACCGCGGCGAGCAGCAGCGGCGGATGTAATGCGAAGCCCAGCGGCGCGGTCAGGACCAGGACGATGAGCGGGAGCACGCTGTCGCTGCGACGGTCGGTGTGGATGAGCCGGACGGTGAGCAGCTCGCCTACGACGGCGCCGGCGGGCGCCGCCCAGAGCAGGAGCCCTGCGCTCGCGGCGGGCATGCCGAGCGAGACGACGTACGGGACGGCGAGAGCTTCGGTCGCCACGGCCGCGGCCGGGACGACCCAGCCGAGTACGAGCAGGGCGCGGCGCCGGGGGTCGGCGAAGACCGGTCGCAGAGCGAGTCGACCGCCGGTGCCGCCGGCAGGTGCCGTGCGGGGCTGGTTGCCGAGGCCTGCCTGGATCAGGACGGCGGAGGCGGCGCAGGTTGCGGCGACGACCAGCAGCGCCGCGCGCGGGGTGATGAGCAGCAGCAGGGCTCCGCCAACAGCCAGGCCGAGGATCTGGCTGGTCTGCGAGATCAGGCGCAGCACGCTGCGGCCCAGGACGAAGCCCTCGCCGTTGCCCAGGAGCCCGGGGAGCAGGCTCGCCCGGGTGCCGCTGAAGATCGGCGCGGGGACGCTGCCCAGCGCCAGGAGCCCGAGCAGCCCGGCGACCGGTAGCCCGGGCACGGCCAGGGCGAGGAAGGTGAGGCCCTGCACCACGTCGCACAGGACCATGAGCTGCCGCGGTGGCACGTGTTCCAGCCGGCTGGCGAGCAGCCCGCCGACCAGGTACGGAGTGAAGCTCACCGTGAACGTCAACGACGACAGCAGCGGCGAGCCGGTCCGCTGGAACACCAGCACAGCCAGCGCCACGGTGGCGACCGTGCTGCCGAGCAGCGAGACGGTATGCGCCACGGCGAGGAACGCGAACTGCCGGACCGCGAGCACCTGCCGGTACCCGATCTGCTGCCCGGACGTGAGGTGGTTGGTCATGCCGTGCAGCCTGCGGCGCTAGCATGAGCATCTCGAACGATTCGCACTCAGGCGAAGCGAGGGCTCGTGTTCGTGCTCGGTGTGCAGGCGGCCGACCTGCTCAGCTGCCGGTTCGCGGTCTCGCCGTTGTTCGAGCTCGGCAGCGCGATCCGGACCACGCATCGGCCCGCCGGTCAGCGCTGGCACCTGCCCTGGCTGGACCTGGTGGCCCGGCAGAGCCCGCCCGACGGCCTGGCCGTGCTCCAGGCGCTGCAACCCCAGCGGGGGTACACACCGGACTTCATCGCGCCCACCCCCAGCGGCCCGGGCACCACCGTGCATGACGAGCTCGACCGAGTCGCCCAGACACCCATCAAGCAGGTCGTCCATGAGCTGCAGCTGTGCCGGGTCGACCAGCCCGGCACCACCGCCCGCGCGGTACTGGCCGACCTGCTCGCCGACCCGCAGCGCGCCCGCGACACGATCACCGGGGCGTTGCTGTCCTGCTGGGAGCAACTGCTCGCGCCGCACTGGCCCCGCGTGCAGCACCTGCTCGACAGCGACGTCGCGCACCGCGCGCAGCACCTCACCGACCACGGCCTGAGCCACCTGCTGCAGCACCTGCACCCCGACGTGCGCTACCAGGACGACACCGTTCAGGTCGACTGGCGACAGCCGACCGTCCACTCACGCCGCGACGTCGACGGCGCTGGCCTGGTCCTGATGCCGAGCGCGTTCATCTGGCCGCAACCCATCGCCGTCCTTGAGCCGCCCTGGCAGCCCACGATCGTCTACCCGGCCCGAGGAGTCGCTGCGCTCTGGCACGCACCACCGAGCGACGCTGCGGCCGCACTCATCGGCGTCCTCGGCGCCACCCGCGCGCAACTGCTCACCGACCTCGACGAGCCGGACGACACCACCAGCCTCGCCACCCGGTACGGCATGGCCCCCAGCAGCCTGTCCCGCCACCTGCAAGCACTCCGCGCCGCCGGGCTCCTCACCGCTCGCCGTCAACAGCGACGTGTGCTCTATCAGCGAACCCCACTCGGAGCAGCCCTCGCACGAGCCGGACCGTCAGGGGGGAAACCAGCCGTCCGGTAACCGATCGTCATCCGGCACTGCGACGACGGTGCCTCCTGCGCTTACCCGCGGTCGGCGTTGGCCATGATCGCGTCGTGGACGTAGTGGGCCAGGCCGGGGGCCACGTCGTCGTAGTTGGCGCGAAACCGGTCGTCGGCGACGTACATCTCTGCCAGGCAACGGTGGAACTCCGGAGCGCACTCGTAGAAGCGATCCGAGATGTGCCGACGGTGCCGCTCGGCGATCGCCGCCGCCTCGGCACTGTCTGCAGACACGCCACGGGCCATCGCGTCTGCGAAGTCGGCCCGGATTGCGTCGTCCTCAGATTTGATCTCGACCCAGTCCTGCTTGGAGTATGCGGATGTGCGCCGCTGCGACTCCTTCCACGCGTCGGTCTCACCCCAGCGCTGCTCGGCTTCCTGGGCGTACTCGCCGGTGAATTTGTCGCTGCCGAAGATTTCCAGCTGCTCCTCGGGGGTCAGGGAAATTCCCATCTGTCGTGCCTCCATTTCCTTCTCGATCGCGCGCAGCAGCTCCTCGTGCCGCGCGAGGCGCTCGCGCAGCAGTCGGTGCTGGCGGCGTAGGTGGTCGTCGGTGGTCTCGTTCGGGTCGGTGAGCATGGCGGCGATGTCGTCCAAGCCGAAGCCCAGCTCGCGGTAGAACATGATCTGCTGCAGGCGGCGCAGATCCTCGGCGGTGTAGAGCCGGTACCCGCCGCCGCTGCGCCCGCTCGGCGGCAGCAGTCCGATCTCGTCGTAGTGATGCATGGTGCGCACCGAGACGCCAGCCAGCGCCGCCACCTCGCCGACCCGGTACCCGTCCATGCCGCCAACTCTGCAGCCTGTCGCTACGTAAGGGTCAAGCCGAATGTCGAAACGCAGCAGCGAAGGCGCGAACGATTGGGTCGGCGTCGCCCGACAGCATGGCGGTGGTCCAGCTCAGCCCCTACCCGAGCCCGCCGACAGGGACGACAAGCCGCCATGCGTACTGGCGCCGCAAACGACATCGCGCCCCGCTTCGACACCAGGCGCGCCGTTGGGGACACCTCGCACAGCAGCATGAGGGCCCAATTGGAGTTGCGGCCCCACCCGCAGCACGCGCACATGCCGCCGGCCGCGCCAGCCGCATCGACGTAGACGTAAGAGGAACGTCCAGCGGGACGACGTCCGTGACGATCGCGTCCGGTTGAGCACCGCGTACCGCACGGTGAGCGGGTGCGGACCTGCCGCTGCACCGTCGCGACTGTGCACAGCTCAGGCGATCCAGAACCGCCGCACCGTCTTGCCCGTGGCGTCGGTGTGCGGCTTGTCTTCGACACCGCCGTTGCGGACGATGACGGCGGCGGACGCTTCGTTGTGGGGGTCGCAGGTGAGTAGCGCGGCGCCGACGCCCTCCGAGCGCGCCACAACCAGCGCCTGCCGCAGGACCTCCGTGGCATAGCCCTGCCCGCGGCGGCCAGGCCTGATCCCGTAGCCGATGTGGCCGCCCTGATGAGCCAGCCATTCGTTGAGCTCGAACCGAACCGACACCCGCCCGATGACGGCGTCACCGACCGTGGCCAGCAGGAAGGCCCCGCGGACCCGGTCAGGAGGCAGGTCCACCCCGCAGCGCATCCGGCGGTGCAGTTGCACGTGCTCCACCCAAGGACGGGCAGCGTCGTGATCGAGCAAGAACGAGAAGTCGTCGGCGGCCAGCTCGGCGTGCGCGGCAAGCGCCTCGACCTCGTCGCCATCGATAAGCGGTCGCAATCGCAGGTCAGGACGCATGGACCCAGACTGCCCTGCGGTCCGTGCCCTCGGCCATCGCTTTGCGCCCCTCGAGCCCTGGCCGAAGAACAAGAGGGCGACACAGGACGTGTGCAGCAGACGAAGGGCTATCAGGCAGCATCTCCTGGCCAGGCGTTGCCGGCCGCAGCCCCCACGGCGGCCGCTCCTCTGGCGGTGCAGCCGGGACATGGAGGGGTCATGCTTCCGGTCGTGGCCACCCTCATTGATGACGATCCGCTGATCAACCCTCCGGGAGAGAGCTGGGGCCTTCGAGTCTGGGATGCCGACAACGGAGAAACGGTCGCGATCGTGACCGACGTGCCCGCCGGTCGCAGCTTGATGAACGCCAGCGAGAGGGTGTACCAGCAGGTTCATGCACGCTTTCCTGGTGCTGTCGTCGTGGAGCGATGGTCAGACCAAGGTCCACCGTTCGGCCCGTATCGCCGTAGCGACGGGCACGGCGGCAGCGCACCGGTTCCACCCGAGCAGTGGGAGATCTGGGGCATCACACCGCCCTGACTAGCTGTCCCGGTAGCCGACCGGCCAGCGACACATGATCACCCTGTGGGTCGGATGGCTAGCAGGTGCAAGGCCGCCGTCCCAATAGACCCGTCCGCTTTGTTGTCCCGCTGAGGTGGTGCGAATTGCAACGGTCGACGCAACAAGAATGGTTCTAGCGGTCTGGTGTGAATGTAGCGCACGTCTGCCAGCGACGTCAATTCTTGCTGCTCAGGCGGCTTTTGACGCGGTGCGGAAACGGGTGGCGGGTGTCTGGTAGTCGAGGGTCTTGCGTGGCCGTTCGTTCAGCAGGCGCGTAACGGCGTTGACGTGTTCGTGGCTGTGCTGGGAAAGGTCGGTGTTCTTGGGGAAGAACTGTCGGGCGAGGCCGTTGAAGTTCTCGTTCGCGCCGCGCTGCCAGGGGCTGCTGCGTTCGGCGAAGTAGATGCTGAGGCCGGTGGCTGCGGCGAGTTCTTGGTGGCGGGCCATCTCGCTGCCCTGGTCCCAGGTGAGCGTTCTGGTCAGGTGCGGTGGGAGCTGGGCGAACGCCTGCTGCACCGCGGCGTTGACGGTCAGTGCCGTGTGGTCGCCGGGCAGGTTGACGATGATCCCGTAGTGCGTCACCCGCTCCCGAAGAGTGACCATCGCGGAGGTGGAGCCCAGCCCGATGATGAGGTCTCCCTCCCAGTGCCCGGGTTCGACGCGGGCTTGGACCTCGACCGGCCGATCGGTGATCATGGTCATGTCCCGGACCGCGCCGTCCTTTCGGGAGCGGGTGTTCACGTGCGAGCGGCGCAGCTTGCGGCCGGTGCGCAGCTTGGTGGTGTAGCGGCTGTGCAGGCAGCGCGCGCCGGGCACGATCAGCGCCCGGTAGATCGTCTCGGTGCAGACGGTGCGGGCGGTGTCGTCGGGATGCTGGGCGCGCAGCCAGCCGGCGATCTGCTCGGGCGACCAGTACCGGTTGAGCTTGCGCTGCACGACCTCGCGCAGCCGGGCGTCGGCGAGCAGCTTGGGTTCGCGGGGTCGCTGGCGTTGCTGCCGAGCGGCCTGTTCTGCCTGATGGGGCTGGTAGCGGCCGTGTTCGTCGCTGTGCCGGTGCAGCTCGCGGCTGATGGTGGAGGTCGACCGGCCGAGCTCGGCAGCGATCGCCCGCAGACTCACCCCGTGACCTAGCAGGTCCGCGATCTGCAGTCGCTCCAGCAAGGTGATGTATCGCCCGGCGCCGATCGTCTGCCCGGGGCGGGTGGCCGGGTCGCCGCGACGCCGGATGTTCCGGCCGGTCCTGGGGTGCAGACTCATGATCTTGCAAGCCTCGGTGTTGCTGTGTCCCTGGCCGATCAACTGCCAGTACCGGGCGTGTCGTGCCTGCATGGCAGTGCTGCCGCGCGGCTGGAGCAGCGCTTGCGCGTGCCGCGCGGAGCTCACCACAGCGTCATGCCGCGCGGCCCGGGCGACTCGCTCAGCCCGCCCCAGGCCCTGGCGTCGCCCTGCCTCCCACCGGTCGGCCCGGTCGGCATCCAGGCGCAACACCCGGGCTGCCACGCGCACCGGCACCTGGTCCTCGCGCAGCTGCAGGAACCTTCGGTGCAGCCAGCGGTAGCCCGTGGAGCGGCCCACCCCGGCCACGCCCATCGCGGCCGGCAGCGACCCGCCGCCCTCGAACGCCGACCAGAACGCGGCCTCTACGTCAGCCGGACGCCGCAGATGGTGACGGCCGTCGTCCGCCAACCGAGCGTGATCCCACGCCGGCATCAACGACGACACGAAGCCGAGCGACACCTGCGCCTCGAGCAGACCCAAGCCGGCGACGCGCAGTTCGTTGAATGCCTCCCGGACCCAACGACGAGCCGTTTCTTTACCTACCCCAGCCACTCGGGCGGACTTAGTGAGACTCCGTCCCGCCCTCAAGGAGGCAAACAGGCGAAGCCCTGCAGGCGAATCCCTGTGCAAGTGCATGGACGAACACCCTTCAGTCTGGGCGTTGCGTCGGTCGGTGGAACTCGGCGTGCCCTATGCGGCACACTCGCCCGGCATGACGCCACTGAAGATCGGCTACGCCCGGGTATCGACGGTCGGGCAGGACCTCACCGCCCAGCGCGACGGCCTGGCCGCGCTCGGCGTCGAGGCCGAGCGGGTCTACGTCGACCACGGCCTGACCGGCACCAGTCGTGTCCGTCCCGGCCTGCGTGAGGCGCTGGCGGCCTGCCGCACGGGTGACTCGTTGGTGGTCACCAAGCTGGATCGGCTGGCCCGGTCGTTGCCGGACGCCCGGGACATCGTCGAGGAGCTCACCGGCCGCGGGGTGCGGCTGCAGCTCGGCGGCTCGGTGCACGACCCGACGGACCCGGTCGGTCGGCTGCTGTTCAACGTTCTGGCGATGGTCGCCGAGTTCGAGGCCGACCTGATCAAAGCCCGCACCCGCGAGGGCATGGCCGTGGCCCGCGCCGCCGGCAAGCTCCGCGGCCGCAAGCCCAAGCTCACCCCTGGCCGCGAGGCACTGATGGTCGACCTGCACCGCACCGGGCAGAAGAACCCGTCGGACCTGGCGGAGCTGTTCGGCGTCGGGCGCTCCACCGTCTACAGGGCCCTTCAGCGCGCCGCCGGCGACACATCCTCCGCGGACGCGGCGGGAGCGGCCCCGGCCACATAGCGCCGTCAGAACCGCGCCACTTACCGCTGCAAGTCACAGGACGTTGACTCTGGCGCGGCAGGTCCGGCTCGGCTCGGGTTGCAGGATGACGTCGACGAGGCTTCGGTCCTCGCCGCGTTGTTCGAGCGCTCCGTGACTGTGGACGGCGGCCACGCGTACCACCCTGCCGATACGACTGCGCGGCAGCTGACGCAAGCCGGCAGATCCGCCCTGCTCCTGCAATCGACCCCGGGAGCCGGCTCGGCGAGACGCCGCTGTCGAGGGCCACCAGGCGCCCTAGCCAACCAGCGGGACGCCCCCGGCCGCGCCCGGGCCTCCGCCCGACGGAACGTGCTTGAGTTGACCTGGCGCCGAGCATCTCGCACCGCCGCGATCTGTGCCGTCGTCGGGCACGGGCACCGAGCGCGGGCCGCGGGCCTCTCTCACGGAGGCCCGCTCGAGGTCAGGGTCAGTCGGCTGCAGCAGGAGGAGCGGGTGTCCCTGGGACAGGTGGTGGGCGACGGGTCGACGGCCAACGTACTGCTCGACGCCATCCTGGCTATCTGTCGAGAGCGTGAGGACGGCCCGTACGCCGGCACCGCTGAACTCACTGGGCTCCTGGAGCTGGTGGACGTCGAGTCGGGTCAGGTCGTCCACCAGGCGGGGGCGCCGGTCCAGGACGTGTTCTTCCCGCTCTCGGCGGTGTTCGGCCTGTTGACCGTCACGGCTGGCGCGCCAGAGGTGGAGGCGCTGGCCGTCGGCTTCGAGGGGGTGGTCGGGCTCGTAGCGGTGCTGGGGGACGGCACCAACCCGCACCGGGCGTTGTGCCAGGTGCCCGGGCGGGCGTTGCGGCTGCCTGCCGGGGTGTTGCGCGAGCTCGCCGACGCCGACGTCCGGGTCCGGCGGCTCCTGGGTCGGCACGTCCAGGCCGCCGTCGTGCTGTTGAGCCAGCGCGTGGCGTGCAGCCAGCGGCACACCGCCGAGCAGCGGTGCGCCGACTGGCTGCTGCGCCGGGCCGAGCGCGTCGGAGCGAACCCGATCCCGGTGACCCAGCAGGTCCTCGCCTCGATGCTCGGGCTGCGCCGCACGACCGTGACGGCGATCGCTGCACAGCTGCAGCAGGCCGGTCTGATCCGCTACCGCTACGGCTGGCTCAGCGTCCGGGACGCTGCGGGGCTGCAGCGGGTGGCGTGCAGCTGCTACCGGGTCTTCCGTGACCAGAGCGACAAGCTCGGCGCCGCAGCGGACGACCCGGCCGAGCGGCACAGCTCATCGGTCGACGGCGAGTAGCCCAAGGTCGGGACATGACGCGGGCGTGGGGTGCGCGCACGCGGGCCCCGACAGGTCGCCGCTCCGCCGTGGCGGACGTCTCGTTCGTCTTGGACAACTCGGCCTGTACGTCCGAGACGTCTGGTTCGCCTTGTCCCGTGAGGCACCCCAGCCGCTCCACGGCATGCTCCTCACAAAGTCGGGTAGGCGACTGTTGCCTGCCCTCGCAACGTTTCGGGGGGTGAGCGACCGCCACCCGAGACGCTGCGACCGTCCTGCGGTCGGCGGTCCAGGACGAAACAGGAGGAACACCATGTACTTGCACGTACAACGGTTGATCAACGAGATCGAGGCCGACGAGCCGGACCCGGCCGCGGCGAATGCCCTGCAGGAGGGGCTCGGCGGGCAGTTCGGCGAGATGCGCACCATGATGCAGTACCTGTTCCAGGCGATGAACTTCCGCGGCCCGGAGGGCAAGCCCTACCGCGACCTATTGCAGGGGATCGGCACCGAGGAAATCAGCCATGTCGAACTGATCGGTACGACGATCGCTCGCCTGCTCGATGGATCTCCCCGCTACAACGGCTCGAAGACTGACCCGCTCGACAAGGCCGCGGCGGGCGGTGCGACGCCGCTCGAATCGGCGCTCTCGGTGGGCAACATCCACCACTACCTGGTCGGCGCCCAAGGCGCTCTTCCCAAGGACTCCGCAGGCAACCCGTGGAGCGGCGCCTACGTCTACAACAGCGGCAACCTGGTCCTGGACCTGCTGTACAACCTCATGCTCGAGTCGACGGGCCGGCTGCAGAAGTGCCGCATCTACGAGATGACCGACAACAAGACCGCGCGGTCGACCCTGGCTTACCTGATCGTGCGCGACCAGGCGCACGAGAACGCCTACGCCAAGGCTCTCGAGACGCTCAGCGTCGACTGGAACAAGACGCTGCCCATCCCGAAGACCAACGCCGAGCGCTTCCCTGAGGTCAAGAAGCTGCTCGACCTCGGGCTGCAGAGCAAGCAGTACTCCTTCAGCCTGGACAACCTGTCCGAGGCGGGCAGGATCTTCCAGGGCTTGTCCCCGTCGAAGGACGGCACGATGCTGACCGCGAGCGAGCAGGCGCCGCAGGGCTTCGCCCAGACCATCGCGGCGGAGCGGATGGAGGAATTCTCACCCGGCCTGGACGCGGAGCTGCTGCAGCTGCTGCAGGCCACGGCGGAGATGGAGATGGCCGAGGTGCAGGTCGACTACGGCCCTGTGAGCGAGAAGGGTGCGGCTCCGGCGCCCGGCAACGACCGCACCGGCCTGGTGGACAAGGTCAAGAACGCCATCAGCTGAGCCGTCCGCCCATCCTCGCCGTCCGGCCCCCAGCACGGTCAGCGCGAGCCAGCGGCGGGTGAGGTCGCCGAGCGCGCGCGAGAAGCGTCCGCTCGGCGGCCGCCCTGTTCGTCACCTCCAACGGCAGCCGCGCCCCGGCTGCCCGGCACCTCCGGCGGCGGCCTCCTCCAGCCGCCGAGAGGTTCGCACCCATGCTCAAGGACACGCTGTGGGCGTTCGCCCCGCCCGTCGGCGAGCGCCGGGCGTGGTCTCGCTCAGGTACGGGACAAGTCATCGGACAGGCTTACCGGCTCTTCGAAGTTGAGGGGGAACGACACGATCTTGAGCTGATCGCGGCCTGGGGCCGAGAAGCCCGTGGCCCCTCGATGCTGGCGGTGGGCAGTCCCGTGTTGCGGAGCCGACAGCTGAGGGGCCTCGAGGTCAACGCTCTGAGTGACCCAGCGCTGAGATCGAGGCCGAGGCCGAGGCCGACGCCGACGCCGACGCCGCCGCCGGCGTGATGGTCTGGGACCTGTGCTTCCTGCTGTTGGGGCTGCTCTGGAACCGCCGCTTGGCAACGGTGCCACCTCACGTCCCAACGCGGGCCGGCCGTCCGGTGACCGATCGTCTACCGGACAGAGGCGTCGGCGCTGCTAGCCCCGGTCTTTCAGTAGTCCTCCGTGACGTTGATCAACTCACATAGATGATCTTGGTGGAGTGGGGCGCGGTGGTGGGCATGACGATGGCCCGGCGCGACGTCCGGTGTCTCCGTGCTCTTCGTCGTTGGTGCGGAGGCTGGGAGTGCTGGGCCCTCAGGCCGGGAGCGGGATGAGCCGTAGTCGCCGAAACGCTCGGGCCAGCGCGAGGGCCCAGGGCCAGTGCTCGGCCAGCCGCAGGAACACCTTGCGCTGACCTCGGGTGATGCGCGCGGCGGTGTGCAGCAGCCGGTAGCGCAACGTCTTGGGTTCGGCGCGGTGCAGGTCGCTGTCCTCGGTCAGCAGCATCGACTGGGCGAAGGCGAGCAGGTCCGCGGCGATCAGCGCGAGCTCGGTCCAGACAGCGTTGATCTTCTCGTGCCGAGACGGCAGGTGACCCAGCCCGGTGTCCTTGCCGGTACGGATGCGGTCCTCAACCCGGGCGTGCGCCCGGTGCCGGGCCTGGCAGGAACGCCAGCTGCCCGCGGGCGGTGTTGGTGGTGAACGCCTGGTAGCGGAAGCCGTCGCGGATCTCAAAGGCGTCCAGGGTCGCGCCGGGGTGTGGCAGCTCGCGGCGCACGATGACCCGCAGGTCCGGGCAGCTGGTCCTCCAGCGGGACAGGTCCAACAGCGCGGTGACGTCCACGACGTCGGCGTGTTCACGCAGCCCGCCGTCGGCGTTGCTCGCGCTCTGCCACGCCCACGCCGGCACCGTGCTGATCGCGTCCCGGACCGCTTCGGTGACCGGGTAGCCGACCGAGAAGTCCAGCCCTGCCGTGGAAAGCGCACTGATCAGGGCGTGGGAGTAGCCGGCGCCGTCGGCCCGGATCAGGATCGGGGCGCCGGTAGAACGCCACCGGTCGGGCAGCTGAACCAGGGCGCGGTCCAGCACGGTGCGGTGATCGGCGGCGGTGTTGCTGCCGGCGTTACCGGGACGCAGCACCGCCGCCAGCGCCTCGCCGGTGTTGTCCAACCACGCCCCGAGCGGGTGGTAGCCGAAACCGCCCTTGAAGTTGCCCTTGGCGCCTTCCTTGTCGCCAGTGCGCCGTCACCAGCGTCGCATCCAAATCGATGACGACCTGATGGAGCATCTTGCCGGCGGCGCGTGAGCCCGGCAACTCGCTGCCGGTCAGCTCACCGCGGGCCAGCCAAGCCCGGTCCCGCGCGACAGCACGGGCCAGCCGGATCTCGGCGAGCATGGTGTCGTCGATGCCGTCAAGGACCCGCCAGATCGTCGGCGTCGAGGCCACCGAACCGGCCGGGCCGTGCAGGCCGTGCTGATCGGCCAGCGCCTGCACGTCGCTGATCGTGGTCGCGCCGTCGGCGATCGCGACGGCGACATCGACCAGCACCCGACCCGGATCGTGGCCGGCCTGCCGCTGACGCAGCCCGGCGGTCGCCTCCGACAGCGCCGCCGTCAACCCCACCCGGTCGGCCAACTCCGACAGCAGCACCGTCCCGGCGTGCGACACCACGCCCGTCCCGTCCGCGGTGATCGTCGGCGGTATTCTGCTCGTTGTACGGTGCACCCGCGAAGTGCCTCTCTCATCCGGTGATCTTGTTCCCTCAGCAAGAACAGAATCCCAGACAGGACAGGCACTTTCGCGCTTCCCGGGCCGTGTCGGACCAGCAAGATCAAGTCACTGCTGCAAGACCGGGGCTAGCACGGAAGACCGGCCAGACAGCGCTGCGAGAACCGCGCCAACTATCGCTGCAAGTCACAAGCAGCCGGCCAGCTCCTCGGCGAGGCTGTTCCACTTCCTACCGGACGGGGCTTAACGCAACATGATCACCAGCGAGCCCCAACTGACCCACGGCGCTTTCGCTAGATGTTGATCTTCGGGGTCACGTCGGCCTGCTCACGAACGGCCTGCTGTTGATCGCGGCGGTGCTGATCGCCGCTTCTACACCATCACCGGCGTGTCACCCGTCGACACCCTGCCGGCCGGCTGGCCGGCCCGCCCGAGCGAGGACAGATACGCGTGATCGCCGGGACTGTCAGTTCGGCGGGTTTCATCGCCCCCCCGACGGCACCTGCGAGACCGAGACCGAGAGCGACAGCCGGGCCGCCGGGACTCCACGCGCTGCCGCTCGACCTCCGCAACCGGCCGGGACACGAACAGCTCGGCGTGCAAGCGGCCGTCGTCCTCCAGCCCGGCCGGGTCCAGCCCGCGTGCCTGGAGCACGTCGACGGCCGCTGCGTGCTCACCCTCGTCGGCGAACCGACGCTG
>JAABUN010004251.1_pt1 | contig 19976 bp, 19 predicted proteins | sample 5559311 | NCBI WGS metagenome assembly JAABUN01 (sample SAMN10711877, study PRJNA513370) | rock metagenome | isolation source: Antarctica rocks | place: Antarctica: Victoria Land, Siegfried Peak sud
GGCCGGCAGGGCGCCCGCAAGCGCTCCCGCCACCTCGGCCAATCCCGAGTGTCGGGCGCAGAGCGGGAGCGCTCCGGCGGCGGCGGCCTCGGCCGCGACCATCCCGAACGCCTCCGGGAACGTGCTCGGCACCACCATCGCGTTGGAGGAGCGGACGGCGTGCGCCAGCTCCTCGTACTCGAGGCGCCCGGCGAGGTCGACGGTGCCGGCGGCGGCCCGCGCCGCGTCGAGGTACCCCTCGGGGGGCGCCTCGAGAAATGCCTCCAGGTAGCTCAGGGGCTCCTGGCGCCCTCCTTCGAGGGCCCAGCCGAGCCGCGCCACCTCGCGGGCGTCGTCGAGGTCGCCCCCCGAGATGGCCCTCCAGAGCCGGGAGAGCCCGTCTCGGTACTGGCCGAAGCCGACCAGCAGGAGGCGCGCGCCCGGATTGCGGGCGAGGACCAAGGGCCAGGCGGCGAGCAGGAGGTCGCAGCCCTTCGAGACGATCAGCTTGCCGACGAAGATCACCCGCGGCCCCTCCGCGGCGGCGTAGCTGCGCAGGGCTCGCGCGGCCTCGGCGGTGTCGCGGCCGAGGCCAGTCGTCGCGCCGCCGCTCGCGGCCTCGATCTCGCTCGCCAGCGCCTCGAGCTCGGCGGGCGCGTCGGCGCGCGAGGGAAGCGGCGAGAAGGCCTCGACGTCGACGCCGGGCGGCCCCAGGCGAGTCCGCGCCGGCAGTCCGTCGTCATCAGCGAGGGTCCTCCAGAGATCCTCGGCGGTGTGTCGCGAACCGACGAGGACCGCCTCGGCGGCCTCGATCCCCTCGCGCGCGAGCGGCAGGAAGCGGGGGTTCGGCTTCACCGTGTAGGAGAGGGCGCTGCCGTGGATCTTGGCGGCGAAGCGCAGCCTCGCTCGGGCGAGGATCGCGGGGCCCGCGATGAGATGGTTGGCCAGGGCGGCGTCGCTGCCCCCGATCCGCCTCTCGACATCGGCCACCGCGGCCACGTTGGCGTCCAGGTAGCGCGCGAGCTCGTCGTCGCTCAGCTCCGGAAAGGTCCTCGCCTCGAAGCCCTCGTAGGCGTCGGCGACGTAGACGGGGAGCAGGCCCCCGATGTCGGGCAGATAGGCGGTGACGCTGCCGCCGGTGGGGGCGGGCCCTGCCGTCTCCACCCCCAGCTCGCCCCCCTCCCAGCGGCCGAGCGCGCTCACCCACTGCAGCGACGCCGCATCGCGGTCCTGGCAGAGGAGGTGGACGTCGTGGCCGAGCCGGGCCAGCGCCTGCGCCAGGTTGGCGTTGTAGACGTTGCTGCCGGTGCCGCGCAGCAGGTAGCCGTGGAAGATCAGGACCTTCACCGGAGCCATCCTGGCGGCCCCACCGGATAAGGTTCGGCGACCTTGCACGAGCGCCAGACCTACCGATTGCGAGCGCCGGCCTCCGGCCGCGAGGCCCTGGTCGAGGCTGACGCCGACGGCGTCTACGTCGACCGCGAGACCGGCGAGGAGATGAAGCCGGTCACCCGCGTGCTGCCGCTCGCTCCCTCCGAGTCGGCGCTCCTGCGCAGCCCGGAGAACCTGCGCGAATGCCGCCGCTGCGGGCAGCTGATCGGCATCGACCTGAGCGATTGCCCCCACTGCGGGCTGCGGCAGGAGGCCACCAACGGAGAGGGCGGGTGAGGGGGCCCTCCGCAGCCCTCCGCGCCACCCTCGCCGCGGCGACCGTGGCTGTCGCGCTGGGGGTGGGCGGCTGCGGCGACGAGGAGACGACCACCACTTCCACGACCGTTCCTCCGCCGACGGACGCGCCCTCGAAGACCACCTCGGCCACCTCGACGACGACCACGAGCACGACGTCGGATTCGACGGTCGCGCCGACATCCACCACATCGACGAGTACGACGAAGGAAACGACCTCCACCACGAGCACGAGCTCGGGCGGTACGAGCCCCGGCGGCTACGACCCCGACAAGCCCGACAGCGAGACGAACGACAAGCCGGGGAAGCCAGGCTCGCCGGAGGAGGCCTTCGAGCAGGCGTGCGAGGAGAACCCGGCGACCTGCGGGTAGGTCAGCCGCGGGGAGGGTCGGGTTAGGCCGGCTCGAGGGTCAGTTGCCCGAGCGATTGGGCACGAAGTAGGCGTGGTACAGCAGCCGCTCCCCTGAATAGCGGCACCCGTACTTGCGGGTCGTACCAACCCTCATCTGAGGCCTGCTCGCCTGGAGGTTGTCCTCATGGCCCGGGCTCAGGTCGCACTTGTCGGAGTCGCGGCTCGCCCGCCACTTCGCCTCCGAATCGTCGCCCGCGACGAAGTTGGTCGCCCAGGTGGGCACCGATAGGACCACGACCTGATCCTTCTTGACCCTCAGCGGGTTGGCAAGGGTGAAGATCGGCGTCTCGCCCAGATTGTCCTTCAGGCTGACCGCGGGGCTCTGCTTCGTCAGCTTGAAGCGGTTGGGCGCCTTGCCATCCGCCTGCTGCAGCACCCCGATCCGAGCGTACGGGTCTCCGCCGTACCTCTTTCGGGTCAGGTTCTCCTCGAAGAAGTTGCGCGAGAAGGGATCGGGATCGGCGAGCTCGATGCTCCAAGCCACCAGATGGCCGCCGCTCGGAACCTTGAAGAGGCCCTGCTTGCCCTTGATGGACATCTGGAAGCCACTCACGGATCCGGTCGCCTGACAATTCTTGTCCGGACACGTCGGCTTCGTGCGCTCCTGCCCCTGGCCGAGCACGGTGGCCGCGACGGCGCCTGCGTCCCCGGCACGCATGCCGAGGACCGCGAGGAGAGCAAGCAGGAGCGCCGCCCAGGCGGCGGTCTTGAAGGAGGCACGGGGTACGTCGCGGATAGGGCTCATCGAAAAGGTCCTAACACGGCGATGAAGCCGAGGTTGCGGCCTGGAAGCGAGCATCACCCGAAGTTTAGGCGGCGGGAGGCCGGATTCCTGCCCGGCCGTCAGAATGCCCCTGTGCCCGCGATCGAGGCAGTCAAGCTGCAGCGGGCCTTCTCCGAGGACGTGCTGGCGGTCGCCGGGGTCGACATCGAGGTCGCGGCGGGCGAGATCTACGCCTTCCTCGGCCCCAACGGCGCCGGCAAGACGACGACCGTCCGCATGCTCACGACCCTGCTGCGCCCCACCGGCGGCAGCGCCCGCGTGGCCGGCCACGACGTCGTCTCCGAGGCGCCGGCGGTCCGGCGATCGATCGGGGTGGCCCTCCAGGAGGCGGCGCTCGATCCCCTGATGACCGGCGAGGAGCTGATCCGCCTGCAAGCCACGCTCCACGGCCTCGACCGGGCGGAGGGCAGAAGGCGCTCGGATGACCTGTTGCGCCGCGTCGGGCTGACCCAGGCCGCGAGGCGCCGCGTGGGCACCTACTCCGGCGGCATGAAGCGCCGCCTCGACCTCGCCTCCGCGCTCGTCCACCAGCCGCGCGTGCTCTTCCTCGACGAGCCCACGACGGGCCTCGACCCGGTCAGCCGCAAGTCGATCTGGGAGGAGGTGACGAAGCTCAACGACGAGGGCACCACCGTCTTTCTCACCACGCAGTACCTCGAGGAGGCCGACCAGCTCGCCGACCGCGTCGGGATCATCAGCGCGGGGCTGATCGTCGCGGAGGGGACCCCGGCGTCGCTGAAGGCCGAGGTCGGCGACCCGCGCCTGGAGCTGGTGCTCGCCGCCGGGAGGGCGGACGAGTGCGCCGCTGTCCTCGAGGGCTTCGGGCGGCGCCTGCCCGGACGCGACGGGACGATGATGATCGAGGTCGCCGAGGGCGCGGCGGCGATCGCGCCGGTCGTCAGGGCGCTCGACGAGGCCGGGATCCTGATCGAGTCGCTGGACCTGATCGAGCCCACGCTCGACGACGTCTTCGTCAAGAAGACCGGGCAGCACCTCGAGGGCGCCGAGGACGGCCCCGTGACGGGCGAGGAGCCCGCCGTACGCGAGACGGAGCCCGCTTGAGCGCGCTGCGGGTCGTCGTGGCGCTCGGGCGCCGCTCGGTGCTTCAGACCTTCCGGCGCCCGCAGCTCGTCGCTCCCCTGCTCGTCCTCCCCACCCTCCTGCTCGCGATTCAGAGCGCCGGGGCGGGAAGGGCCGTGGACCTCCCGGGCTTTCCCCCGGTCGAGAGCTTCTTCGCCTTCATGCTCGCGGGCTCGATCGTGCAGTCGACGCTCCTCGCCGGCAACACCGCCGGGATCGCCCTTGCGGTGGACATCGAGATGGGGTTCACCGATCGCCTCCTGGCGGCGCCGGTCCCCCGCTTCGCGATCGTCGCGGGTCGGTTGGCAGGCGCCGCTGCCCTCGGCGCCCTGACGGCCGTCTGGTTCCTCACGATCGGGCTGATCTTCGGCGTGACGGTCCAGGGAGGCGTGGTGGGCGCCCTGCTGATGATCGCGCTGGCGACGGGCTCGGCGCTCGCCTTCGGCAGCCTCGGCGCCGCGATCGCCCTGCGCACCGGCAGCCCGTCGGTGGTGCAGGGGATGTTCCCGCTGATCTTCGTGATCCTCTTCCTCTCCACCGCCTTCTTTCCCCAGGACCTCCTCCAAGAGCCCGCCCGGAGCGTCGCCCGGCTCAACCCGATCTCCTTCATCGCCGACGCCGTCCGCGACCCCGTGATCTCGACGCTCTCGAGCGGCGACCTGCTTGCGGGGCTGGCCGGGATCGCGATCGTCGCCGCGGCGGGCCTGGCGCTCTGCTCGCTGGCGCTGCGCAGGCGCCTGAGGGCCGGCTGATGAGACGCGACGTCCGGACGATCGCGGCGATGATGCGCCGCTCGGCAAACGAGCTGCTGCGGGTGCCGGGGGCGGCGCTGCCGGGCATCCTGGCGCCCACGGTCTTCTTCGTCGGGCTCGGCTCGGTCTTCGGCGGCCTGACCGGGCTCGAGGGCTTCGGAACCACCAACTACCTGAGCTTCCTGATCCCGGTCAGCATGCTGCAGGGAGCCGGCTTCACGGGCGCCGCCGCGGGGGTGAACCTGGCGCGCGACATCGAGATCGGCCTCTTCGACCGGTTCCTGGCCTCCCCCACCCCGCGCTGGGCCCTGCTGAGCGGCGTCGTGCTGCCCGCGGCGGTCAGGGCGATGATCCCCGCCACGGTCCTGCTGATCGTCGCGATCGCCGCCGGCGCCGACTTTCCCGGCATCGACGGCCTGATCGTCGCCTACGGCGCGGTGATGGGGACGGCGATCCTCGCGGCGTGCTGGGGAGCGACGCTCGCGCTCCGGTTCAGGACCCAGGCCGCCGCGCCTTTGATGCAGTCGGTGATGCTCGCGCTGATCCTGAGCACGACCGCCTACGCGCCGCAACAGCTCCTGACCGGCTGGCTGTCGACCGTGGCCGAGATCAACCCGATCACCCACGTCGTCGAGGCGGCGCGACAGGGCTTCACGGGCTCGGTGAGCTGGGCGGGGACCTGGCCGGCGATCGTGGCGCTGGCCGGGTTCATCCTGGTGTTGGGCGCCTTCGCGCTGAGGGGGATGAGGCGGACGGCGTACTAGAAGCGGACAGCGGACAGCGGACAGCTCCTAGCTTCCCTCGGCAGGCCGCTGCTGGTGGCCTAGCGAGGATCGCCAGGAGCTGAAGCGAGCGCAGCGAGCGTGCTCCTCCGCTGGTGAGCCGTTCGCGGGTCCGCCGATCCTCGCGCCAGGCGAACGCGCCCAGGGCTGAAGCGAGCGAAGCGAAGCGTGCTGAAGGCCGCAAAGCGGCCGTGCTTACTTGTACCTGTACGTGATGCGGCCGCGGTCCAGGTCGTAAGGGCTGAGCTCGATCTTCACCCGGTCACCCGGCAGGATCCGGATGTAGTGGCGGCGCATCTTCCCCGAGATGTGGCCGAGGACCTGGTGGTCGTTGTCGAGCTTGACCTTGAACATCGTGTTGGGCAGGGCCTCGAGGATCTCGCCCTCCATCTCGATCTTCTCTTCCTTGGACATGCGGGGCGGCAGGGTAGCAGCGCGCCCCCGGCCCTCACCGCCGGCGCGGGAGCCGACGCCTATCGACCCTCGTAGCTCGCCTTGCCGGGGCCGTCGCGCAGGAAGCTCTCGACCGCGCCCTTCAGGTCCTCGGTGTCGAACAGCGGACCGGCGATCTCGGCGGTGGCGTCGTCGGCGGCGGCGATGCCGTCGTCGAGGAACGCCCGCACGAGGCGCTTGGTGGCGCCGTGGGCGATCGTCGGCCCAGCCGCGAGCGCGCGGGCGAACTCCATCCCCTTCTCGAGCAGCTCATCCTTCCCCACGACCCGGTTGACGACCCCCCACTCGAGCATCGTCTCGGCGGGATAGGGCTGGCCGGTCATGACGAACTCCCGCGCCCGCGCGGGACCGGCGCGCTCCGTCATCCGCTGCACGCCTCCCCCGAACGGCGTCAGGCCGACCACCCGCTCGACGAGGCCGAAGCTCGAGCCCTCGGCGGCCCAGATAATGTCGCAGCCGAGCGACGCCTCCAGCCCCGCCGTCAGGCAGAGGCCATGCACCAGCGCCAGGGTCGGGATCTCGAGCGACTCGAACGCCTGCAGGTCGCGGACCCCGCTGGCCGCGAGCTTCGTCCCGTCCGCGGAGCCGGAGACGCCGGCGAAGACCCGGCCCACGTCAACCCCCGCGGTGAAGACCTTGCCCTCCGCGCGGAAGACCATCGCCCGGGCATCGGAGGCGGCGACCTCGTCGCGCGCCTCGACGAGCCGCGCGAAGGTGCGCTCCGTGAACAGGTTGAGCGGCGGGTCGTCCAAGATCACCACAGCCACGTCGCCGTCGCGCTCCACCCGGATGGGGTCTCGCTCCCCCTCGCTGCCCTCCATCGGCTCAGCCCTCCCTGATCGTCGCCGCGATCGTTGCGACCTCGTCCATGTCGGCGCCCTTAGGTATCCACGGCAGCTCCAGCGGATCGTCCTCGTAGCGGGGAACGACGTGGACGTGGAAGTGGAACACGGTCTGCCAGGCGGCGGCACGGGTCGAGTTGAGGAGGTTGAAGCCGTCGGGCTCGAGGGTGCTCTCCATCCGCCGCGCGACCCGCTGGGCCGCGGCCGCGGTGTGGCAGAGGTCCTCCTCGCTGATCGAGAGCAGATCCTCGGTGTGCTCGCGCGGGATCACGAGGGCGTGACCCTTCGTGGCCGGGTTGATGTCCATCATCGTGACCGTGTGCTCGTCGGAGTCGACGATCTCGGCGGGCGCGTCACCGGCGACGATCGCGCAGAAGATGCAGTCGTCGGAGGGGCCCGGCATGGCGGCGCAGGCTACTGGCTGAGGCGCCACGCGCGCAGGCGGGCGACGGCGTCGGCGCGGCTCGCGACCTCCCCCGCGAACTGCGCCGCCTCGAGCTCGCGCACGGCGGCTCCGAGCTCGGGCCCCGGCGGGATGCCGACCTCCGCCGCGATCTCGTCCCCGCGCAGCAGCGGCGCGGCGGGCCCGTCCCGCTCCCACGCCACCGCCGCTGCGAGCATCTCGCGGGCCAGCTCGAGATGCCCCTCGATCGCGGCGTCGGGAACGCCTCCCCCCTGCGCGGAGAGCCGATCGGCGACCGTGAGCAGGGTCGTGTCGAGCGCCTCGCTTCCGGTCCGGCGCAGGTACTCCCAGATCCGGCGCGGCGGCAGGGGGCGCTCGCGAACCATGAAGCCGAGCACGAGATGGTCGCGCGTCACCGCCGCGAGGTACTCGGCGACGCGGCGGGAGGTCCGCAGGCGGTGGCAGAGGCCTCGGATCATCTCGGCGCCCACCGCGTCGTGGCCGATGAACGAGACGCCCCCGCCCGGGCGCGCGGCTCGGGTCGCCGGCTTGCCGATGTCGTGCAGGAGGGCGGCGAAGCGGAGCCCGTCCCCGCGCGAGAGCCCATCGGCAAGCGGCATGGCCAGCAGCTCTGCGACATCGCCGGCCACGGGCCCGGCGTAGGTGTCGAGGTCGTTCTCCACCTCGAGCAGGCGGCGCAGCACCTCGATCGTGTGCCCGTGGGCGTCGAGGTGATGGTTCGCGCTCTGCCCGACGCCGCGCAGCCCGTTGAGCTCGGGAAGCACCGCCGCGGTCGCGCCGAGAAGGTCGAGGAGCTCGACCGCCCGGACCGGCTCGGGGCCGCAGAGCATCCCCGCGAGCTCCGCGAACTGCCGCTCGCCCGCAGGCTCGCCCGCGCGCGCGGCGCACCCCCGGGCAAGCTCGAGCGTGGGCTGATCCGGCTCGAGGCCCATGGCCGCGGCGATCCGCGCTGCCCGCAGGACGCGCAGAGGGTCGTCGGCGAAGGACCGCTCCGACGTCGCGCTCAGGCGGCCGGCGGCGAGGTCGGCGCCGCCTCCGGTCGGGTCGAGCAGCTCGCCGCCCTCCAGCGGCAGCGCCAGCGCGTTGGCCGTGAAGTCCCGTAGCCGCAGGTCGTCCTCGATCGTGGCCGCGCGCAGCTCCGCGAGGTCGAGCTTCCAGGAGCCATCGCGGGCGACGACGCGCCAGGTCGCGAACTCGCCGGAGAGCTCGAACGGATGGCCCCCGGCGGCCGCGGCGACGCGGCGGGCTGCCTCCCTCGCATCCCCCGCGAGGGCGACGTCGACGTCAGTCACCGCGAGCGCGAGCGCGGCGTCGCGGAGGGCGCCGCCGACCACCCATGCCGCGCCCGGCTCCGCCAGCGCCGCGCGAGCGAGCCGGAACGCCTCGACGCCCTCGAGCGCGGGAGCGATCCGGTCGAGGTCGATCGCGCGCTCGCTCAACGCCGGTAGGCGCGTGGAACGCGCGCGGAGATCCCGCAGGTGATCTCGTAGTTGATCGTCGCGAGCCGCTGCGCCCACTCCTCGGCGGTGACCTGCTCCTCCCCCTGGTGGCCGAGCAGGACCGCCGGAGCGCCGCGCTCCACGTCGGTATCGGGCCCGAGGTCGACGGTGACGTTGTCCATCGAGACCGTCCCGACGAGCGGCGTGCGGCGGCCGCCGATCAGGACGTCGCAGCGGTTGCCGAGGCCGCGGCGGACGCCGTCGCCATAGCCGATCGGCAGCACGCCCAGGTTCGTCGGAGCCGGGGCGCGCCAGGTGCGGCCGTAGCCGGCCGACTCGCCCTCGTCAAAGGCCTTGACATCAGCCACGTAGCTCTGCAGCGAGAGTGCCGGCTCGAGTCCGCGGGCGGCCGCATCCCTCCCGAACGGGTCCATGCCGTAGATGGCGATCCCGCAGCGGACCATGTCGAGGTGGAGCTCCTCCCCGCGCAGCGTCGCGGCGCTGTTGGCCGCGTGGAGCATCAGGCCGGGATGGCGCTCGCGCAGCGGCAGCGCGAGATCCGCGAAGCGGCCGAGCTGCTCGCGCAGGTAGGCGTCGTCGTCCTCGTCGGCGGTGGCGAAGTGGGTCCAGAGGCCGGCGAGCTTCAGCCGCTCGTCGGCCGCGCAGGCCTCGACGAGCTCGCGGGCGACGTCGGGGGAGCGCGCGCCGAGGCGACCCATCCCCGTGTCGTACTTGACGTGGACGCGAGGGCGGGCCCCGAGCATCGCCGCCCGCTCGGCGAGCTCGGCGAGGAACTCCGGGCGCCAAACGGCAAGCTCCGAGCGCGCCTGCAGGGCCACGTCGAGCTCCGCCGGGGTCAGCGCGCCCATGATCAGGATCGGCGTCTCGAGCTGCGCCTGGCGCAGCTCGAACGCCTCCGTGGCGGCCGCGACGGCGAGCCGGGTGGCGCCGCCGCGGAGGGCGGCGCCGGCGCACTGGACCATGCCGTGCCCGTAGCCGTCGGCCTTGACGACGGCGCAGAGCTCCGTGCCGTCACCGAGGCGCTCCCGCAGGCGCCGGCAGTTGCGCTCGACCGCGCCGAGGTCGACGATCGCCGCGGCTCTCTGGAAGGGCTCGAACCCGCTCAGCGCCGAAAGCCCCCCGGCAGCGCCTCGATCACGTCGGAGGCGATCACCGACTCGGTGCCCACCTTCTCGGCGGCTCCCACGCCGGCCCGGGCGTGGGCGAGGACCGCCGCGCAGGCCCCCTCGAACGGACGCGTCCCGCGGGCGACGAGGGCGGCGATCGTGCCCGCGAGCACATCCCCGGTCCCGGCCGTCGCCAGGGCGGGGCTCTCCAGCGCATTCACCGCGACCCGCTCGCCCTCGACGACGAGGGTGTCGCTCCCCTTGAGGACGACGACGGCCCCGGCCTCCGCCGCCGCCCGGCGCGCGCTCGCGAGCCGGCGCGCGCCGATCGCGTCGGAGGGGAGCCCGAGCAGGCGGCCGAGCTCGCCCGCATGGGGGGTGAGGATCGTCGGGGCGTCTCGCTGCGCGAGCAGGCCGATCTCGGTGCCGAGCGCGTTGAGCCCATCGGCGTCGATCAACAGGGGCGAGCCGATCCGCGGCGCCAGCTCGCGGGCGAGCTTCGCCGAATGCGCGGCTCGGCCCAGGCCGGGGCCGAGCACCACGCAGGCCGCGCGCTCGGAGCGCTCGAGCACGGCCGAGGCGGCGGCGGCACCAAGGCCGCCGTCGCGGCTCTCGAGGCCCACCGTCATGACCTCGGTCAGCTTCACCTCGAGGATCGCCTCGAGGGAATCCGGAGCCGCGACGGTGGCGTAGCCGGCGCCGGCGCGGATCGCGGCGAGCGAGGCCATGCAGACGGCGCCGGTCATCCCACGCGAGCCGCCGACGAGCAGCACCTCGCCGGAGGTGAACTTGCTCGACTCCCTCCCACGCCGCGGCGGCAGATCCAGCGCGCCCGGGCCGATCGCGCCGGCCGCCGGCTCCCCCGGCGCGCCGTCGGGAATCCCGATCGGGACGACCTCGAGGCGGCCGGTCCGCCACTTTCCGGGGGCGACGAGGTGACCGACCTTCGCGACGTGGAAGGCGACGGTGACGTCAGCGTCGATCGCTACGCCCTCCACCTCGCCCGTTGCGGCATCCACCCCGGAGGCGACATCGCAGGCGACGATCGGCGCCCCGCAGTCGTTGGCCGCCTCGATCGCGGCCGCGATCGGGTCGCGAGGGGCGCCGTCGAAGCCCGTGCCGAAAATCGCGTCGACGATCGCGCCCGAGCCGGCGAGCGCGCCCTGCGCCTCGCCGTCCCCGAGGGTCCTCGCGCCCTCGCCGAGGCGCTCGAGGTTGGCCCGCGCGTCCTCGCTGAGCTCATCCGGATCCCAGAGCAGCAGTACCTCCACCTCGAAGCCCGAGGTGCGAAGGAGGCGAGCGGCGACGAGCCCGTCGCCACCGTTGTTGCCCTTGCCGCAGAGGATCCGGATCGGCCCGCTCGGTGCCAGCTCCTCGACCGTGCGAGCCACGGCCCCCCCCGCGGTCTCCATCAGCTCGAGCGCGGGGACGCCGGCCTCCTCGATCGCCCAGCGATCGACCTCCCTCATCCCGGCTGCGTCGAAGAGGGGCTCGAGCCAGGGTTCGCGGTCCACGGCCGCAGCCTACCCCGCGCTCGGCGCTCCGCTCGCTCCTGTTCGCGGCCGGCTCCACGGCGGTGTTGGACTCGCCGTGACGACCGCGGCCGCCAGCTCGCGCGAGTGGGTGAGCGAGGCGACGAGCGAGATCCCGCGCCCCCGGGCCAGGGCGGCGGCGCGCCCGTGCAGGCGGAGCGCCGGCGCCTCCGAGCCGCCCCCGACGACCTCGACGTCGCGGGGCGCGCAGCCGCCTCCAAGCGCCTTGATCGCGGCCTCCTTGGCGGCGAAGCGGGCTGCCAGGTGCCGAGCCGGACGCCGCCTGGCCCGCGCGAACGACAGCTCATCCGGGGTGAACAGGCGCTCCGCCAGCCCGGGGCGCCGAGCGAGCGCCCGCTCGATCCGCTCGATTTCGATCAGGTCGATCCCGATCCCGGGGGCTCCCGGGGCGGCCGTCAAGGAGTCAGCGTCGCCGCGGTCGTCTCGGCCTCGCCGCCTGTGCTCTCCTGCAGCCCGAGCACGACGCGGCTCATCGCCTGATCGCCGTCGATCGAGGTGCCGGTGATCAGGTAGTCGAGCGCCCCCAGGTACGGCTTGGCGCTCTGGTAGTCGGGATCGGAGGTCACCTCGCCCGTGCTCTCGATCAGCGACACGACGGCGGGGAAGCTCAGGTAGAAGCTCGGAGCCAGATCCTCGCCGAGCGATGAGCGCGCGGCGGCGAAGGGGTCGGAGTCGCCGAGGGTCTCGGAGGGGTCGAGGGCGTCCTCGGTCGAAGCGGCGCCGACCGCGGCGACGACCTTCCCATCCTGGAGGCTGACCTCCGCCGAGACGGGCGGGATCTGGACCTGGAAGCCGGAGCCCTCGGTCGGGCTCACCTGCAGCGACGACTCCTTCGACAGCGCCGTGCGGATCTTCTCGAGCGCCGAGGAGGCGCCCTCCTCATCGGTCGCCTCGATCACCAGGGCGCCACCGAGGCCGAACAGCGAGGAGCCCTCGACGAAGCCGCCGCCGTCGCCCATCCAATCGAAGTCCGAGCTCAGGTCGAGCCCCGTCTTCTCGCGGATCTTGGCGTTGAGGTCGGCGCTGTCGAAGCCGCTCGGCAGATCGCCGACGCCACTCTGGGCGGAGTCGATGACGTTGCTGATCTGCTGGAACTGTGCCTGGATCTGATCCCCGAGGCCGCCGACGGAGAAGGCCAGCCAGGCCTCGAAGGGGAAGCTCTCGATCAGGGCGCTGGGCTCGGTCGAGCCCTTCGCCGCAGGCGAGACGGAGCCGAGCTCCATCGTCTCCGAGGTCGCCCGGCCCCACGCGGTCACCGGGCCCTCGTCGTAGTTCGCGATCTGCAGCTCGAACGCCTTGAGGTCCGCGGGCGAGAGGTCGGCGTCCCGCTTGATCAGGTCGAGCACTGCGGGGGTGTCGATGTAGAGCGAGAACAGGCTGTCGGAGGGGATCGGCTCGCGATCGGCGTTGACGTCGTCGTTCTCGGCGAGGGACTCGCCGGCGCCCGCGTCGACGGCGTCCTTGAAGCTCTGCTCGGGGCCGACGACGAGGAAGTCCCCGTCGATCCCGCTCGCCACGCCATCCTCGTCGAGCTTGTAGGAGACGCCCTCGTAGTCGAGGTCCTCCTCGGTGCCCGGCTGGCTCTCCGCCACCTTGTCGAGGAAGGCCTGGGCGGCGGCGGCGTCGGTGACTGCGACCACCGCGGCTCCCTGGGGCTCCTCGGCCTGGGCGTCGTAGCCGGTGAAGAAGGCGCCGGCCCGGGCGCCGAGCCAAGGCTCCACATCCTCGCCGTAGCTGTAGCCGTCGTTGCTGACGCCCTCATCGAAGGCGGCGGTGATCTTCGCCCCTGGATCGTCGGTCGCGAGCAGCTTCGAGAGCGCGGACTCCAGATCGTCGCCCATGGACCCCGAGGGGCGGACGACCGCGTCGACGTAGACGGGGGAGTCCGCCGGCGCCATCGTCGCGGGATCGGGGCCGAGATCGGCGACATCGGTCGAGTCACCGCCGCCGCCGCAGGCGATGAGGCCCACCGCGAGGGCGCTGAGCAGGGAGATCAGCAGGAGGCGAGCGAGGTTCTTCATCGCCGGAATGCTAGGGATCGGGGCGAACGGATCGCGGGCCTCACTCGACCGTCACGGTCTTGGCGAGGTTGCGCGGCTGGTCCACGTTGAGGCCGAGCAGTCGGGCCGTGTGGTAGGCGAGGAGCTGCAGCGGGATCACCGCCAGGATCGGCTGCAGGATCCAGTCGGTGCGCGGGACGTAGAGGGTCTGGTCGGCGTTCTCGGCCACCTCCGTCGAGCCCTCGGTGGCGATCGCGATCACGTCGGCGCCGCGAGCGCGGACCTCCGAGACGTTCGAGAGGACCTTGTCGAGCACCGGGCTGTCGGTGGCGACGCAGACCACCGGCGTCGTCTCGTCGAGCAGCGCGATCGGCCCGTGCTTCATCTCCCCGGCGGCGTAGGCATCGGAGGGGATATAGGAGATCTCCTTCATCTTGAGCGCTCCCTCGAGGCAGATCGGCAAGCCGATGTGGCGCCCGAGGAAGAGGAAGAAGCGGCCCTCGTAGTGGCTGCGGGCGATCGCCCGCACCTGCGGATCGACCGTCTCGATCGTCTCGCCGACCTTGCGCGGGAGCGCCTTCAGCTCGGAGATCAGCTCGGCGACCCGCGCCCGCGAGAGGTGACCGCGTGACTGAGCGAGCCACAGGCCGAGCAGGTAGATCGCGGCGACCTGGCTGGTGAAGGTCTTGGTCGCGGCGACTCCGATCTCGAGGCCCGCCCTCGTGAACAGCACCGAATCGGCATCGCGGGTGGCCTGGCTTCCCATCACGTTGGTGATCGCGAGGACGTGGGCCCCGCGCTCGCGGGCGAGCCTCATCGCCGCCAGGGTGTCGGCCGTCTCACCGGATTGCGTGATCCCGACGACGAGGTCGCCGGGGCCGACGACGGGATCGCGGTAGCGGTACTCGGAGGCGACGTCCATCTCAACCGGCACGCGTGCCCAGTGCTCGATCGCGTAGCGGCCCACGAGGCCGGCGTGGTAGGAGGTCCCGCACGCGACGACGACGATCCGCCGCAGCCTCGAGGCTTGCTCCGGCGTGATCGAGAGCTCGCTGAGGTCGACCCGGTCGACCTCGGGAAGTCGATCGGTGATCGTCTCGGCGACCGCGTCGGGCTGCTCGTGGATCTCCTTCATCATGAACGTGGGATAGCCGGCCCGCTCGGCGGCGTCCTCGTCCCAGGTCACCTCCTCGAGCTCTCGCTCGTGCGGAGCGCCGGCAGCGTCGGTGATGAGCGCCCCGCCGGCCTCGATCGTGACGATCTCGCCGTTCTCGATCTGCATCACGCTGCGGGTCTCGCGCAGGAAGGCGGGGATCGCGGAGGCGAGAAAGGTCTCCCCCTCGCCGATCCCGATCACGAGGGGGCACTCCTGGCGCGCGCCGACCAGCGTCCCGGGGTGCTCGACGTGCATCGCGACGAACGCGTAGTGGCCGCGCAGGTCGGCGAAGGCGGCGCGCACCGCCAGGGTCAGGTCGCCCTCGTAGTAGCGCTCGATCAGGTGCGCGACGATCTCCGCGTCGGTCTCGGAGGTGAACTCGTGGCCTTCCGCGAGGAGCTCGCGCCGGAGCTCGGAGTGGTTCTCGACAATCCCGTTGAGGACGATGTGGACATCCCCGTCCTCGTCGCTGTGGGGGTGGGCATTCTCCTCGGTGACCCGCCCGTGGGTGGCCCAGCGGGTGTGGGCGAGGCCGATCGTGGCGTCGGCCTCGGCGACCGCCACGGCGCCCTCGTCGCGGCGATCGGCGACGGCGGCGCGCAGGTTGGCGAGGTTGCCCACCGCCCGGACCGACTCGATCCGCCCGTCCTCGAGCAGGGAGAGGCCGGCGGAGTCGTATCCGCGGTACTCGAGCTTCTCGAGGCCGGCGATCAGGAGATCGCGACAGGGCCTCCCGCCCACGTATCCGACGATGCCGCACATGGAGGTCTCCCAGGATGAAGAGGGCGAGGGAGGATAGGGGCCGCCCCCAGCCCTGGCAAGGACCGCGAAGGGGGCGGCCGCGCTGCTCAGCTCAGGGCATCGCGCGCGCAGGCGACGAGGCGGGCGAGGACCTCCTCGCACTCGGCCTCGTCGGGAGCCTCGACCATGACGCGGACGAGGGGCTCGGTGCCGGAGGGCCGGACGAGCACGCGGCCCCTGCCCTCGAGCCGGGCGGCCTCCCGCCCCACCGCCTCCCAGACGCCGGTCGCGGCTGAGAGCGCCTCGCGGCTCGGGACGGCGACGTTCTCGAGCCGCTGTGGCAGCTTCTCGACCGGCCGGGAGTCGGCGAGCTTCCCGTCGCCGAGCGCGCGCATCACGAGGAGCGCCGCCGCGAGCCCGTCTCCGGTCGCCGCGAAGTCGGTCCAGATGATGTGGCCCGACTGCTCCCCCCCGATCGTCCAGCCGCGCTCGATCAGCTCCTCGATCACGAAGCGATCGCCCACCTTCGTGGTGGCCACCTCGATCCCCGCCGCATCCATCGCCTGGTGGAAGCCGAAGTTGCTCATCACCGTGACTGCGGCCCCTCCTGGGAGCTCGCCGCTCTCCTTCAGGTGCAGGGCAGCGAGGGCGACGATCTCGTCGCCGTCGAACTCGCGGCCGGCGGAGTCCACGGCGAGCATCCGGTCCCCGTCGCCGTCGAAGGCGAACCCGATCTCGGCGTCGTGCTCGGCGACCGCCGCCGCGACCTTGCCGAGGTAGGTGGAGCCGCAGCCCTCGTTGATGTTGCGGCCGTCCGGCTCGGCGCCGATCGTGATCGGCTCGGCGCCGAGATGCGAGAAGGCGGCGGGGGCGGCGCGGTAGGTCGCTCCATTGGCGCAGTCGAGGACGATGCGGCGCCCGCTGAGATCGAGATCGAAGACGGTTGCGAGCTCGCGCAGGTAGTCCTCCAGCGCTCCCTCGAGCTTGCGGATGCGGCCCGAGGCGGAGCCGGTCGCCGGTCCGGCGGCGACCCGGGCCTCCACCCGCGCCTCCGCCTCGTCGTCGAGCTTGCGCCCGTTGCGCCCGAAGAACTTGATCCCGTTGTCACACCACGGGTTGTGGGAGGCGGAGACGACCGCGCCGAGGTCGAAGCCGTGGCGGCGCACCAGGATCGAGGCCGCGGGCGTCGGCAGAACGCCGCCGAGGAACACGTCCGCTCCCGCGGCCGCGAGGCCGGAGGCGAGGGCCGACTCGAGCATGTGGCCGGACTCGCGCGTGTCGCGGATGATCAGGACCTGAGGCCGCTCCCCGCGGATCTCCGCCGCCGTCGCGCGTCCCAGCGCCAGAGCCAGCTCGGGCGTGAGCAGGTCGCCCACTGGGCCGCGGACCCCATCGGTCCCGAAGAGCTTGCCGCCGGTCTGCGCCATCCAGGGATGATTACGACGCCGGGGCGAGCGCGCCTGCCGGGTCGGGGCGGGCGATGGACATGAGTGGCCGCGCCATCCCGGATCGAAGTCGCATACCGACCTCAAAGCGGGAGGGCGGCGGCATTGAGCAGGCCGGCCCGCGCCGACTTCTGACGAGGCTGGGAGCCCGCTGAACAAGGAAGAGGAAGGCGATGCGGCCTTTCGGGCCGTGAGCCGACCGATGACGCCGAGCAGCGGCCTCCCAGGCCGTCAGATCAGCGCTTGGAGAACTGGGGGCGCTTCCGCGCCTTCTTCAGCCCGGCCTTCTTGCGCTCCTTGCGGCGGTCGTCGCGCGTCAGCATCCCGCGCCGCTTGAGGTCCCCGCGCAGCTCCGGCTCGAGCGAGGTGAGGGCGCGGGCGACGCCATGGCGCACGGCACCGGCCTGGCCGCTGATCCCCCCTCCGTGCACTCGCACGCGAACGTCGACGTTGCCGTCGTAGCCGGAGGTGACCAGAGGCTGGCGCGCCTGCGACTGATGCAGGGTGCTCACGAAGTACTCCTCGAGGCTGCGGTCGTTGACCTGGAAGGCGCCGCTGCCGGAGCGGACGATGACGCGGGCGACCGCGCTCTTGCGCTTGCCGGTCGCCTGGATCTGCGCGTCAGCCGGCACGCTGATCTTCCGCGGCGCGACCGCCTCGTCGTCCTCGTCGGCGGCGGCGGCCTGGGCCTCGCGGGCAGCGCGCTCCTCCTCCTCGGCCTCGGCGCGGGCGCGCTCCTCGGCGGTGAGCTCGCGCTCCTCGCCGATGGCGATCGGCTCGAGATCCGCTCCTGGGACCGACTCGCGCTTGGGCGCGCCGGCGGCGGGCGGCGAGGCGGGCTGCTCGCCGCCGGACGTCGCCTCGGCTGCGTGCTCGGCGGGGGAGTCGGCGACGCCGGTCTCCTCGCGATCGGTGGCTGCCGGCTCGGGAGCGGCTGAGGCGTCCGGCTCGGCGACGGGCTCGCTGCCTTCGGTCTCCTGAGCGTCGCCCCCCTCCTGCTCGGGAGCGGCGGAGGCGTCGGGCTCGGCCGAGGGCTCGCTGCCACCGGTCTCCTCGCTGCCGCCGGCTTCCTCGTCGGCCTGCGCGGGGGCCTCATCGGGCTTCGCCGATGGCTCGCTGCCCCCGGTCTCCTCCGCCGCGTCGGGAGTCTCCTCGTCGCGCTCGGCGTCTTCGGTCATCGGGTTACCTCCAGGGGCTGTGGCTGCTGGGCCGAATGGGGATGCTCGGCGCCGGAGTAGACCTTGAGCTTCAGAAGCTGCTTGCGGGCGAGCTTGTTGCGGGGGAGCATCCCCTTGACCGCGAGGCGGATCACGTCCTCGGGCTTGCGCGCGAGCATCTCCTCGAGCGAGCGGGACTTGATGCCGCCGGGGAAGCCGCTGTGGCGGTAGTAACGCTTGCTCTGCAGCTTGTCGCCCGTCACCGCGATCTTCTCCGCGTTGACGACCACGACGAAGTCACCCACGTCGCAGTGCGGCGTGTACTCGGGCTTGCGCTTGCCGCGCAGCGCATCCGCGATCTGCGTGGCCAGGCGGCCGAGGGTGCGGCCCTCGGCGTCGACGACATACCAGTTGCGCTGGCGGTTGGCGGGGGTGGCTACAAAGGTCTTCATTCCGCGAAAAGAGCCGCATCGCGACCCTCGGGGTCCGACGCGGCCGGCGGATGATAGCCGCTGTCGTGGGGCTGGGCCGGCGCCGAACGGATTGTTAGCGAAGCGTGATGAACCGGTTTGGGTTCGACCGTGCAGATGGCTATAGTGCCGCGACGCAATACCTGCCGAATCCGCGGTTGCAAGAAGAGCGCGGAACGGGGGAACCGAGGAAGAGGTCGAAAGACCCCTTCACGGGGCGAATCCGAGCCGGAGGCCCGGTAGCGCTGCTCTCAAGCGCGAGCCCGTCAGCTAACCCCGTAGGCCCGATCGAGAGAGGGCGAGACTTTGAGCGTTGGCCAACCACGTCTCCGGACCGCGTCGCGAAGGGCGAGCATCCTCGGGGTCGCCTCCACGATGGCCGCGCTCTCGCTCGGGGCCGGAGCGGCAGCAGGAAGCGGCGGCGGGATCACCATCCCGGACCCCCCCGAGATCCGCGACGTCACCTGCACCGAGCGCTGCCTCAACCTCCGCACCGTCACCGAGACCGGCAGGATCGAGCTGACCGGCCGGAACCTGGCCACCGTGACCACGGTCAAGTTCCCCTCCGGCGACGGCAGGATCGCCGTCGCCCCCCGCTCCACCTCGGATTCGCGCGTGACCGCGAGGGTCCCCACGGGGGCGAGCACCGGCAAGCCGAGCGTCGTCGACCAGTCGGGAGCGAGGGCGGTCTCGCCGGTCGAGCTCGAGGTCGAGCCGCAGGCGGCAATCGAGGAAGCCGGCGGCTTCGCGGTCAAGCGGGCGAAGGCAACCCCCTCCAAGAGCTTCTACGCGGGCAAGCGCGAGAGCGAGGTGAGCTACCTGTTCGGCTCCGACGGCCCCGCCGACGTGCGGGTCGACGTGGTCGAGAAGAGGAGCGGCAAGACCGTCGACTCGATCGTCAAACGAGACCAAAAGCCCTACCGGAGCCATTCCGTGAATTGGGACGGCCTCGCCCGCGGCAACGCCATCGCCCCGAACGGGAAGTACCGGTTCAAGGTCTCGGCGCTCAGCGGCGGCGAGGGAGCGACCGCCGGGTTCAGCTACTACGACCACATCTTTCCCCTGCGCGGCAAGCACGGCTACGGGGACGGCCTCGGCGCCGGACGCGGCCACCAGGGCCAGGACGTCTTCGCCGACTGCGGCACGAAGATCGTCGCCGCGCGCGGCGGCCGGGTGCAGACGAAGGCCTACCACTCAGCGGCCGGCTACTACGTCGTCATCGACGGGCGCAAGACGGGCAAGGACTACGTCTACATGCACATGGCCAAGCAGGGCCGGATCAGGCAGAACGCCCGCGTCCACACCGGCGACCTGCTCGGCTACGAGAGCGACACGGGCGACGCCAGCGGCTGCCACCTGCACTTCGAGCTCTGGTCGGCCCCCGGCTGGTACGAGGGCGGGCATGTCCTCAACCCGACACGGCCGCTCAAGAAGTGGGACGGCTGGAGCTAGGGCCTGCTCGGGGCCGCCAGCAGCGTGAAGTAAGGGCTCGACGAGACCGGCGTCCAGCCGGCCTGCTCCGCCCAGCGCGCCTCTTCGGCCCCGCCGTCCGCCCCTGTGCCATCGCCCTTGCCGACCAGTAGGAGGTCGTAGCCACCCTGGGCGAGGCGGCCCCGGAAGGGCGATCGGTGGGCGATCTGGCGGAGCATGTCCTGTCGAAACTCGCCGACGTACTCGACGTGGTTGTCGACGCG
>JAABUN010004252.1_pt1 | contig 19972 bp, 21 predicted proteins | sample 5559311 | NCBI WGS metagenome assembly JAABUN01 (sample SAMN10711877, study PRJNA513370) | rock metagenome | isolation source: Antarctica rocks | place: Antarctica: Victoria Land, Siegfried Peak sud
ATACCCAAAATAAAATTAATGACTATAGAAGAGCTTAGGAGCTGAAGGATGACACCAAAAAAATTCCATTATTCAAAATCCTATAGCAAAAAAACCTGCTTTTGAAGCGTTTTCGGACAGACACTAATTAATTAAAATTTTGTGCCACTGCCATAGCAGGTTTATGAGTAGTATGCCTTTTGGCATTTGCGATTCTCTTTTGTGCATTCAACAAAGCTTCGGCGAAAGGTTCGTATAAAACACGGGCCGGTGGCTCGCCTTCTTTCAGTTCAACATCCCATAAACCTGCATTATGCCAGGGTGTAAGATGATCCCAGTCAGGCCGGTCAATAATAGGGTAAATGCAAACGCCCCATAAAGGAACGCCTTGTTTTAAAACCGCCTCCACTTCTTTAGCAACAAAGTCCATCCATTTTGGACGGTCTTCCTGCGGGTGACTGGTTTCTGTGATAGCTATAGGTTTCTGATACCTCTGGTATGCTGTTATAAGAGATTGTCGTAAAGGAAGCCAGCGAGGGTCGTTCTCCTCATTGAGCCATGGTAGAAACTTCCAGGTATCAATTATCCATTGATTGTTGTAGTAATAATTTAAGCCTATTATGTCGAGGTATTCGGGCCTGCCACCTAATTCGGGACAAATTCGTCCGCAAAGCATATCCACTGCCTGGTATTGATACTCATTAAAAAGCCTTGCACGTTCTAAGTCTTCCCTTGTAGCATTGATGGGTGGAACCATGTTAACCAAAGGCTCGGTGGTAAGAATTCGAATTGTGGGGTCTTCCTCTCTAAGCGCTGCTACACCTTCAATATATGCCTTCATTAGGCCGTACTTAACTTCCCATCCGTTGTGGTTGCAATAAGGAGGCGTGCCTCGTGCATCGCCGCCTAACCACGATAGGAAGCTTACTTCGTTAATAGGGGTTACAATTAACGTCCCATCGGGATCGAATGAGCGGTAGAACTGAACAAAGGCTCTGCACAACGCGCTGAAGCGGCGGGCAAACATTGGGTGAAGCGGGGTAAGATCGTCGGGAAAACCAAAGTGGCACAAGTCCCACACCTGTTGAATGCCCATTTCCTTTCCTTTTTCGAGCATGTACAAAACGGTGCTCCAATCATAATGGTAGGGCGTTTTTTCAACCTGGCTCCAGCGAATACCTTCTCTTACAGTTCTGATGTTAAAAGGAGAAAGCCGGTTGTAATCTTCCTCAAGCAGTTGAAGGTGACCGGTGGTATTTATAAAATCAACACGGTGGCCGAAGGCGTTTAACTGGTCGGTACATTCGTAACCGGCCATCCAGAATGAACTGAAAGGGTTAAATTGTTCGCCAAAAGAATTGTTTTTCATTTTACGCGCTAATAGAAATTTTGCGCAAAACTAAGGGAATGCTGCTAATACTTCGTCACTTACGCGAAGGCCGCTGATGAGCGCTGCTTCTACAGTGCCCATTTCAAGCCCGTCATACAAAGCTTCGCCTGCAAAAAATAATGTTCCTTCAACTGGTTGCATCAATATTTTTCGCGCCTCTTTAGTCCCGGTGGTTGAGAAGGCATAAGCGCCTCTTGTAAAAGGATCGGCTGTCCAGTTAAAGATGTGCCATGAAAGTAATTTCGGTTTTAAACCGGTGGCGCTTATGTTGAAAATATTGCTTAAAGAATCAAGCGATTTAAGGAGGATTGTTTCGTCATCTGCGTCTTTTACCAGAAACGCTTTTGGGCCTGCCATCCATCCTGTAAGTAAAGATGACCGAACGGGAAGTTGCGTCCACCACGTCCGTATCTCCTGGTCAGAAATAATGAAGCCCGTTCGTTTCAGATCAACTTCGGGTTGTTGCTCTAATGAAAGTTCTTCCCAAAAAGGTTCTTTGAAAAGCAGGAGGATTTTTATTGCCGATCCAAATCCCATTTGTTTTGCAGCCTCTTGTTTTGGTGTAAGCGCGGGAGAATAAGTGATATCGCCTTTTGAATTTTCTTCAGCAAGCCAAACTCCCAACGGAACGGTAACAATAACTTTTCGTGCAATGTAACTATGATGGGTTTCGTCAATCACTTCCACCTGGTCTTTCAACCATCTTATCTGTTTTACCACGGTTGATAATTGTATCAGCGCGCCTCCTTCAATGCTTTTATCGGCAAGATATTGAATCATTTTTCCATAACCGCCTTTTGGCCTGTATTGCTGCTCATCTTCGTTTGACCATTCTTTAAAAAAAGCAAGCGCACTGGTTTGTTGAATGTTTCCCGCATAGTACCCTTCAATGTAAGAAGTGAGTGAACTGCGAAGGGAAGCATATTTTTCCTCAGCAAAGTACCTGTCGAAAAATTCGGCTATGCTTATATTTTCTTTCAACTCCTTTAAACGTTTCATCAGCGATTGCTGGTCTTGGTTAAACTCCATGCCTTTTGACCATTTGCCATTTGTTACCGCCCACATATCGCCATCAATTTCTTCGTAATCAATGCCCGCTTCTTTCAGCAGGTTAAGGGTAACTTTAAGATTTCCATGGATATATTCCGGTCCCGCTTCGTCAGGATGTTTAAATGCTGTGTCGTTTAAAGTATAGATACGTCCGCCTAACCTGTTGCGTGCTTCTAAAACACAAACTTTTTGTCCTGCATCGGTTAACTTTTTTGCAGCCATTAACCCTGCGGCGCCTGCTCCTATAATTATTACGTCCATAAAATTACAAATCACAAATTACAAATCACAAACCACAAACTACACAAACCACAAACTCTCATTTCTTCCCAATATTGCGTTGTAAGTAAGTTGAAAAATCCGGAACAGAAAGTGCGTAGTCTTCATTCATCAGTTTAGAAGTTAGAATAAAATCTGCGGTGGTTCTGTTGCAGGCCATCAGGATATTCCATGCAACAGCAAGGCGTAATAATGCTTTAACGTCGCTGTCGTGCGGCTGGGCTTCCATCGGGTCCCAAAAGAAAACGATCATATCTATATCACCTTCAGCTATCATCGAACCTACCTGCTGGTCGCCTCCCAAAGGCCCGCTGAAAAGTTTTTGTACAGGCACCTTTAATTTTTCTTCTAACATTTTTCCTGTGGTTCCCGTAGCTATTAACTTATGTTTTGACAGAACAGCTTTATTGGTTTCCGCCCACGCTATCAGGTCGGCTTTTTTGTTATCATGCGCTACCAGCGCTATATTTTTTGATGTATTAAAAATTCTTGTGTCACCCATAATTGAGTTTTTATCAGAGAGGCAATGCAAAAACACGACCTCGCTTTTTAATTGCCCCAACAAATAATTTTCTATCAGAACTCCAAATGAAGAACCCGGCATTTTTAAGCAAGAAGGCTTAACAGAATTTTAAACAAATTATGGAATTAAAAGTCAATATGAATGCAACAAAAATTAAAGACAGCGTGTCTTATAATTAGAGCGAAGCTGTATTTTAAATAAGCATTCCCTTTCTTGAAAACCACCAACTGTAAAAGTGAAATCAACCACTATAAAATAGATAATACTATAATAAGAAATATACCTAAAAACATGGAAAGCAATCGTTTTAGTAATGTCATCACTTTTGAGAAAACAGGTGATTGGTATTCAGAGGAATTCATCAGGCAAAGTGTTGAAAAATTTCTGAAGTCGAACGGTTATAAAATTCAGAAAGATGCTTCACCTGAAAGAGGTGATAAACTAATTACAGCTTCCCGATTCTTTAGAAAAGAACTTATTGAGATAAAGGGATTCCCTGCGTCGTATTATACAAATGATACGAATAAGGTGACTTTAAAAAATGATAGCACAGCACACCAGGCGAAAAGCTGGTTTTTTGAAGCGCTATTTAATTCTTTCATCAACTTTGGTAAATATTATAACCGCGAAAATGTGGTTGTAGCTATGGCGCTTCCCAATGTAGGAAGGTATAAGACGATCATTAACAGGCTCCAGGATTATTTCACTCTCAACAACCTGTATTTTAAAATCTACTTAGTTAATGAAGACGGAAGTGTTGAGGTATCTAATTTAAACGAACTTTACATAAAGCAAATAGATAGAAATTCTACTACCTGATCCATGTTCATCAGTTGACTTTGCATCGCCTCACTTTTTAATATAAAATGTTACCACTTCTTATCTTATAAGCTGCTCAAAGTTTCTACAACTTCACATTAACACCAACCATAAAATTTGTTCCGGCCATTGGAAAGTAGTAATTTTCTGTAGTGGCTTTGCCCCCGGTTATATAGCTGAAAGTATAGCCATTAGGTTCATACTTTTTATTGAAAACATTATTAGCCAAAGCAATCAAATCCCATTCTTTAAACAGCTTGTTTTTTATAGTATAAGTAAACCTTACATCCTGTACATAAAAAGGGTTTAAACTGCGGCTTTTGTCTTCGGTGTTATCAAGGTATTGCCGGCTTACATATTTGCTTAGCAGGCTTATCTCACCATTTTTAACAGGTATCAGGTTTAGTGTAACCCCACTGATAACAGATGGTGAAAACGAAATATCAGTATTAGTATGGCTAACTTTTACCTGTCCGCCATTATCATAATCATCTAAGTATTCGCTGGAACTTTTTATTTTGTTCCTGCTTAAGGTAACATTTGCTGAGGCATTTACCCATGAAGCAAGATGTAAACTTCCCTGTAATTCAACGCCTGCCCGGTAACTGTTGGGTACATTAACCCTTGTATAAGCTCCCACATCATTTATCTGTCCGGTTAAGATCAACTGGTCTTTATACAACATGTAATATGCTGTTGCACCTACGGTAAAATTGGTTGTTCTTTTATCAACTCCTAATTCAAAGTCGTGCAGCGTTTCAGGTTTTGGCTGTTGGGTAATGCCTGCTTCAAAATCATCACGGTTAGGCTCTTTGCCTGCAAGGGCATAGCTGAAGTAAGCCTGTACTCCGTTATTGGAATAAGTAACACCGGCTTTCGGATTTATGAAATCGAAGTGGCGGTTAATCATTACAGTCGGATTATCTCTAAAGCCATTTATATTATAATGCACATTACGATATTGAAGGTCTGTATATAGCAGCCAACGATTACTAATAGTGTGTTGCCATTTTGCATAAATATTATCATCCGTTTTTAGTGCATTATGATTGTAATATTTATAATCCTTTGCTATGCCTGTTTGCGCCCATATTACTTTACCAAAGTGATTGCCGTCATAATGGTTCCATGCACCACCAAGAGTCAACTCGTCGTTATTCTTTTTATATAGAAGAGAAAATATTTGTCCGTAAAAAGAATTGTCGAGCCATAGTTGCCGTACCAGGTCTGTTTTTGTAACAGCGGCGCCGTTAATAACAGGGTTTGCTAAACCATAACCTGAGAATTTTGCGCCCGCTTTATACTGCTCATAATAACCGCTTCCGTTAACAAGAAATACAGCAGTGTTGAAAGAAAGGTTTTGATTAAAGCTATGGTTGAAGAACAACTGGTAATGGTCTTGCTGGTAATTGTCGGTTTCATTTTCATAAGGTTCACCGGGTTTAGCGGTGCCTGCTGAATTATAAGTACGATTGGTTTTTAACAGGCTTTCAGGAACACCATTCCATGCCTGGTAAGTTTTTTCAGTTCCTGAAAAAACATTTAAGCGAACGGTTGATTTTTTATTAATGTAAGCAGTAGAAAAATAAAACGACTTAAGGTTGGTAGCAGCTCTGTCTATGTAGCCATCGCTGCTTATTCTGCTAAGCCTTGCATCCACTGTAAAATGGTCGTTAATTAAACCGCTTCCTGCTTTAACCGTATTCTTCCAGGTATTGAATGAACCATAGCTGTTATTAAATTCGCCATAAGCCTTTTCATTAAATTCATTGGTGCTAAGGTGTAAACTTCCGCCAAAAGCTCCCGCTCCATTGCTGCTCGTTCCCACACCGCGTTGTATTTGAATAGAGTTTGCAGACGAAGCAATATCGGGCAAGTCAACCAAAAAAGTTCCCTGACTTTCAGGATCGTTGTAAGGAATGCCGTTAATGGTCATGTTAATTCTTGTAGCGTCACTTCCGCGAATGCGAATGCCTGTATAACCGATTCCGTTACCGGCATCAGAATTAATTACCACACCCGGTGTTTGGTTTAACAGGAAAGGAAGATCCTGGCCAAGATTATTTTTTTCAATATCGCGTTTAGTAATATTGGTTTTTGTAAAAGGTGCTTTTTCAGAAGCCCTTAGCGACTTTACTTCAAGCGGTTCGAGAAAATAAGATTGTTGCTGCAGCGAAACATCTGTAGTAGTTACATTGTCTGTAACTTCTACGTTCAGGGTTTCTTTTTGCATGCTTACATGCTCAAAAATTAGCTGGTAAATCCCTTTCTTTTTTATGCCTCTGAATTCGTACAAACCTTCAGCATTAGTAGATTGGGCTGCAATGGCAACGCCATCTTTTTGAAGCGAGACTGTTGCCGCTTCAATAGGTTGCTTGTTTTGTTCGTTGTAAACGCGGCCTTTAATAGTGTGCTGGGCATGTGCAATCAGCGTAATACAAAAGGCAGCGATAGTTCCCAAAAAATGTTTCATGTGTGCATTTTTTTATTCGGTTAAAAATTTGGGAACAGTAAAATGCAGACAGGAGAGGGCAATAGAAAAATATGACACCTTCCCTTCGCAGGCATTATCCTGTTCAGGTTCTACGGGTATTATCTCAGCCTTCCGCAATTTTTTGGAAAGCACCCCGGGAAGAAACCATCCGGTTTCATAATGCAAAAATAAGCGGGAAAATTGATATAACTGTAACTTTTTTTAAAGCTTTGCGTTCAACTTAAAAGAATCTAAAAATGATGCGAAATTTATTATTGATAATATTTATTGCAGGTTCTATACATGCAAAAGCGCAAAATGTTGTTTACGATGCAAACGCTGAACTTAGAAAAGTGGAAAAGTTTACAGGCATTGAAGTTTCAGGAACTGTTTCGTTATACATTTCGCAGGGAAATGAAACGGGAGTGGCTGTAAGTGCAGAGGATCAAAAGTATAACAGCAAGATCAGAACGGACGTGACGAACGGCACGCTTCACATTTCTGTTGACGGCGGCCTTTGGAACGGCTTTAGCTGGACAAACAGAAAATTGAAAGCCTATGTTTCGGTTACTGATCTTAACCGCTTACAGGTATCCGGCGCTTCGTATGCAACAATAGCGGGTACTTTAAAGGCGAACGATTTTAAGTTAGATGTATTTGGCGCAAGTGAAGTTAAAGCAGCATTACAGGTTAAAAATTTAAGTATGGGTGTAAGCGGAGCTTCGGTGATAAGATTGAATGGCTCTGCTGAAAATGCGAATATAGAAGCAAGCGGCGCAGTACGCATTAATGCATTTGAATTGCAGGTAGATAATGCAAAGTTTGATGTTACAGGCGCTTCTCATATTACCATATCGGTAAACAAACAAATAAATGCAAACGCAAGTGGCGGATCAACATTACAATATAGAGGAACTGCAGTTGCAGGAATTGTAAATGTGAATGGCGGAGCAACCGTTCAAAAAAAATCTGCTTTATAGTATTTATAAAAATAGTTTTGGAATTTGTTCTGCCGCAGCTTACTTTTGCCGCCCACATCGCGAAGTAGAGCAGCGGTAGCTCGTCGGGCTCATAACCCGAAGGTCGGAGGTTCGATCCCTCCCTTCGCAACCATTAAAAACAATAGAGCCTTTCAGCTATAAGCCGGAAGGCTTTTTTATTTTAAGCAGAAACATTAAAGGATAAAAAAACAGCCACTAAGCCGCTAAGTGACTCAAAGAAATAAAGCTTTGCGAACCTTAATGCCTTCGCGTCTTAGTAGCTCGGTAAGTGTCACTAAGCCGGCTGCATTTGGGTCTATTAATTCTTTTAACGTTAATCCCAAGTATCCTCCTTTTTTAAATGTATATTTTAAATGCCCTGAACTGAACCTGATAATTAATGTATCATTAAATATATCATTGCCACAACAAGGAGGGTCGCTGCGGAAGATGGATTGGTAGGTGTAAAAGGGGGAAAATAAAATTTTATAAATCTCTTTTTGTTACTTTCGGGAAGTATGAATTTTAATCAGCCTTTAGGAGAAGTGTTTGGCTTTCCTGTCACCAATGAAAGCGAAAGAGCTAAAAGATATATAGAAAATAAGCTTTGCCCATTTAATAACATTGTTTCCAATTGTACTAAGAATAGTATCGAATTTCCTTTAGGAGTATGCAGTATATTTCATAAAGGTAAACCTGTAGTTATTTGTCCCATTCGTTTTAGAGAGGACTGGATGATTATTAGTGATGCTGCAAAATTCATTTTTGATGAAAGTGAAGTTTGGACACATGTAGGTGAAGTACGATTGAAAGATAAATATGGAAAATCTGCAGGAAATATTGATTATGTTCTGGTTTCTTATGACGACAAGATAATTTCGACTGGCTATAAGCCTCGGGCTATTTCATGGCATTCGCCATACTTATTTTACTAAACGAATTTATTCTATAGGATAAAAAAATACTTATAAACCTTCCATCAATTTATCAATCAACATTAAAGGTTATTTCCTTAACCGTTTGGTAAACTACATTTCTTCCATTTTGAACTGCAGGCTCCCATTTAGGACCTTTTTTAATCAGGTTACCGGCCTCTTGAGCGCATGCCGGACATTTTTTTGGAGTTTCTGCTATAACATTGCGGATTGAACCATCTTCGTTTACAATAAATTGTACATGGACTGTGTACACTCCTTTGGGAGCATTTACTTTAGTATTTAAGTTTCTTTCCAAATATATCTTCCAGGCTTCATCTCCGCCCGGAAATTTTGCCGGATGTTCAACTTTGGTAAATACCTTATTATGTTGCATTTGCTGTTGATCCAGGAGTTGTTTCTGTTGTTGATACAATTGCTGAGATTGTTGTTGTTTCAATTGTTCTTGTTTATACAATTGCTGTTCACTCTGGAGTTGTTTTTGTTTTTCTTGTTGATACAATTGCTGTTCTTTTTTATTCAATTGTTTTTCTTGTTGTAAAATTTTAAGCTTTTCCTTTTCCAATACCGCTTTTTCCAAATCACTATTTGACGAAAGCGTAGTTATTTCAATAACTCCAAACTGCCCTTTCTGCCCATACTTATCTGTTGCAGACTTGTCCTTCAATACGCTCATTTGCATTATCTGTTCCGGTTGAAGATTTTTTTCTCCAAATTCTTTCCAGCTCATTTGCTCCCCGTCAAGCACTACTAATAGCTTACTGTTTTTAGTGGAATCTTTTGTACTGATGCATCTTTAGGTACTTCAATTACAAAACCGGTAGGATCTGTAATCTTTATATTTGCTCCTTTTTGAACTTCTACTACTCCTTTATTCCTTTTTAGTCCTGTGTCTTGTAAATTTTGGGCTCCGGTAATTTCTTCTTCATGTTGGTCTTTGTCCAATATTCCAGCAGTTCTATCATCAATAATTTTTTTATTTCCTGAATCAACAATAGCCGTAAAAGTTTTATCAATTTTTCGTGCAATCTTTTCCTTCACCTTAAAGGCGAAAAGAATGGTAACAAGTAACAAAAGCGGCAGTATCATTAATCTGCGCAGGTAAGAATAGCTCGGAAGCTTTGATGTGGTAAGCATAAGTAATCTTCGTTTTATAGGTGAGTGAAAAAATGAATTGGTTAACATAAATGAATGTTGAGGATAGGCGGCACTTAATAACATCGCGGCAAACTCATCTGCGTCTCCCTCCGCGATTGCTTTTTGATCTGCTATAAACTCATGAATAATATTCAGTTCTTTGCGGATAAGCCAGAAAAAAGGATTAGCCCAGGCAGCTACTAAAACAATATTTATAAACAGTTTGTCAGCACTATGCTTTTGCTGAACATGCGTAAGTTCGTGTTGTAAAATGTGTTTGCCTTCTTTGGTATTTATATCAATCTGGTTATTCCAGAAAATATATTTGAAAAAGGAATAGGGAGTGCCTTTAGTATTGCTGAAAACAAAACAGATATTATTCCAAATTTTTTTGGGATGATTTTTTATCTGTAAAAATAATTTTGTCAGGTTGGAAACAAGCACTAAGAAAATGATGGCAGAAATAACTAAAAAAATACAGGAAGCAAACAGTTCCCAGTCCCATACAGATGCTTCCTTAAAAGTTATCTGCCTGGCATAATCCTCTGTTGCAGACATTGAAGTAAGCAATTTTATTAAAGAAGGTTGTTGTGCTGCCTCATCCCAAAATTGAATTTTAAGCAGTGGAATTATTACGGACAACGCAACGGTTAACAACAAATAAAACCTGTTATACTGGTGAAACTTTTTATTGCGTAAGGCAATTAAATAATAACCAAATAATAAGCCGCTGCACAGTATAACATTCAGCAGGTAATAAGCAAGAGGTAACATAAACTTATTTTTTCTGTTTTTTAATTTGTTTCAGCAACAGTTCCAGGTCTTCAATGCTTAGTTCGTTGTTCTTTATCATAGAAGAAACTATATTACTGAAAGAACCTTCAAAGTATCCTTCTGCTAACTTTTTAATTGAGTTATTTGAATAAGTTTCTTTTTTAACCAACGGGTAATATTGATGGAAGCGGTTAAAAGTTTCTATACCTACAAATTTTTTATCTGCCAGTATTTTTAAAATGGTAGCTACAGTATTTGAATGAGGTTTGGGCTCGGGGATAGCTTCAATTATATCTTTCAAAAAACCTTTTTCAAGTTTCCATAAAGCCTGCATAATTTGCTCTTCAGCTTTTGTTAACGGTTTCATTTTATTAAACTAAGTTTTTAGTTTAGTAAAGGTATGAACTAATTATTTAGTTTACCAACTATTTTCATAGGTATTTTTAAAATATTTTTTTAGTGCCGCTTTTTAGGATTAGGATTAATGCAGGCAAGCTGCAAAAGCGATGATAGTACATGCTGATGGAAGGCGCTTCCTAATATCAGATGCGAAATGGGAGAGGAGGTGAGATAAAATCACTGCTTCATGTATTTCCAGTTGCGGCTTTTGCCTTCCAGCATCCATTCAATTGTTGTGGATATTCTTTTGTTTCTTGTTGCTTCTGTTTTTGCTTCAGTTATCCATTCTATATATTCTTTTTTATGCGAAGGGCTTAGCTTTTCAAAATTCTTCAGTGCATTTTCGTTTTGCTGCAAGGCGGAAACAAGATATTCCGGAATTTCTAATTCTTTTAATGATGATGTCTTTTCTTTCTTAGGCTGCTTTATTCCTTTCTCAATAAGTGTCATTGCCTCCTTAACATATTGCGTTAAAATTTCATCTGCAGGTAAATCGTTCAAGGTTTTTATTTGACCAAGATGCCCATCGAAGTTTTTTCTCCAACACCTGCAAGTATTTTATAAGGGTCGCTCATAAGAGAGCCGAGCCAAAAGGTAAATGCGCAATGTTGCTTAAACGAAGCCATGCTGCAAAGAATGCTTCCGGCATATTCAAAATTTGGAAAGCTCCATTTTATAGTTTCTTTTACTTGGGGACAAGCACCATGAATAATACTGCGCAGATGGTTAAGAACAGGCTTTGCAAAATCTGCTGATTTTAAAATGTATTCGTCTATTCGCGGATCGGTATGTGGCATTTTATTTACTGTGTTTAAAGATAGTAAGATGTAATTGGTTAATATTACTTTTTCCAAATACTTATCATGCCTGAAGCATTTGAGTGTTTCTGTAAGATAAATTCAAGATTATAAACTACTTCTTGAAAATTCTCTCCTTTTCCTGTTGACTGATAAATTTTCTTTATCAAAAGTAGAATTGATTTGAAGATTTTGTAAAGTTTTAAAAAAGTTTTTGATTAATGTATTGCTTTTCAAGGCATTGCTTTTATCGTTGCAGCAATAAAATAAAAAGCAGTACAAGTTTATAAAAACGGATTGTTAAAACATATACCTTCAAAAAAATAAAATTTAATATCATGAGAAAAATTAGTACATCGTTACTGGGTATTTTGTTCCTGATGATTTCGTGTAGCAAGCAGGACTCAAAAGTTACGGCAGGAGAAGATCAACAAACTGAAATTCCACAAATTACTCAACGTAATTGTGCAGCCAACGAAGTGCTGCAGGAACAAATGGCTGCTGACACCACACTGCAAAAACGAATGGACGACATTGAAGCCTACACCCAAAAGGTGATGAGAAACCCAAGTGCTTACCGCCTGGTAAATGGGGTTATAGAAATTCCGGTTGTGGTGCATGTAGTGTTTAATACTACGCAACAACAGATATCTGCGGCACAAGTGCAGTCGCAGATTGATGTATTAAACGAAGATTATAATAATACAAACGCTGACAGGATGAAAGTGCCTGCAGAATTTACAGACGAGCAAACCTCTGTTGGTATTCGTTTTGTGCTCGATCGCATTCTTAACGTTAATACCCGCGTAAAAAGCTGGTCAACAAATGATGCAGTTAAAAGCAGTAAGCGCGGCGGCAGTGATCCTGTTGATCCTTCTACTTATTTAAACATGTGGGCTTGTAATTTAGGACAAGGTTTATTAGGCTATGCCCAGTTTCCCGGTGGTAACCCGGCTACAGATGGTGTGGTAATTCTTTATTCTGCTTTTGGCAGCCGTGCAAAAGCTGCAGGCACATACTCAAATGCATACGATCTTGGTAGAACAGCTACACACGAAGTAGGCCACTGGTTAAACCTTCGTCATATTTGGGGCGATGCCACCTGCGGAAATGATTTAGTTGACGATACCCCGGTTGCTTCTACATCAAATTATGGATGTCCATCATATCCTCATCAAAGTACCTGTGGCGCTGCACATGCTGAAATGACTATGAACTACATGGATTACACCGATGATGCATGTATGTATATGTTTACACACGGTCAGCAGACACGTATAAATGCTGTTTTTGCTGCGGGTGGAGCAAGAGCAAGCATGGCTAAGTAAAGCTTTTTTTCTTGTGTTTTATAAAAGCCTCTTGCGTTAAACACAAGGGGCTTCTTTTATTTAATAGCAACGATAAGAATTGAACTATTAAGAGGCTTGCATATCCAGGTTATGGTAATGAAAGTTTGAATGATGAATACGAAAAGCAGATTACAATCGCGATGTATCGCTATGTGTACTGTCAATCTTATTTTTTAATCTTTTAAGTTTCGCCTCCACGCTATCTGCCCCTTTTTCAACAGTCTTTTGAAGTTTATTGCCGGCCTCATCTATTTTATGTTCATCAACTTTACCATTGTTGCAGGCAAAACAAAAAACAGAAACTATAACTATTATCATACTCTTTCTCATACTAATTTTTTAAATGTTACCGTTCAATTTTCTTGCCATCAAAGATTTGCAAAAAAGTTAGTTGCCAAAACAGAACTGCAAAAATGCTAATCGAACTAAACAGCATGTTCAACTCGATGTATAATTATACACAAAGGGTTAAAAAACAGGACGACTTTGAATCCGAAAGTTTGTTTAGAAAAATTTTCAAATATCTTCGGCTGATGAAAAATATAGTTTACATCAAAACAATACAGCTACTTGCTTTCATTACCTTAATTTGTATAAGCTGCACCGACCAGCGAAACGGCGGGGACAATAAAGGTGATAGCAAGAAAGCAGCAAATGAAACCCAAAAAGACCAGCCCGACTTATTTGCCAAAAAAGAAATTGATACCGCACAGTACAATAAAATACTAAAGGCGCTTGCCAATAACGACTCCACCGGCAGATGGCCTGCCAAAGCGCCTTATCCTTTACCCGGCGCTATTTTGCCTTTCCATCGTATCGTTGCTTTTTACGGAAATCTTTATTCCAAAAAAATGGGCATATTAGGCGAGTTACCTAAAGATGAAATGCTTAAAAAGTTAAAAGGCGAAGTTGCTAAATGGCAGGCTGCAGATACTTCGCTTCCGGTTATTCCTGCTTTGCATTATGTGGCAGTTACGGCACAGGGTGCTGCGGGCAAAGATGGCAAGCACCGGTTACGTATGCCGGGCCACCAGATAGATACGATTTTAAATTGGGCCAACTCAATAAACGGATTGGTGTTTTTAGATATACAAGTGGGGCATAGCACGGTTAGAGACGAAGTGCCTCCATTAGAAAAATATCTGTCTATGCCTAATGTTCATTTAGGTATTGACCCTGAATTTTCTATGAAAGGTGGTGAAGTTCCTGGTTCTAAAATTGGTACTTATAACGCAGAAGATATTAATGATGCTGTTAACTTTTTAGCATCTGTTGTAAAGAAAAATAACCTACCTCCTAAAATTTTAGTTGTTCACCGTTTTACCTCAGCCATGGTACGGGGTTACGACAAAATAAAAAAAGTGCCCGAGGTACAAATTGTTATGGACATGGACGGCTGGGGAGATAAAACCTTAAAAAAATCGTCTTATATTTTATACGAATTTCAAGCTCCTGTACAATTTACCGGTTTCAAACTATTTTATAAAAACGATATTAAAAAAGATCCAAACGGCTTATACACTCCGGAGGAAATATTACAGTTTACTCCAAAACCAATTTATATACAGTACCAGTAAGAAGCTTCTAAACTTCGTACTTCAGACTTCGTACTTCCAAATTCGTACTTCTGACTTCGTACCTGGTTTTAAACTTTCACTACTGCACCTGGCTCTCCTTTAGCAGGGTTTGCTGGAATGATTGCAAAAACATTGTCAGTAAGTTTTTGGTTTATGCAAGCTGTACCGGTAAATTTTCCGAAGGCAGGTAAAACAGCAAATGTTTCAGTAAAATAATAGCAGGGAAATGTGAGTGATTGTTTGCCAAGCCCGTTAATAGTTACACACGGATGAATGTGGCCGCTGAAATAATAATGGATAGCAGGAGAGGGGAGGCAGGCTTCTTTAATGTTGTGCACAAAACAAAAATTTCCCAAATGATAAGGTGCCTGCGAAACAGAAATATTGTTAAGGCTGTACCAGTCCTGCTTTAAAATATCATGATTGCCTTTTACAAGCTGAATGTGTAATTGCTCGAAGTCGTTCCGCCACTTTTGAAAAAAATCAAGCTCTTTATTTTCGGCGCTATGGAAAAAATCTCCTACTATTATTAATTGCTGCGGCTTAAAATATTGCAACTGATCTATCAATCGTTGCAGGTCTTCTTTATAAACATTCTGAGGTACAGCAATGCCTGATTTTCTGAAATGGCCTGTTTTGCCAAAATGTGTATCGCTTACAATAAGCGTTTTTTGTTCTTCCCAATAAATGCAACGCATAGCAGAGAGCCAAAGCGTTTGACCATGAAGAAGAAATTTTTCTGATGCCCGCACCACTGTTGTTTTAAACACGCAATATAAGAAATGGATGCGCTTATAATAAATACAAATATTTTTTAAAATGCAACAAACACATCAGACAAAAAAAGTTTATGGATAAAGCAGATATTTTTTTCTCATCTCCTTAAATTGGCTTAAACCAGGTTCCCAGCTTTCACGAATTTCTTTTTCTGATTTTCCTGCAATTATCTGCTCTTTAAAAAGTGTAGTTCCTGCAAGCTTATCAATATTTCCCATTTGGTTGCTTTGCTTAAAATCGAAAAATTTTTCCTTGTAAGGATATGCATTGTACAGTTCTATCATCCAAGATATGTTGATGCGTTTGCTCTTTCGTAAAATAGAAACATCGTAATTACGAAGATCCAAACCGTAGCAAACCTGGTCCATATACAAAGGAGTTTCGGCCATGCCTTTAATGCTGTGCGGTGTGTACGAGAAAGAGTATTTTCCTTTAAGATCGGGACTGCCTAAAACAGTGAAAGGAAAATAAGTGCCGCGACCATGATTAAGGGCAACACCTTCAAACAAACAGGTTGATGGATACAGCATAATGCTTTGTTGCGTGTTTAAATTGGGCGAAGGTTTTATCGGCAATGTGTACGGCATATCGTGATTGTAATTTGCAACAGGAATAATTTTGATGTTGCATTTTTCTTTGTTGGCAAGCCAGCCCTCGCCATTAAGCATTTGTGCAAATTCACCAATAGTTAAGCCATGCGAAATAGGAATGGGAAACATGCCTATGCCCGATTTCAGTTTCATATCCAGCACAGGGCCATCAACCAAATAACCATTGGGATTAGGGCGATCTAATATCAGCAGTTCTTTTCCGTTTTCGGCACAGGCTTCCATTAAACGGGCGAGTGCATTGATGTTTGTATAAAAACGACAGCCCACATCCTGCAGGTCGTAAATCATCAGGTCAACATTGGCAAGGTCCTCTTTAGATGGTTTGTTCTTGGGGCCATATAATGAAATAATGGGTATGCCGGTAGCCTGGTCAATTTCGTCGGCCACTTTTGCCCCTGCGCTTGCATTACCCCTAAAGCCATGTTCGGGGCCAAACACTTTTACTATGTTAATGCCAAGAGTTTTCAAGCTATCTACCAAATGCCTGTTTGCGATAATAGAAGTTGGATTGGCAAGTATTCCTATTCGTTTGCCTTGCAGGTAGGGTACATATTTTTCAGTTTGGTCGGCACCTGTTAATATTTTTCCACTGGTTAAAGATGGAGTGCTGTTAACTTTGGCAAAACCCTGAGATTGTTTTCTGTTGCACGAAAAAATTATAATTAGCATTATAACAAGCAAAATACAAGGCGATTTTTTCATCATCTAAAGGTTTATAAGTGAGCAATAAAAATAGTATAAAGGTTTCGTGTTTTATACCTTCGTGTTTTGTTATTAAATAATTAAAGGATAAGGAGGTGGCAAAGTTGTAAGTGAATGAATTAAAAATTTTAACAGGAAAGGAGCGATGCCTATAAATCCACTGAACGACGAACTACAAAATGGCTCGAAGAAAGGTAAACAAGCAGTACAGCCGGATATGATTAAACGCTGAAATACAATAACTAAGAGTAGTCTCTTTTAGCATTACTTGCAAAGGGCAAAACTTATTTTTACTTTCATTCATCAAGCACTATGGAAAACAAACAAGACGTTCAGCACATATTAGAAGCGTATTTAAATCAATTTCCAAACGAAGACCATCAACAGCTACATAACTTTCTAAAAGACAATGAACAGTTGTTTAACAGAAGAAATTTTAACGGGCATATTACTGCAAGCGCTTTTATTGCAGATGCTGCCGCAAAAAAGGTGCTGTTATTAAAACATAAATTATACGACAGGTACCTGCAGCCTGGCGGCCATGTTGAAAAAGAAGACATTTCAATTTTACATGCTGCATTAAGAGAAGCAAATGAAGAGACAGGTATTTTTGCAAAGGAGTTAATTTATATTCCCCTTAATGCTGCTTTAAACATTCCATTAGATATAGACAGCCATTTTATACCTGCTAATAATAATAAAAATGAACCTGAACATGTTCACCACGATTTCAGATACTTGTTCGTTTATAAGGGAAATAAAGATATTATTATACCTCAATCAGAAGCTAAAGATGCGAAGTGGGTTAGCTTTTCAGCTTTAGCAAGGATAAAAATTTTTTCTGTTACAGCAGAAAAAATTTCGACGCTTTTGCCTTGATTTAATAATGCAAACTATCCCTTACCACTTCTTTCAACTGAGCTTCTTATGTGGAAGGAGCGCCTTAAGGTTTTAGAGCTGCTTATACCGATATGCAGCAATAACAATTAATCTTTGCCTGATGTTTTTTCAGCTTCCTTCACACTCTTTTTGACCGGATCAAATGTATTGGGATCGTCATCATCGGCTTTAGCGTTTCCACTCTTACTTCCCGGTTGTGACAGGTCTCCTTTTTCCCTGTCGTCATCGCTGCTGCTTCCCAAACCACCTTCTGAGGCGCTTGAACCACCGGTATTTCGTGTCCTTATATCTCCGGTACCCGTTACTTCAAGTGTGCCTGTTTCTGTTTCATTATTTGTTGTTGTGCAAGTATTGATAAACATATAACCTCCCGTTATTTTAAATTTTATGAAATCACAATTATTGATAGGAGATAAAATTATCATGCCGTATTCTTTTGTTCTCTGCTACTGCACTAAATGAAGATTTACTTATATAATTACTGGTTTCTCAACATACATTTTAATATAATTTGGGTAACTTTTTTTATGGCATTGTATTTTTGTTTGTTATGGAAACATATTTTAAACAATCATTTAATTAGTAAACTATGAACGTAGAAACAGCTATGGAAGGAGGAATTACCGGAGCAACCACCCTTACTATTTTACACGAAATTGTACGAAAGCTTGACAAGGATGCTCCACGCCTGGATGAAATAGGTAAGGAAGCGTTGGGTAAACTATTTAAAAAGCTTAACCTTGATGTGCCGGACGATGACAAAATGAGAGTTCTTGCTACCGGCGCTGAATTAATCAGCAACGGTTTATTTTATTCTCTTGCCGGTGCTGCCGGAAAGAACAACGTTTATCTCCGTGGTATATTTTTAGGACTTACTGCCGGTATTGCCGCCGTAGCATTGCCAGGTAAACTCGGCTTAGATGAAAGTGCAAGCAACCGCACTGATAAGACCAAAATACTGACTGTTGCATGGTACATGATTGGAGGTGTAGTGGCTGCTGCCGTTACCGAAAGATTAGAAGAAAGAAGAAGGAAGTATAACAGGTAAAAGCGAATAAAACATTTAAACCTGAAACGGCGAGAGACTTTTCTGTTCCTGCACAGCAACTGTATTGAGGCTTGGAACGGAAACCAGAGCAGTTGAAACAATGGTGGAAAGTTATTTGTAATGATTTAGTTGAAGTTATTAATGAAATTTAAAAAGGAGGTAAGGTTGCTTAATAGATTTGCAGACGATACGCTTCGTACATCGGAGAGTATTTTGAAGTGAAAGAGGGAGAAAATCTTGTTTATACCTGAAACTGGAAATTTCCCAATGACGGAGTTAAAAACGGAGCTTTTAAACCGAATGTTAGATTTGAAGATAAAGGCAACGGAAGCAAATGGCATGTAACGCAGGAAAACTTTCAGGGACGAAGAAACGTTGTTGTATAAAGCTCGTCCTTGTGGGCAGGAACGCCGAAGCAATCTACTCCTTGTACTGGAGGCGGATCAAAAATCAACAGATTTTTTCGTTCCCCGTAATGACTAAGAAAATGAACATACTTCATGATAGCCTCAACATACCAGAATCTTTTAAAACACAGGGTTTGTATTAAGATTAAAAAATTATAACAAAAAAGCAGCGGAAGATCCAAGGTTCGTATCTTAAAGAAATAACCTTTAGAAAAAATTTTAAAAAATATTTTGCTGCTAATATTTTTAGTATATCTTTAGAGAATAATCCAGCCTCCTGCAGAAATAGTCAACCTTTTCCCCATTTTCTAACGATTAATTTATCCTATGAAGAGAAAATTTTTACTCATTCTTTATGTCATTTTGCGTCTTTTTGTCCAGGTAAAATTACTTCCTGTATTATTAATAGTCTTTTCTGTCTCTGCTGTATTGTATAAGCAAAATAAAGATTCCCCAAAGTCAGCAAAAGCTACGCATGCTGCGGGCACTTATAAAAAAAATAGCTTTCGCTACACTATAACAGGGAACGAACAAAATGGATATGGCTATGATGTTTTTGAAGGAAACCGAATATTTATCCGCCAGCCAAGTGTGCCAGGCATGCCCGGAAACAAGGGCATTGCAACAAAAAACGATGCTGAAAAAGTAGCAAAGCTGGTGATTAAAAAACTCTCTAACAACATAATGCCTCCTACAATTAGCAGGCACGAACTTGATAATCTTAAAATTAAAATCTAACACTTTAAAAATCTAAACGTATGAAAAAATTATTACTTTTCGTTCTAAGTGTAATTACATTACAGAATGTAATAGCACAAAATGTTATAACCTATACTCCCAAAGATTTTTTTGATTTAAGTTTAACTAGTAGCTGGGTGGATGAAAAAGGCAATCCTCCGCCTAACTTTACAAGTCCTAATCAGATATTTCTCATTACACCAGGGGGCATTTACCGGGCACCGTTATTTGTTCGCGGACCATGGACTATTTCAGGCGGTTCAAAAGTTGTTCTGCAGCATCAATACAATTTGGAATTTCTACCGGCAGCCCGCTTAAACATCGGGGC
>JAABUN010004253.1_pt1 | contig 19968 bp, 9 predicted proteins | sample 5559311 | NCBI WGS metagenome assembly JAABUN01 (sample SAMN10711877, study PRJNA513370) | rock metagenome | isolation source: Antarctica rocks | place: Antarctica: Victoria Land, Siegfried Peak sud
ATGGCCTGGCCACCGCGGCGAGCAGGAACCAAGGCGCGGCCAAAGTGCAGAACGTGCAGGATCAACAGGTCATTCGAAGCAGCAAGCCGATCCTCGGCTACGAGGAGGAGGTCATGGACCAGCACGCGCAGCGGCGGACCATGCTGACCAGCAAGTTCCCCCTGCATGACGTTGGCGGCGGCGTCCGGCATGTCCTGACGACATCGTTCGACATCACCGAGCGCAAGCGGGCGGAGGAGGCCATGCGGCACCTTGCCCACCACGATACGTTGACCGGCCTTCCCAATCGGCTGCTATTGCAGCAGGTGCTGCAGGCCGAGATCGCCCGGTCCAATGACGAGGACCGTGCGTTCGCGCTGCACTTCATAGACCTCGACCGGTTCAAGACCATCAACGACGGGTTCGGCCACGGCCATGGTGACGCCTTGCTGAAGGAGACCGCGGCGCGGCTGCTCCGACTGACCCGGCAGGAGGACACCGTCGCGAGGCTGGGCGGCGACGAGTTCGCCATCGTTCAGGCCGGCGTGGCCGGCATGGACGACGTGCAGCGGCTGGCAGGGCGCGTGATCAAGGCGATTTCCGAGCCGTTCCACGTCGAGCACCACAGCGTCTTCATCGGCGCCAGCGTCGGCATGACGGTGGCGCCCGGCGACGCCGACACGGCGGAGCAGCTGCTCAAGAACGCCGACCTTGCGATGTATCGCGCCAAGCAGGAGGGACGGGGACGGGCGCGCTTCTTCGACCCCGAGATGCAGACGGCCGCGCGGGACACGGTCCTGCTGGAGATCGCCTTGCGCGAGGGCATGGAGCGGGGGGAGCTGCAGCTTTGGTACCAGGCGCAGGTGGATGTCGTGAGCGGCGCCCTGGTCGGGACGGAGGCGCTGCTGCGATGGCACCGGTCCAGCCATGGGGTGACGCTCCCGGGCATGTTCCTGCCGCTTGCCGAGGACACCGGCCTGATCGTCGAGATCAACCGGTGGGTGCTGGGCGAAGCGTGCCGGCAGGCGGCATCCTGGGCTGCGATGGGCGTGCCGGTCCGCGTCGGCGTCAACATGCCTGCCGAGTCCTTCAAGGCCGATGACGTGGAGGCGCTCGTGGTCCAGACCCTGCGGCGGACCGGGCTGCCGCCGAGCCTGCTGGAGCTGGAGTTGACGGAGGGCACGCTGATGGCCAGCCAGCACCAGGTCGCCGCCAGCCTGCACGCCCTGCGGCGGTTGGGCGTGCGCGTCGCCGTGGACGACTTCGGGACCGGCTACTCTTCCCTGGCCTACCTGCAGAAGCTGCCGATTGACCGGCTCAAGATTGACCGTTCCTTCGTCCAGGGCTTCGAGGCCGACCGGGACGGCTCCGCCATCGTCAAGGCGGTGATCGGCATCGGGCGCAGCCTGGGAATGGAGGTGCTTGCGGAGGGGGTCGAGACGGCCGGGCAGCTCGCCCGCGTGCAGGAGGCCGGGTGCCAGCTTGCCCAGGGCTACTTCCTCGGCAGGCCGGTGCCGGCGGAGCAGTTCCAGCGCGACCACCTGCCCAAGGTGGCCCTGCTGGCGGCGCAGCGGGCATGAGGTGGGTCAGGCGCCTTGCGGCGCTCAAGGCGTCGGCCCTGGACCGCTTGCGCCGCAGCGGCGACCGGGAGCACGAAATGCTGGGCAATCGTCTGGCGTTCGGCGGCCTGGTCTCCTCATACCTTCTCCTGTTCATGCCGGACGACTTGGTGGAGGAACACCGGCTGCGCTTACTTTGTGCCGTCTACTGCGCCGGCGCGCTTCTGTTGCTGGCGCATCCGCTAGTCTGGCCAGGCATGTCCCGGCTGCGCCGCCTGGCGGCGGTGTTCATAGACATCGGGGTGCTTTCGTACGGCTTCCATCTCGGGAGTGCCGTCACATCGCCGTTCTTCGCAATCTACTTCTGGGTCATTCTGGGCAACGGGTTCCGCTTCGGATTGCCGTGGCTGCGCATTTCCGCGACAGCAAGTGTCGCCGGGTTCGGCCTCGTCGTGCTTCACACCCCATACTGGCAAGACAACCTGCCACTTGGCTTGGGGCTGCTTGCAGGCCTGCTGGCCATACCGCTTTATGCCGGGCGGCTGATCCGGACCCTGTCGGACGCCAAGTTGCGGGCAGAGGAGGCGAACAAGGCAAAGAGCGCATTCCTGGCCAGCGTCAGCCACGAGCTTCGCACGCCGTTGAACGCCGTCATCGGCATGGCGGGCCTGATCGCCTCGACCCCCCTCACGCCGGGACAGCGGGAGATGGCGGGCACCATAGACACGTCGTCCAAGGTCCTGCTGTCGCTGATAGACGGCATCCTGGACCTGTCGCGCATCGAGGCAGGCAGGATGCCGGTCGCATCCGACCGGTTCGACCTTGCCGAGGTCCTGGCCGGGGTGATGGACATCGTCTCCGTCCGGGGCCGCGAAAAGGGGCTGCGCATGGCCCTGCACATCACGTCCCGCACGCCGCTGGACTTGATCGGCGACGCCCGGCACCTGAGCGAGATCCTGCTGAACCTGGTCAGCAACGCGATCAAGTTCACGCAGTCCGGCGTCGTCGTCCTGGCAGCCGACGTCTCATCCTGCGCCAAGTCCGGCTGCCAACTCCGGATCGAGGTGACGGACACCGGCATCGGCATTGCGCCGGAGGCCCAGGAGCGCATCTTCGACGATTTCGTGCAGGCGGACGGGACGATCATCAACCGCTTCGGCGGCACCGGGCTTGGCCTGGCCATCACCAGCCGGCTGGTCGCGTTGCTGGATGGGCAAATCTCGGTGCATAGCGTCGAGGGGCAGGGAAGCACCTTCACGATCATGCTCCCCGTGGCGCTGGCCGAGCCGGCGGCAGTGCAGCCGGCCGGCACCACCGTCCTTGTCGGAACGGCCGACGCAGCCGCCATGCAGCCATTGCTGCAGCGCCTCCGCACCCTTGGATGCACGGTGGCCGGAGCGGGCGACCCGGCGTTGCAGGCGGATGCAGCCGGGCCTCGGGTGCTGCTCACATCCATGGCGGCTGACGCAGCCAAGGGCACCGGCCAAGGCGCCGATGGCGGCATCCTTGTGGCGGAGCCGAGCGCGGGCCTGCCACCGCTGGAGGTGCAGCAGCGGTTCGCGACGGTCGTGCCGTCGGACGCCTCCGACGGAAGCCTTGCCGCCGCGTTGCGGATTGCCGCCCGGCACCCTGCCGCCATGTCGCCCGACCAAGCCATGTGGACCCGCCCGCGCCCGCTGCGCGTCCTGGTCGCCGACGACAACGCGGTCAACACCCGCGTCGTGGACTTGATCCTGCGACGCGCCGGGCACAGCACCACGATCGTGCGGGACGGCGAGGCGGCGCTGGACGCAATGACCGAGGGCGGGTTCGACATGGTGCTGATGGACGTCAACATGCCCGTCATGACAGGGCTGGACGCGGTCAAGCTCTACCGCTTCGGCGCGCTCGGCCTCCCGCACCTGCCCGTGATCGGACTGACCGCGGACGTGACCAACGAAATCCAGCGGCGCTGCCGGGAGGCGGGGATGGACCGGTGTCTCCTCAAGCCGATTGAACCCGGCGTCCTCCTCGATGCGCTGGACGCGCTGGCCGCGTCCCACGGCGCGCAGCCCAGGACGGTGGCCCGCAGCCTGCCCGGCCCGGTGACGGACATCGCCACGCACCCGCGGTTCCGCGGCAGCGCGTCCGCGGCCGTGAACATGGCAACCGTGGCGCAGCTTCGGGAGCTTGGCGGCGACGACTTCCTCGATGGCCTGATCTGCGACTTCCTGGCCGACGCCGGGCGGCTGCAAACGGTGCTGGCGGAGGCTGCGCGGTCCGGCGACATGGCCGCGCTCGGCGCCGAGGCCTATGCGCTCTACAGCGCGGCCGGCAACATGGGTGCGGAGCCGGTGCGGCAGATTTGCCGCGCCCTGCAGGACCTGTCCCTTGCGGACATGGCCGGGCCGGGTCAGCACCTGCTGCACGACCTTGCAGGAGAGCTGGCCCGGGTCACCAAGGCGCTTCAGGGTCTCCGCCCCGGTGCCGGACTGCCCGAACCCAGCCGAAGAGAGGCGGCAGCGGGGGTCCGCACGCTGCTGCCGCCTCGCTGAGCCATACTCTCCGGGGATGCACCAACCAGTGTGATCCCTGGGAAGCGGCTTACTCGGCGGCGACCATGGCCTGCGTCGGCCGCAGGCGTATCTGGGCCGCCACGAGCCTCTCCATCCGGCGCAGGTCGTCCTCGGCAAGCGCGAGGGCGGCCTCGATCCAGATGTCCGTTACCCTGATCAGCTCGTCGCGGGTGAGCGGGTTCACGGCGTTGCACACATGCCGCATGGCCCTGCGCGCCAGGTGCCGCCGGTCCATCTCCCGAATGTGCCGCCGGACCGCGGCCACGCCTTCGCCATCCTCGGCGAGCACGTCCACCAGCCCAAGGTCGAACAGCTCCTCCGCCGTGTAGATCTTGCCGGACAGGATCATCCGCTCGGCCGCCGCAGGGTTCAGGCGGCGCGACAGGTAGCTGTAGGCGCCCATGCCGGGGAACAGGTTGAACATGACCTCCGGCAGCCCGAAGCGGGCACTTTTCTCAGCGACGATGACATGAGAGGACAGCGCCGCCTCGAAGCCGCCGCCCAGCGCCTGCCCTTGCACCAAAGCAACGGTCGTCAGGCCATTGCCGTAGCCTTCCGAGTGGTTGAACACGATGTCCACGCAACTGTGGGCATACTTGGCCAGCCGTGTCCGGTCCTGCCGGCGTATGCAGCCGGCGAACAAGCTGAGGTCGCCGCCCAGGTTATAGACGCGGGGGGTGCGCGACGCGAGCACTACGGTGCGTATCAGGGGAAGCTCCCCGGCCCGGTCCGGCGCCACCCCGGCCCGGACAGCGGCCTGGGCCTGCGTCAGGTCGGCCAGCAATTCAGCCGAGAAGCTCGGCCGGTCCGTTGCTGACATGAAGCACCAGAGCGCACCGATGCTCTCATCAACCTCAAAGTCCAGATTGCCAAATGCTTCTGGGCGGGTGAGGTTCTCTGCATTCCATGGCGCTTTTGGTTGCCGAACGCTCTGCTGGCCAGTCAAGGATGCGAGAATGTTAACTTGTGATGAATGCGTCATTTCAGCCTCTCGGGACCCGCAAGGCAGAGGCCGCACTTTGCGGCCAATTCAGAGCGAGATGCACTTAACCTAAGTGCAAACGAACCGGTTGCGGTGCGAATCTTTACTCTGCCTAAAGAATGTTGATAGACGCCATGCTCCGCCAAGCCGGCTGGACTGGCAAGAACACCTGCGCAGGCCTACGCCGGCCACCAATATGTTCTGAATTAGCATCAAAATCGCCGGCTCACCGTTGCATGTGCGCTGGGCAATAAGTAGATTGCTGTCCCAGACTGCCCGGCGGCCCCGTCCGGCCCGCTACTCCGCGGGGCGCAGTGCCGGCAGCTTCGCGGACCGCCGCCGCGGGACGCCGACCCTGGCCACCACGGCATACAGGGCCGGCACGAAGCACAGGGTCAGCACCGTGGCGCCCACCAGCCCGCCCATGATCGCAATCGCCATCGGACCCCAGAAGATCGAGAACGCCAGCGGCAGCAGCGCCAGGATCGCCGCCGCGGCCGTCAGCACGATCGGGCGGGACCGCCGCACCGTCGCCCCCACGATGGCCTCGGCCGGCGCCACGCCCTCCTGGATGTCCCGCTCGATCTGGTCCACCAGGATGACCGAGTTCCGCATGATGATCCCGGCCAGCGCGATGCAGCCCAAGGTCGCCACGAAGCCGAACGGCGCCCCCGTCACCAGCAGCGCGGCCGTCACCCCTACCAGGCCCAGGGGCGCCGTCGCCACCACCATCAGCACCCGCGCGAACGACTGCATCTGCACCATCAGCAAGAACAGCATCACGACGAGCATCAGCGGCATGACCTTGTTAATGCTGGCCGCCCCCTTGGCGCTCTCCTCCACGGCGCCCGCCGTCTCGACCGCGTAGCCCGGCGGCAGCGCGGCCTTCACCGCCGCCAGCATCGGCAGGACTGCTGCCGTGGCGTCGGGCGCCTGCACGCCGGGCACGGTGTCGGCGCGGACCAGCAGCATCGGCGTGCGGTTGCGCCGCCAGGCGACCGGCTGCTCCAGCCCCCAGCCAATGCTGGCCACCTGTGCCAGCGGCACCGCGCGGCCGTTGGAAGAGGCCACCGTGACATTGCCCAGGCTGCCGATGTCCTGCCGTTCCAGCGGGATGGCGCGGGCGACTACTGGGATCAGGTCCGTGCCCTCCCGGTACTGCGTCACGGTGGCGCCCTGCTGCAAGGTTTGCAGGGTGGTGGCCACCGCCTCGCTCGACAGGCCCAGCAGACGCGCCTTGTCCTGGTCCAGCACGACGGTGGCCTGCTTGCCCATCTGGCCCCAGTTGCCGCTGATATTGCGGATCAGGGGACTGGCGCGCATCGCCTGCTGCACATCGGCGGCGATCCCGCGCAGCCGCATTGGGTCCGGCCCGGTGACACGGAACTGCACGGGGTAGCCGACCGGCGGCCCCAGTTCCAGCCGCGACGGGCGCAGCCGCACGTCGGGGAAGTCGCCCGCGTCCAGCGCCGCGTTCAGGACGCGCAGCAGCGCCTCCCGTGCGGGGATGGCGGCGGTGTTGATGACGAACTGCGCGTAGTTCGGCTGGTCCAGCTCCGGCGCGAACGCCAGGAAGAAGCGCGGGGTGCCGGTGCCGGTGTAGGCGGCATAGGACGTGACGCCGGGCTGCGGCGCCACCAGCGCCTCCAGCCGGGCCACCTCCGCCGCCGTTGCGGCAAAGCTCGCGCCTTCCGGCAGGCGCACGTCCAGCAGCACCTCCAGCCGGTCGCTGGCCGGGAAGAACTGCTGCGGCACCCGCGCGAAGCCGGCGATGGACGCGCCGAAGGCCAGCACCGTCAGCCCGATCACCGCCCAGCGCCGCCGCACGCACCAGCCGACCAACCCGGCAAAGCGGCGGTAGGTCCGGCCGCCGTAAACGTCATGGTCCCCGCCGTGCCGGGCCGGCTGCGGCAGCAGGGTGGCGCCGATCAGCGGCACGAACAGCACGGCAACGAACCAGCTCAGCACCAGCGCGAGACCGACCACCCGGAAGATGTCCTGGGTATATTCCCCCGTGCCGGACTGCGCGAGGCCGACCGGCAGATAGCCCGCCGCCGTCACCAGGGTGCCCGTCAGCATCGGCATCGCCGTCGAGGTATAGGCGAAGCTGCCGGCGCGCACCCGGTCCCAGCCCTGCTCCAGCTTCACCACCATCGTCTCGACCGCGATGATCGCGTCGTCCACCAGCAGGCCCAGCGCGATCACCATCGCGCCCAGCGAGATGCGCTGCAGGTCAATGCCCAGCAGCTTCATACCCACGAACACGCCGGCCAGCACCAGCGGCACGCTGATGGCGACGACGACGCCAGTGCGCCAGCCCAGGCTGATGAAGCTGACCATCAGCACGATGGCCAGCGCCTCCAGGAACGACTCCTGGAAGTCGTTCACGTCCACCGCCACCACCACGGACTGGTCGTGCAGCCGGCCGACCTGCACGCCCAGCGGCAGCGTCGGCGCAACGGCGGCCATGCGGTCCGCGACCTGGCGGCCGAGCGCCAGCATGTTGCCGCCCTCCGCCATGCTGATGCCCAGGCCCAGCGCCGGCTTGCCGTTGTAGCGCATGGTGCTGGCCGGCGGGTCCGCCACCCCGCGGCTGATGGCGGCGAGGTCGCCCAGGCGAAGCAGCCGCCCATGGGCCGAGACCGGCAGCGCCGCTAGGGCCTCCGCCGCCTGCAGCGCCGGCACCGTGCGGACCCGGATGCGGTCGTGCGCGGTGTCCACGAAACCGCCCGCGACGACGCTGTTCTCCCGCCGGACCGCGTCGAACAGCTCCGGCAGCGTCAGGCCCAGTTCCGCCAGCTTGCGGTAGGAGACCTCGATGTTGACCTGTTCCTGTTGCTGGCCGACCAGCACGACCTTGCCGACGCCAGGCACAGCCAGGAGCTGCTCGCGCAGGTCCTCCGCGACATGCTTCAGCTCGGGCAAGGAGAAGCCGTCGCCGGTCAGGGCATAGACGATGCCGAAGGTGTCGCCGAACTCGTCGTTGAAGTTCGGCCCCTGCACCCCGTCCGGCAGGGTGCCGCGGATGTCGGCGACTTTCTTGCGTACTTGGTAGAACAGGTCCGGCACCAGCCGCACCGGCGTGTCGTCCCGCAGCGTCACCTTGACCACGGCATGGCCCGGCTGCGTCTGGCTTTCGGTGTGGTCCAGGCGGGCCAGGTCCTGCAGCTTGCGCTCGATGCGGTCCGTCACCTGGCGGGACATCTCGTCGGCGGTGGCGCCGGGCCAGTCCACGGCGATGACCATGTCCTTGATGGTGAACGCCGGGTCCTCCGCCCGCCCGAGCGACAGGTAGGCCCAGGCGCCGGCAGCGGCCAGCATCACCATGGCGAACAACGTCAGCGCCCGGTGCTGCAACGCCCACAGCGACAGGTTCGGGGCGGACAGGCCCTTCACCGGGCCGCTCCCGCCCAGGCCGTCACCGCCATGTCGGCGCTGATCTGCCCGACGCCCGCCGTCACCACCTGTTCGCCGTCGTGCAGCCCGTCGCTCACCAGCACGCTGCCGTCGCCGGCCAGGCCGGCGATCTCCACCGGGCGCAGCGCGGCGCGCTGGCGGGCCGGGTCCAGGACCCAAACGGCCGGGACGCCGCCCAGGTCGGTCAGCGCGGTGGCGGGCAGGCGGGCGACCGGCGGCCCGGGCCTGTCGAAGGCGGCCGTGGCCGTCATCCCAAGCGCCAGCAGCCCTGCAGGCGCGTCCTGCACCTCGACCTTTACGGAGTAGGTCCGGCTGGCTGGATCGGCCAGCGCACCGACTTCCCGCACCCGGCCGTGCAGCACCTGGCTCGGTGCCGCCCAGAGCGCGATGGCGACGTAATCCGCCGCGCGCACCTCCGCCAGCCGGTTCTCCGGCACGTCCGCTGACACCTCAATCCCTTTTGTATGGGCCAGCGCCGCGACTGTCTGCCCGGCGGCGACGACCTGGCCGACCTGCACCGGTAGTGCCGTCACCACGGCATCGGCGTCCGCCGTCAGCTCGCCGTAACCGCGCTGGCTGCGCGCTAGGGAGAACTGCCGGGCCGCCTGCACCAGGCGCGCCTCCGCCATGCGGCTCATGGCGCCGCGCTTATCGGCCTCGGACGGCAGGTAGGCCGGGGAGTCGCGGCCCAGCCGGTCATAGCGCGCGAGGTCTGCGCGGGTGTTGGCCAGGTCGGCCGCCGCCGCCTGCAACGCCGCCTCCGCCGACTCTTCCGAGAGCTTCAAGTCGGCCTGGTCCAGCCGGGCCAGCACCTGGCCGGCGCGAACGCGGTCCCCGACCTCGACCAGCCGCACCGCCACCTTGCCGCCGACGCGGAAGCCCAGGTCGGCCTGGACGCGCGCCTGCACCGTGCCGGAGAACACAAGCTGCGACGGCACGGGCCGCAGGCTCACGACTGCGACGCGGACCGGCCGAGACGGTTCTCCAGCGCCGGTGCAGAGCAGCAGGGCCAACAGCGAGGGCAGGGTCGCACGCATCATGTCACCATCATCCGCTCTAAGGCCCCGTTAACATAACGCTGTTCAGTTAACAATGGTTAGGTTATGGTTTGAAATCCTCGGATCGCTGAACCAATGACGGTGTCCACGAGGCGCTGCGGCGTGGTCTCGACGTGCTCGGGTTGGTTCAGCAGCAGCATGACGACGCCGTGCAGGCAGGCCCACAACGCCTCTGCCACCGCAAGCGGGTCGTCCGGGGTGAAGGTGCCCTCCTGCATCAGCGATGCAACGCTGTCGCGCAACATGCCGAACGCCCGGTCCGCGGCCTCCACCCTGCTGCACGCATCGGACGACTTGGGGTCGAGCGTCAGGCGATACTCGTCCGGGCGGGAGAGGGCCAGGTCCACATAAGCCTGCAGCCCGGCGCGGAAACGGGCGAGGCGGGGCTTCGCCGGGTCCTGCGATCCGGCCCAGGCTACCAGCAGGGCCTCGAACATGGCTTCGGCGATGGCGTCCAGGATCGCCATCTTATCAGGGAAGTAGACATATAGTGCCGTGCTGCTGACCCCCACGTCGGCGGCGATGCGGCGCATGGTGGCATGCTGGATGCCATCCTGCAGGAACAGCCGCTTGGCAGCCGCAAGTATCTCGCCGCGGCGCGATGCGCCCTGGCCGCGCGGCTTGCGGGTGCGAAGGAGGGGCGGGGCTGCATTCATGGGTGAACAGTGTTTAGGTTCACCGCCGGGACAGGTCAAACCCCGTGACGATGTGGCGCGTTCGGCCAGCGGGGCAGTTGCTGCTTGCCCGCCTGTTTGCCGGCCGGCTGCCCGCGCGACCGCCATGCGGCGGCATGGCCATCTCCTGCAGGTTGGCCCTCCTTCGCAGCTTGCATGTGCTGCCGGCTGCGGGTGCGTTGCGGACGGGTTGGCTGCGGCTTGTCCGGGCGGCTGTCCGGGTGCGCGTTCTGGCCTTCATCGCCAAGACGCGGCAGGTGGACGGCCTTGCCGACCCGCATGGCGGTTCATAGCTTGCAGGGGTATCGTACAATGGCCGTCACCGTTCCCGCCGAGGCGGCGCTCGCCGAGCCGCTCGCCGTGATCGCTGCCGGCGACCTGATGGCGCTGGACGGCTTCGACGATGCCCGGCGCAAGCGCGCGGCATAGGGGTGGCCGGCAAGCACAGCCCTGCCGATCCAGCCATGCCGCAGGCGCGGCTCGCGATGACGCCGTGCCAGCGTGGAAGCCGGGGCGCCGGGCTGGTGGCGCAAGACCTCAGAAGACCCTGTGCAGTTCGAGATCGAGAGCTTCCTGAACGCCAACCTGCCTGCGGGCGGCACGCGGGTGGACGTGGTGCTCAGCCTGTCGGTGTCGGGCAGTCCTGCGCCGGGCTGTTCCAGGCGCATTGTCGCGGCGTCGGCACCGACTGATACCCGACGGAGCTGCGCCGCATCGCCGGGCGCCTACTGGGCACGTTACCAGTGCTGCACCGGCGCCTGCTGGAACAAGCGTCGGACACGGCCTGGATGTCTGGCCTGCTGCATACACCCTCACAGGCAGAGCCAGGCCATCCGGGCCTGCGTCGTCTGTGCGCGAACCGTCGGAGGCAGGCTCAGGCTTTCGGCGGCGGCGGCCATCGGGCTTGGGCGCGGGCTGCGTGGCGCAAGATCATGGCGATTGCTCCGGCCGAGTCCTCCGGCAACTCGCTGCCGGCATGGACGGAGCCGGCATGGACGGGGCCGGGCTGCGCGCGGGGGACGGCGGCAGGCTTGTCCGGCTGGGGGTCGGGCGTGGGCCGGGCGGCATCCTGCCTGGGGTCTTGCGGCCCGGGTTCTCGCGGTTCGGGTTGCGGCCCGGCGCCAGGCTGGCGTGCGGCGCTGGATGCGGCGGCGCGGGCGCAGAGCTGGCGGATGTCGTCCGGGGTGCGGCGCTGGAAGGGGCGGGTGCCGGGGTGGGCGTCGAGGCCGAGGTCGCGGCGGATCTCGGTGATGACGTCGGCGACGGGGCGGCCTGCGATGTCGTCGTCGAGGTCGGGGCCGTCCAGGCGGTCGCGCAGCTCGGCGCGCAGGCTGTCCTGCAGGTCGGCGGGCAGGGCGGGGCCGCCGCGCCCGTCGGCGCCGGGTCGCTGGATGGTGTCCTCGACCTCGCGGAGGATGCGCTTGCGGGCGGCGGCGCGGTGCCGGCTCACGTCTGGGGCGGGCTGGACGGGGTGGGCCAGGCTGCGGGCGAGCATGACGCCGCGTCGGACGGCGCGAGCGGTGCGGTCGAAGGCGGCGGCGGTGCTGACGAGGGTGTCAGCGGCGGGGGCGTTCGGGACCGGGGCGCCTGCGATGGTGGCGCCCAATGCGGGGGCCGGCGCGGGCTGCGGCGCGGCGGCCTCCTGCGCGGCCTTGGCCTGGGCGGTGGCCTGCTCGTGCAGGAGGCGGGCGAGGTCCGTGCCCATGATGATGAGGTCGTCCAGGACCTTGCCGTAGCCGTGCGTGGCCGCGGCGTGCTGGCCGGGGTCGTCGTGCGGGGCGGCTTGGTTCGTTAGTGCTGGCATGAACGGAAGAAGAACATTGTTGCCGGTCCGGGGTCAAGGACGGCGTGGGCGGGTTAGAATGCCGGCGCCGGGGCGGGGCGGCGGGGCTGGTCCGGGCCGGGGCGCGGCGCCTTGCGGCGGTGCGGGGTGCGGTCGGATGACCAGCTCTATGTGTAGCGGCTTGCACTCATCCGCGGCTGGCCGCGCACTCCTCGGCCTGACCTGGCTCACGCTCGCTGGGATTATCGGCGCCGTCTGGCTTACGTTTGGTGGGTTCCTGTCCACTCTCGATGATTCAGGGCTGGGCGCGCAGGCAGTATCACAGGACGGTGCCACGTTTTCACTCGCACCGTCATCTAAAGTGGCCAAGACCCCACATAGCGTGAGCCAGGCGCACCCGATAATGCCAGCGAGCTTGAGCCGGTTCAGGCCGAGGAGTGCGCGCCCGGCCACGGATGAGTGCAGGCCGCTACAGCTAGCCAAGCCGGTCGTGCAACATCAGGCAGGCGTTGCCACGCCGGAACGCAACGCGGACGAAATTGGCGATATCATCGGGCACGGGCGGAGTCGGTTATGGCGATTGAAGCGAAATTGGCGTCCTCCGGGCTGAAAACTGCCCAACGCTACCAAGCCCGTCAGGCTCCCGGACAACCTGATAGTGCAAACTTGCAACATATCAAAGTTGGCATTCTCCTCCAATTACAATATAGAAAGGACTTATTCAGCTTACAGACCCAGATCGGACCGCTTTGAAGCCGACGCCAATCTCTCCTCCAGTCTCCGCAGAAGACAGAACCTCAACCAGAAAACTTTTTTGCGGAAATGAAACCTGAAGCCTCATTCTCCATATCTCGGCCACTGCTTGTGCTAGAATTACACACTGCTCTTGTGTTGCTGAAGCCTGCGAAAATAGATGAGGGACTTCTCTCCAGTTGAATGTCGCCTCAAGCTCCTCTAATCCTTCCGTCCAGGACTCTCTTGCATCTCTGAAGCGGGAAGGTAAGTCCTTGTCACCGTCATCAAGGATTACGCTACCATCAACCATAAGAAAATCCGGCAAAAATATTGGAAGATAAAGCAACGCTCCCACGACACTTCCATAGGCATGAGTGAAATCTAGAGCGCTGAAAGGATGACTGCCCTCCTGCAACGGAAAACAGTCACCAAGCACAGTCAGAAGAGACTTTGAAAGCTTATGCATGTTAGAGGTCACCTCACCGTTTGCTCAAGATCACGTGCTAAGCTGACCAGGCCACGACTTCCTATCCTAAACATCCGACGCTGCCTACTGACAGCAGCTCCAGGCCGTTGACAGCGCATTGCCAACCGTCTCAGGATCGGTCGGTGCTGCCAGCTCCAGAGTCGCTTCCAGAAGAGGTTTGAACCCGCGATTTAGGCCGTTGACACCACCGTTGCGGGTTGCCTCAAGGATCAGAACGCCACTTGAGAGCTGCAAACCGACATAGCAAGCGTTCGCCATAAATCCACGGAGAGATCGTTGGCCCGCAGCGGCCCAAACTTCCCTTTGGAGGGCGGTCCAGTCAGCGCTTTTGTAATCAGGGACGGAAATCCTTGAACGAGAACAACGGAGCGTTCGCAAAACTGCCGAGCCAAGTTCGTGAGTAGGTCCTATAGGCAGCAGCGTTGTGATGGGCCTGTCTTGGATCCAGAAGCCAGCAGTGGTTTGGGACTGAGGATGAAGAACGACACGGTCCTGCCATCGATATGCCGCGGCCGAATGGACCGTTGCGTTGAGTGGCCCGCGCATCAGAGTTTAGTCCTATGCTGCGCGACGGTGCGCGACACGGCCGGCTGGCTGATCTCGTAGAGCCGGGCCATCTCGGCGCCGGACTTGCGTCCGGTGATGACGCTCTCGGCGATCTCGCGCCGTTTCATGAGGTCCAGCTTCTTGCGCCGGCCGCCCACACGGCCCTCAGTCCGGGCGACAGCCAGGCCGGCGGACGTGCGCTCGCGGATCATAGCGCGTTCAAACCCCGCGAAGCTACCGACCACCTGCATCATCATCCGGCCTGCAGACATCGTAGTGTCAGTGTTCTCGGTCACTGACCGGAAGCCGGCGCCAGCCTCGGCGATGCGCTCCATGATGTGCAGCACGTCCTTCAGTGAGCGCAATAGCCGGTCAAGTTTCAAGACCACCATGGTGTCATCCTCGCGGAGTTGGTCGAGCATGCGGTGCAGCTCCGGCCTGTCCCAGCGTCCGCCGGAAGCAATCTCCTCAAACAGCTTGCGGCAGCCAGCAGCCCGGGGCGTCTTGGCCTGGAAAGGTTATTCTGCTCATCATTGTTGGACACTGGGCATAGCCGAGAAGCAGGCTGCTGCTGGCTGGGGACGGAGCTTTCTCTAACATCCGATTGCAAAAGAACTTGGGAAGCACGGTCACTGCTGGCGATCCTCGTTGTACAAACTCCGTTCAGAACTAAGTCGAAAGGCAAGCACCCTTTGAAAGCTCGTTAGCGTGCGATTTTGAGCAAACCGTGAGATGACCCCTCAAACCAAGCTTCGTCTTTGGCCTATCTTTTAAGAGTCTTGGGTCGTGTCTTGCCGGGTGGTTCAAGGGCACTGCTTCTATGTCAAGCGGCGGAACACGATCTTGCGCTACCGCAATATAGCACCGGTTCAGCGAGGCGTTATATAAATATAGCCCTAAAGGCAGCTACTCCACCACCACCCGCACCTGGCGCGAAGCGGCGTCCCGCAGCGGCAGGCGGACCTGGAAGCGGTGCAGGCCCGGGCGCATCGGCCATAGGAACGGCTGGTTCGGGTGGGCGACGGTGGCAGGCTCGCCGTCCACCAGCCAGACGACCTGCTCGACGGGCGGCACGACGGTGGCGCGCAGCGCCAGGCGCTGCAGGGATGGCGGGGCGTCGGGGTTGCGCCAGACGTGGGCGTCCGGCTGCGGCTCGGTGATGGCCAGATGCGGGACCGGTGCCGGGGGGCGTGCGGCGCCGGGGCGGACCCACTCGGTCAGGCGCTGGCTGCACGCGCCGGGGTGTCCGGTGCCGGTGCATAGCTCGGAGGCGCTGCGGCCTGCCGGGGCGTCGAAGGCGCCGGCCAGCAGGTCGGTGCGGCCGGCGCCGTGCAGGTCCAGCAGCACCGTCTGTGCCAGCCGTGCCGCGGCCCGTGCGCCGCTCAGCCCCGCCATCGGCCCGGCATCGGGCCGTCCGGCCCAGACGCCCACGATGTAGCGGGACGACCAGGCGATGGTCCAGGAGTCGCGGTATTGCTGGGAGGTGCCGGTCTTGAGGGCCACGGCGAAGGGATACTCGCTGGGGCCATAGCGCGGGAAGCTGGGCAGCCGGGCCATCGGGTCGCTGAGGAACGCTGCGACCAAACGGGCCGAGTCGCGGGAGAACAGGCGCGTGGGCGGCCCGGCGGGCTGGTCCTGCAGCCATGACAGGTCCCGCAGCATCCCGTCGTTGGCCAGCGCGCCATAGGCCCGCACCAGCCAGTCCAGCCGCGTCGGCAGCGCGCCCACCGCCAGGCCCAGGCCATAGCGCCGGGCCGGGCCGGCGTCGCGGTGCAGCCCGGCGCGGCGCAGCATGTCGAAGCCTCGTTCCAGCCCGATATGCGCCAGCAGGGTTGCGGCGGGGACGTTGCGGGAGTTGGCGAGGGCCTGGCGCGGCAGCAGCGGGCCGAGGTAGTCGCCATCGGCGTTGGCGATGCCGCCTGCGCCCTCCGGCGCGTCGGCCATCACGTCGGACGGCGACAGAGTGCCGTCGTCCAGCGCCAAGGCGTACAGGAATGGTTTCAAAGTGCTGCCCGGTGAACGCGATGCGGCGCTGTAGTCCGTGGCGCCGCCGGGCCGGGTCGCCCAGCCGGCGGAGGCGGCGTCGGCCAGGACTTCGCCGGTCTCGCGGCGGACGACCATGACGGCGGCTTGCTGCGCTCCGGGCGTGCGCCAGGCGGCGAGGTGGCGGCGGAGGTGGCGCATGGCGTCGGCTTGCATACGGAGGTCCAGCGTGGCGCGCAGGCGGGGGTCGGCGGGGTCGGTTGCTGCTTCGCGGGCCAGGCGTTCCAGGCGGAGGGCGGCTTGCAGGGCGTTGTCCGGGCGGCGTGGGGCAGGAACGGGGCGCAGGCTTGCCAGATCGCGCCGGGCTTGGCCGAGGTCCAGCGGCAGCAGCGCCAGGGCGCGGGCGGCACGGCGGGCGGCGCGGGCCAGGCCGGCGGGCTGGCGGGGGTTGGCGAGCGCCGGGGCTTGCGGGATGGCGGCCAGCAGCGCGGCCTCCGCCCAGCTTAGGTCGGCGGCGGGCTTGTCGAAGTACCAGCGTGCGGCGTGGCCGATGCCGTGGCTGCCGGAGCCGTAGGGCGCCAGGCGCAGGTATTGCGCCAGCACGGCATCGCGGCCATAGCGCGCGGTCAGGGCTAGGGCGGTGCCGGCCTCGACCAGCTTTGCCCAGGCGGTGCGCGGGCGGGGGTGCTGCAGGCGGGCAACCTGCATGGCTATGGTCGAGGCGCCGGACCGGCCGCCGTGCAGGCGGGACCAGGCTGCGCGGGCGACGGCGATGGGGTCAACGCCGGGGTGCTGCCGGAAGCGACGGTCCTCCAGCGCCAGGGTCGCGGCGATGACGCGGGGCGGGGGCGGGGTGGTCCAGTAGCCGTATTCTGTCCGGTCGTCGGCGACGTGGCCGGCTTGGGTTAGGAAGGCGCCGGAGCGGTCTAGGATTACGGGGGTCGGGGCGGGGGCTTGCAGGTGGGCGTCTTGGGCGACCTCTGCGGCTGGGAAGGCTAGAGGGGTTAGCAGTAGGAACAGCAGGATCGTTCGTCTCCCTCTCCCTCCGGGAGAGGGTCGGGGTGAGGGAGGCTGGGCAGCGCTATCTGCGCCGGTGGAGGCGTAACCGTCCTTCATGGGCTGGGGCCGGTGCTTGCGGCTTCCCTCACCCCGGCCCTCTCCCGGAGGGAGAGGGAGTAGCAGCAGGAGCAGGGGCGATTATGATTCGTTGGCCGGCTGTGCTGCCGTCGGTGCCGGGGCGGTATAGCATCTCGGCCGTTGCCGGCGGCTGGGTGTAGGTGCCGGGGAGGGTGGCGCGCAGGCGGTGGCGGACGGTGACGGTGCCGCGGGGCAGGGATAGCCAGACTTGCAGCACCTCGTCGTCGCCGAAGGAGGCATAGGAGGGCGGCAGGGTCGGGCCGGCGCTGGGCACGGCCTCCGCGGAGGCGGTGGCGAGGTTGGGGTTCAGCGGCTCCAGCCCGGCCGCGAGCGGCAGGCGGAGAGCGACGTGGGCGCGGTCCTCGGGGGTCGCCAGTTCGTCCATCTCCTCGATCACGTCGCCCACTTGCAGGTGGAGCAGGCCATCGGGTCCTGAGTCCAGGCGGATCAGGGGACCGGTGGCGGGCACGCGATACAGGGTGCGGGTGAGGATGAAGCCGTTTTGGGTGGCCCGGGCCTCGGCACCGGGCTGGGCGGGGGTCCAGTCGGTGCCGGCCAGCACGGCGAGGCCCGGCCTGGCGCGCACGCGGGCGGCGCCGGGCTGGGTGCCGCGCGCCTGGGCCAGCGGGCGGGCACGGTCGAGCGTGGCGGACACGGTTGCGCCGGGCAGGCCCAGGACGACGGGGACGGGCTGGGGCGGCGCTTCCCACGCCGCTGCCAGGGCGCGCAGGGCGGCGGCGGTGGCGTCCGTGGTGCCCCAGCCCTGGCCGCTGGCCAACCCCAGCAGCCCGGTTCGCAGCACGCCGTTGCGCGGGTCGTCCGGCGCGGCCGTCGCGGCGGCGGCCAGAACGTCGGCCAGGCTGCGCGTTTCGGACGGCAGGATCAGGGTGCTGCCGCCGATGTCCGCCAAACCCGCATAGACCGGCTGCCCGTCGCGGGACAGCAGGTTGACGCGGGACCACAGGGTTTCCATCACCGTGCCCAGCAGCCGCTGGTCGGCGTCCGGCAGGCGGGACAGCGCGAGGGCGACCTGGGCCACGGACTCGGTCGGCATCGGCAGGACGCGGGCGGCCAGCTCGCGCGCATACTCGGGCGACGCCTTGCCGCCGTCGGCCAGGGCCAGCAGGGCGGCCACGCGCTCGCGATACTGCTCGCCGGACAGCAGGCGCGGGTAGTCGGAGCGCAGGGCGGCGGTCAGCACCGTCGCCATGCGGTCCAGCATCGCCTTGTCCACCGGCTGTCCGGCGCGTTCGGCGGCGACCAGGAGGCGGTATGCGCCGGCGGTTAGCCAGACGGAGCCGCGGCTGCGGGGCCAGAACGCCACCAGCCCGTCGTCGTCCGTCGCCTGGCGGATCGCCTGCACCGCCGCCGCCACGTCGCCGGCCAGGCGCTCCCGCAGCCCGGCGGCGTCCAGCAGCGGCGTGAACGGCAGCAGCGCGACCTCTGCCGACGCCAGGGCCATGCGCTGCTCGGTGCCGCCATAGGGGGATTGCAGCAGCAGGCCGAGGCCGCTGACCAGCCGCACCACTGCAGGATCGGTGGCGGCGGTCAGGGTGCGGACGTAGGACGCCGGACGCACCGGGTCGGCGATGGCCGGGATGTCGAGGGTGCCGGTGGGGCCGACCAGCAGCAGGTCGCGCCGGTGCAGCGCCGGGCGGTCCGGGCGGATCGGCAGGTCCACCTGCACGCCGTCGCTGACCCGGTCGGCGGTGCGCTGCAGCAGGAAGCGAACCCGGGCGGTGACGGTGCCCGGCGCGGGGTCCGGCACCGTCACGGTGTAGTCAATGCGCGCCGGGCGGCCATCGGCCCAGGCGAAGGACTGCTCGGCGGCGCCCTGCACGGCCAGGCCCTCCAGGGAGATCACGGCACGGCCGGCGCCGCCGGGTCCCTCGACGATGCGGCCGATCAGCCCGGCCTGGAAGCTGTCGCCGGGGCGCACGAAGCGCGGCAGGGCGGGCTGGGCGACGACGGGCTGGCGCACCTTGACCTGGCCGGTGCCGTAGCCGAAGCGGTCGGGGCCGCTGACCGCCTTCGCGCGCAGCATGAACACCGTCAGCGTGTCCGGCAGCTTCACATGCACCCGCGCCGTGCCGTCGGCGCCGAACCGCACGCGCGGCTCGTAGAGCGGGACCGGGGTGAAGTTCTTGCGGACGGAGATGTTCTCCATGCCGAGGTCGCCGGCCTCGTCGCCGCCGGATGTTTCGTTTAGCGGGATCACGCCGAAAGCCAGGCCGCGGGTGTCGCGGGCGGCGACGCGCACCGGGCGGTCCACCAGGAACGGCGGCAGCGGGTCCAGCGGCGCTTCCTTGGCGAGCGCCAGCACGGCCTGGTCCACCATCCAGACCGTGGCCTCCCCGGCCACGGGGCGGCCGGCGCCGTCGGCCAGGTGGAGCACCATGTCGAACTCCTGGGCCGGGCGGGCCTGGGCGGGGGCGTCGAAGGCGACGGTCAGGCGGTTCTCGATGGGCGTCACGTTCAGCAGCTTGGTCGCTGCGAGCGTGACGGGCTTGCCCTGGTCGAACGGGGCGCCGGACGGCCCGGGGCCGGGCAGGCGCCCGCGCATCAGCAGGACGTGGACGGCCAGGTGCGGCGCCTGCGCCTTGCGGATCGGCACCGATAGGCGGCCGAAGCCGTTGGCGACCTCGAACCACTCGTAGCGGAAGCGGCCCTCCGGTTCCTCGACCACGGCCAGGGCGCGGGCGGACTGGAACGGGCTTTGCAGCAGCAGCGTGGCGGCCTCGCCGGGGGCGTACTCGGGCTTGTCCGGGGTCAGCGTCACGGTCTGCGCGGGGGGGCGGGACCAGGTGACGGGGGTGTCGCCGGACATGAACAGGTCCACGCGCACGACCTGGCGGCGGCCGGCCTTATCCTCGGCCTCAAGCTCCACGACATAGACGCCGGCGTCCCGCACGTCGAAGTGCAGCGGCAGGGGCGCGGCGCCGCTGGCCAGGCTGCGCTCCTCGACCGTCTCGTCCAACACCTCGGTTTTGTACTTGGCCGATCCCTGCGCGAAGTCGCTGGCCTGCAAGGTGCTGTTCCAGTTGCGGCGCACCAAGCGGACGCGCATGGGGAG
>JAABUN010004254.1_pt1 | contig 19961 bp, 18 predicted proteins | sample 5559311 | NCBI WGS metagenome assembly JAABUN01 (sample SAMN10711877, study PRJNA513370) | rock metagenome | isolation source: Antarctica rocks | place: Antarctica: Victoria Land, Siegfried Peak sud
ACGCACCAGCAACCGGTTAAGTTCTTGTTGGCAAAACGCCTAGTCCGGCAACAACTCGTCCATCCCGCCGCGCAGGTCGTCGCAGCTGGCCCAGAGTGAGCTGTAGGGTTCACTCTTCTTCAGTGCCGTACTTTAGTTTTGGCAATAACATACTTGATGCACCCAACCCCGTAACAGTTCGTTTTGAAGTGGTCGGACCTGTCCCGGGTAGAAGCAATGGCGATGTGGGTCAGCTGAGCTGCTTATGCGGTACTTGGGCCGTTATGCCGCAGATCACAACAGATACTGTGTCAGTCACGGTCGCAAAATCGTCGGCCGAGACGCGTGACGCCCCTCGAGCGACAGAGCGCCCGCTAGAAAGTGTCCCGACACCCTTGGGACACCACTCCCATGACAACGGGACAACCGGGCAGCTAGCCTCAGCTTGCGTACCACACTCCAACTCTCGTGGACGCAAGGAGGAACTAAATGAAGGCGCAGTCTATCGTAGGGCTCGTCGCGCTGCTGGGCGTCACGGCGACCGTCTCCGCCCAAAACCAGCTGGTCGTGAGTGTGAGCGATCAACATATCAGCGTACCGACCCGCCTCGAGAGCGGCTACACCGAGTTCGTCTTGGACAATCAGGCGTCGGGCGTCTACGCCCACGAGATCGTGCGGCTCAAAGACGGTGGGGACGCGAGGGCCGTGCAGCAGGCGCTGCCCTCGCTCTTTAGCGAAGAGGCCGATGAAGCGACCTTTGCGATGGTCGTAGCGAATACCGACACGTTTCTCGGCGGTGCGGTCGGTACGGTTCCAGGTGGTGAGCGTAGCGTCGGCCTCACACTCACGCCCGGCACCTACATTATCTACGCCGACAAGATCACGGACTCGGGCCTCAGCATCGACCTGGCGCACACCGCGATCCTCACCGTGACCGAGGCTGCCGACCCTACCCCCGAACCCAAGGCCAACATCACTATCAAGATGGTCGAGTACGCCTTTGCGCTGCCCGCTAACATAGCCGCCGGGACGCATCTGGTGCGCTTTGAGAACGTGGGTAACGAAGATCATTTAGGGTTTGTATTCGCACTTCCCGAAGGGATGAGCGCCGAAGAAGCTAGGCATAGTGACGACGAAAGCGTGGACTGGTCGCAGGCGCAGGGCGTTCATGCGGTGGGTGCCGGGGCCTCTGTCTACGCTGAGATGACCTTCGAGCCGGGCCGCACGTACCTTTTCGACTGTCCCATCCCCAACGACAAAGGCGTATCTCACGACGAACTCGGCATGATGCAGTTTTTGACGGTTGTTCAGTAAAGGAGACTGAAATGAAAAAAATTAACCAAGCCAGCCTCTCTCGGCTCTACGGCGTAAGTGTCTTTTTGTTTGTGCTTTTGGGTGCCACGCTGATACAGATAGTGAGCGCGCAGGAGCTGACGTATACCTTTGAAAACGCCACGCTCAGCGGACCTAAAACGATTGCTGTGAACGGCTTTCGGGATATCTCGTTTGTCAACAACAGCGACACAGAACTCGATATGTCTGTCGCAAGACTCCATGACGGCGCGACTAGGCAAAACTACATCTCTGTTGACAAAGCCATCAATGACGCTCTTTCCGCAGAGGAAGGCGACGCACGACAACCTATCGGCGAGCTGATTAGCCTGGCTGACGCAGTAGGGGGCGTTCACCTCGCCTCAGATACGCAGGGCAGTGCCTATCTCAAGCTCGAGCCCGGCCGCTACCTCGTCACGGCAGCGTCGGGTGGCGGCCCTGGTGATCCCTACAAACCAACCTACCTGAACGTGACCGTAACCGAAGGCGAACGTGCCGAAGCGCCAACGGCAGATTTCAGTTTGCACATGGTGGACTTTCACTTCGACTTTCCTGAGACCATGCGAGCAGGTGAGCAGCTTTGGGAAGTCGCCAACACGGGCTCGCAGCCGCATTTCGCCCTGATTTTTAGGTTGCTGGAAGGCAAAACTGCCGAAGATGTGACGGCCTGGATGACCGATTTCTCCGGTCCACCACCGGTTGAATTTGAAGGGGGCGCTTTTGTTCAAGGTCTCACCTCAGGGCAAACCTACTATACGCCGGTCACTTTGATGCCCGGGACCTACGTCGCTGTTTGCCCGCTTCCCAACCTGGCGACAGGCGAGCCGCACTTCGCGGACGGAATGGTCAGTACGTTTACAGTTCAGTAAGTTTGGGAAGGGGGCGTGAGCACGCTCGAGCCCCCTTCCTCGCGGTCTCAGGAGTACAGTGGCAGCAACGACCAGGGCATCAAGGTGAGGGACATCACGAGAATGGCTGTTACACCGTTATACACGCCCGTGCAAGGGGCAGTTAAAAGCGAGAAGCGTTTTAGCCGCGCCTCCCGCTTTGTCTTGGCGCTCGCCATTGCCCTGGTGCTGCTCTCAGCGGCGCAAAAGGTCTACCGCCTCACGCTACCTACCGAGGGCTGGAGCACCACCACCGACTTCGAGAGCGACGCGCCGATCTTTGTCGAGAACTTGTTGACGACCCCCTCCGATCTGCGAGCAGGGGACCGGCTTGTCGCGGTCGAAGGGCAGGACATCCTCGAGCTTCAGCGGCAAGCGCTGCGGGGACAATCTGCTGATCTCGATTACCGAGCGGGCGAGACGGTGCGCTACACCGTGCTCCGGGGCGGCGCGGAGCGCGAACTTGCTGTACCCCTTTATCCGGGACTGAGCATCGGTCTGGGGGCACTGACCCAGCAGTTCCTTGGCGGTAATCAGGTGGGTGACCCCCTCCTCCTCGTGGCAGTGCTCATTGTTGCCTTTGTATTTTTTAAGCGGCCCAACAACCTGACGGCGCAGCTTCTTTTTGTGATGATAGCGGCAACCTCAGCTTCGGCAATTAGCTGGGTGGTGAGCCCGCTCAGCACTGCCGATTCCCTACGGACTGGCACGCTCTTAAGCGCCGCCTTTTTTAGCCACTGGATTCACTTCATGCTCGAGCAACCCCTCGCCCTGCACGTCATCCTCAGCTTTCCTAGGCCGAGCGCCCTGTTGCGGCGGCGCTGGGTACTGCCCGCGCTTTACGGACTGCCTATCGTCGCCTTCGGTGCGATGTTCGCCCTTCCGGAACCCTCCGGCTTGCCCGCTTTTATGCTGGTGGCGCTCTACAATCTGCTCGGCATCCTCTTTGTCATCCGCATGTTCTTTACAGAGCGCGACGCGGTCGAGACGGCGCAGGTGCGCTGGTTCGGCTTCGGCTTCGCCGTCTCCAACCTCGGTACGCTTGTGTTCGCGCTCTCCGTGGCGGGCGTCATACCGGAACGTCTGGCACTCGTAAACGAAGCCCTGCCTTACAACCTGGTCTTCCTCGTCTGCACCGCCATCGCCATTCTGCGCTACCGGCTTTTCGACATCGACGTGATCTTGAACCGCACACTGGTCTGGGGTGGCCTGACGGCGGGTGTGGTGGGGGTTTATGCGCTCGTCGTCGGCGGGCTCGGCAGGCTTCTAGCCGTGCAGGATGACGTGGCGCTGTCGCTCCTGGCAACGGGACTTATCGCTGTTGCCTTCAGCCCCCTGCGAGAACGGTTGCAGCGCGCCGTCAACCGCCTGCTCTACGGTGGACGGGGTGAACCTTACGCAGTGCTGACCGACCTGTCGCAGCGGCTCGGGATGACCCTCTTGTCCGCGTCGGTGCTGCCTACGATGACGCAAACTATTGCCCATGCGCTCAAGCTTCCTTATGTCGCCGTGGTGCTCGAGCATGGGGCTGACCCGCATGTAGTCGCTGAAACCGGGAAGCCAACGCACGAGCCGTTGCGGCTACCCCTCATCTACCAAACTGAGAGGGTGGGGGAGTTGAGGCTAGAGCCAAGGGTAAACGAGACGCGTTTCGGCGTGGACGAACTGAAACTGCTTAAGGCTATTGCCCAACAAGCGAGCGTGGCAGCCTACGCGGTACGGCTTACAAACGAGTTGCAGCGCTCGCGCGAGCGGCTGGTGACGACCCGCGAGGAGGAGCGCCGCAGGTTGCGCCGTGACCTGCACGACGGCCTCGGGCCGACGCTGGCGAGCATCACCCTGAAGCTCGACGCCGCCCGCAACCTCATTCACAAAAATCCGGTGGCGGCGGACGACCTGCTCCGCACGCTCAAAGCGCAGACACAAGCTGCTATAGGCGACATCCGGCAGCTTGTCTACGCCTTGCGCCCCCCGGCACTAGATGAACTCGGCTTGCTGGGCGCACTCCAAGAGCAGGTTCGTAAGTACGAGGGAGGAGGCCTGTTCGTCACCTTTCGTGCGCCTGACGCGCTTCCCCTCCTCTCGGCGGCGGTCGAGGTAGCCGCCTACCGCGTCGTGCAGGAGGCTTTAGCCAACGTCCTACATCACGCTCAGGCAAGCCGCTGCGAGGTCACGGTGCGGTTTGCGGAGCGGCTCGAGCTGGGGGTCACCGACGACGGTATCGGTATCTCCCCCGACTACCGCGCGGGCGTCGGCCTCCACTCGATGCGCGAACGCGCCGAGGAACTCGGCGGCAGCTTCGCGGTGACGGCGCGCCCGCAGGGGGGTACCTGTGTTACAGCCAGCCTGCCGGTACTTGAAGGTCCGGGGGAGGCCAGGGATGGTTGAGGCGGTTCGCGTGCTCATCGCCGACGACCACCGGCTCTTTCTCGAGGGCCTGCGCGCGCTGCTGGGGTCGCTGGGAGGCCTCGAGGTGGTGGGCGAGGCGACGACCGGCGCGGAGGTGGTGGCGCAGGCCGCCCTCTTGCAGCCGGACGTAATCCTGATGGATATCGGGATGCCGGAGCTTAACGGTATTGAAGCTACGCGTAAGGTTCTCTCCGCAAGCCCGCACATCGGCATTCTGATGGTTACGATGTTTGACGACGACGAGTCGGTGTTTACCGCCATGCGCGCTGGGGCGCGCGGTTACGTTCTCAAGGGGGCAGACCAAACCGAACTCTTCAGAGCGGTCACGGCGGTTGCACACGGCGAGGCGCTCTTTAGCCCCAGCGTAGCAAAGAAGCTGATCCGCTTTTTTGCGATACCACGCCCCGACCTGCCGCTGAACGCGTTTCCTGACCTGACTGAGCGCGAACGCGACGTGCTGACGCTCATCGCTCAGGGTCGCGGCAACGCTGCTATCGCCCGCGACCTCGACATCAGCAGCAAGACCGTACGGAACCACGTGTCGAACGTTTTCAGCAAGCTTCAGGTAGCCGACCGGGCAGAGGCCATCGTCAAGGCGCGTCAAGCGGGTTTTGGAGAGGATAGGAAGGCGCAATGACGAACCAATCCCAAGCGAACGTGCTAGAGACGCAAAGGCTTCTTCTCAGGCACCTCACCATGAATGACCTAGACGCCCTGTTCGCGTTCTACCGCGACCCTGAAGTGAGGAGGTATTTTCCTGAGGGCACCCTGACCCTTGAAGAAACCAAAGAGGAGCTAGCGTGGATCATCGACGTCTACTATGGTCAGTACGGGTTTGGGTTGTGGGCGACCATCGATAAAGAGACGGACGCGTTGATTGGTCGTTGCGGCCTGCTGCCGTGGACCATCGAGGGGAAATCGGAAGTGGAAGTGGCTTATCTGCTGGCCAAGGCGTATTGGCGGCGAGGTTTAGCGACAGAGGCGGCGCGGGCCATCCTCGAGTACGGGTTCAAGAGGTTGCCGAACGAGCGCTTTATCTGCTTGATTGACCCGGAAAACCAAGCGTCGCTTAGAGTCGCCAAAAAGATCGGCATGGCCTACCAGAGGGAAGTAGAAGACGAGTTTGGGTGGGCTTCTCTCTATGCGATCTCGAGGCTGGGTATAAGAACGAATGCGCCAATAACCTGAGCAAACCGATCCATCGGCTGGCTGCGAAAGCCAGCATCAGATTGGACTTTGCCTGTTGCTCTCTACCCTAAGAAGAACCGAAACATTGCGTTATGCGGTAAACGAGCGCAACGTGTGCGCTGGAGAGAATCTACGGAACGGTAGCAGCCTATAGACCTAAGGCACAATCTTACTGAGCGCTTAGGCTCAGGGCAGTACCTTAAGTCCCATCAGCACCGCCACATCACGGAGCCGCGTGTCCGTCGCTATGAGGGTGGTCGCTCGAGCGGCGAGCGCTGAGGCGACGTGAATCGCATCGAGACTTCGGATTGGTGTGGGCTGGGGCTGGCTATACGATTTTTCGACAAGGACTTGAGCCTCGGTCGTCACATCCAAACCGTTCGGAATCAGCACCAGACGCCCCGTGGCCGCGTCGCTTAAGAAGCGAGCAAATAGCCTTACCGCCGCACCCTCTGCCAGATCGCCAGCGTGCTCTTTACGGTAGAGGGTGCAGAGAACTTCGGCTCGAGTAATGTCTGAGCTAAAGGGTGGTTCCTGCGCTTGTCCGATGAGGTCGAGGAAGTAGGGAGTATCAGGTTCCGGTGCGTAGAGTTTGATCAGCGCCGACGTATCCCAGTAGATCAAAGCCTGTCTCCACGATCCTCGCTCAAAATATCTTCGCTTGGTAGCGTATGGCTTCCGGTAGCGACGCTCGCGTGGAGCTGCTTAAGTTCGTTAGCCCAGCGCTGCATATCTGCATCGCCAGCCTGTGAGACGGCGCTCGTCAAGCGCGCTTTGACCTTGCCGCGCACGGTGATAAGGACGTCCTCACCTCGGCTGGCGTGTTCGACGAGTTCGGACAACTTCGCTTTGCTTTCTCGCAACGACTTGATCATGTAACTATTGTAGTCTCTTCACTGAGTTGGAACTAGAGGATCTGTGGTGGCGAAATCAACCTCCCCTCTTATGCGTGTAACGGGCCGTTTACACGCATTAACTGGATGGTGACACAAGGGACGTTTGTACACTATAGCGTTTAAGTATTTAGTGGCTACATTTCTCCGCAGGTAGCATCCCCTAAAGTACGCCCTGGACGACGCTTTTAAACCGCGTGTGTAGCCGACCAGATGCTACCTGCTATAAATCGCTTTGGTGAACGTTTACGCCGTACCCATACCAGAGGAGAGCACGAGTTTGAAAACAGCACAGCTTTGGTAGCGTGATGTAAAGGAGCGCTTACGGCAACGACATAATCGGGCATCTATAATGTCACCGGTGACGCGCAGGCAAAGATCGCCTTCTACACCGACTTGGTTGGTTGTAGCACATGATTTACTGCGATTTCCAAGCTCATGGTGTGGCCCGTACGCCAGGCTGCATCAAACCTCGCCGGTCCCAGTTGGCTAAGGACTGACTCTCGTACACCGTCAGCGTCGATACGGTCCACCGTATCCATCTGGTGACGCATACGCTCAAGAAGCGCGTCCATCATGCCGAGGAGTTGGGCGGCGTATTCGGCCCGACCAGCGTCGCCCGCTACACCCGCCAGCCCCGCGAAACAATATGAGAGACCGATTTCGTCGCGGAGTTCGTACTTGAGCATCAAGCTTTCTGTCATCAATGCTTTTGCCGCAACTACGTCGCCAAGGCGGCGTGAGACAGCGCTGAGATTGCCGACGACAATTGCCCTACCCCTCATATCACCAGTTTCCCGGCATAAGGTCAGGCTCTGTTCGTAGAAGCTCTTCGCGCCGTCATAATCATGTTGGCAGCGGGCCACTTCACCGAGGTTGTTGAGGATTGTGGCCATGCCTTCCTTGTCCGACAGGTGCCGGTGGATCGTCAAACTTTTTACGTAGAGTTTTTCGGCCTCAGCGTACTCAGCTTTTTGTATTGCGATGTGCCCCAAGCGGTTGAGGATTTCAGCTACGCCCGGCTCGTCTCCCGCTTTCTGCCTCAGCCTTAGCCCCTCCTCGAGCACTAGCCTCGCCTGCGCAACATCCCCTTTAAGCAGGACCAGCGTGCCGAGTGTGGAGAGTGCCCGGGCGCGGGTCGTGTCGGGCACTTCTTGCTGAGGTGCCAGAGCAGCCTGAAGATACGTGCAGCCTTCATTTATGTACCCGTGTATCTCCCAAAAACGCCCAAGCGCTCCAGCTAACTGTAAGGCCGTCTCCGGCGCGTGCTCGAGGGACCAGGCAAGCGCAGCGCGCAGATTTTCGTGCTCCCTTTCCAGCAGGTTAAGAGTGAGCGCGTCCTGTGGCTGCTTGAGCTTGAGATTGTGCTCTTCAGCGAAAACCAGAAAATGCTCAGCGTGCCGACGTTGCAACCCTGAGCGTCGTTGCTCTTCGAGTTTTTCGTTGGTGTACGTGTAAAGAAGGGGGTGGCGGTCATATCGTCCACCGGCGTCCACGCGGAGCAGCGACTTCTCCACGAGCGACACCAGGACAGGGATCGTGGCCCCCACGAGGTCGGCAGCTGCTTCCCGGCGGAACCCCCCTTTCAGGACGGAGAGGCCGCTCAACACCTCGCGTTCTTCGGGTTTGAGAAGCCCCCACGAACTCTCGAAAACGGCCCGTAGACTGCGGTGACGTTCAGCCCGGTCACGGGTATGGACGTTTAAAAAGTCGAGGTTTCCTCGGAGTTCCTGGGCGATATCTCGGCAGGAAAGCGTCCTTACCCAGGTCGCCGCGAGTTCGAGTCCCAGGGGGAAACCTTGAACGAGCCGACAGATTTCGAGAACGCTGTCTAGCTCCTCAGGAGTCGGCGAGAAATTTAGACGTGCGCGTTTCGCCCTTTGAAAGAAAAGTTGTGCCGCAGCCTGGTTTAAGAGGTCCCCGTCCCTGGCGTCGCCTGCGACCACCAAACCTTCAAGCGGAATCACCCACTCGGCAACGAGATTCAAGGGCTCCCGAGAGGTAGCAACGACCTTAAGGTTTGCACACTGCTCGGTAAGCTTCGGGATGACATGGGCACCGGCGAGCAGGTGCTCGAAGTTATCGAGCAGCAGCAGGAGCGCAGCGTCGCCAATCTCTTGAGTCAGCCTGAGGGGCAGGTCCTCCCGGTCCTGTATCTCGATATCAATCGCTTTGGCGATCTGGGCAGGTATCTGTTCGGGTGACGTGACCCCGTCGAGGGGCACGAAGACCGCTTTTCGAGCCGTATCTTCCCGCGCGGCTTCGAGCGCCAGCCGTGTTTTACCTACGCCGCCGAGGCCGGTAATCGTGACCAGCTGGCAGTCGTCCTGACGGAGCAGCTCGCTGATCGCACGAAGTTCGGCTTCACGCCCGACAAAGGTGGAAACAGCCGCAGGCAACCTATGGGCCGCAAACCTTGTGTCCGCCCTTATGTCAGCAGCAATGGGTGCTGCGCCCCAGCGTCTGCTGGAAGGGGCAAGCGTAAGGCCCAGGTCTTCGGCCTCGAGCCTTAAACGCGCGGCGTAAGCGCTTCCCGTGCCTGTGAGCAACGTGTAGAGGCGTTCTATCTCCTCGGGCTCCAACGCGGGCGCGCCCGCTAGCAGGTAGGCGCGTTCGGCGTAGGCTACAACGCTCTCATGGTGGCCGTGAGTGGGATTCGATTCCGCAAACCCTAGATAACACGCCCGTACGCGTTTAGCCAGAAACTCGCGGGTAGCGTAGATCCACTCCTCAAGTTCTAGCCCCAGGTCCGTAAGATGGACACCCTCGAGAAACGCACCACGGTAAAGCGAAAGGACCTGCTCGGGGGCACCATGCTCGAGCGCGCGCAGCAGGTCTTGAACGTCGGTCTGCAACCGTGGGGCGAGCAGTGTTCCGTCTGTTTCCAAAGCACTAGGCACACCGCGTTTAAGACTGCGCAGCGCGGCCCGCAAACTGTTAGCCGGATCACTGGCTTTTGGCCAGAAAATCTGCCACAGGTGGCGTCGTTCCTTGGCACCTTCGGTAGCCAGGTAGGCCAACAGCAGGAGGGGCTTGGTTTGGTAGAAGTCGGATCCCTGAAGCTTCAGCCCACCTAGCGTGCGAAGCAACATGGCTGCATCTTACTCCAGGCGTGAGTCGGGCGTTCACGCTCAATTCACGCCCATTCGCGCAACCTATGACCAGCGGAAGAAATTCGCAACGCTACTCTTTCGCCAGGTTTGGGATTACAAACCATGTAGAAACGGAGGATTCGAACCATGAGACAAAATCCTGTGAGCTTTTTAGCCTTTGTGACAACGCTTGTAACGTTCTTCAGTGCTGCCTTGGCGCAACAGACCCACGAGGTGCAACTCATCGTCGAAGAGGTGGAGGGCAGACCCGTGCCAGAGTTTTACTTCGAGCCGACCGGCCTCTACATCGAGCCCGGCGACACCGTGAGATTTGTCCCCGTATCCGCACATCATACCGCCACCGCTTATCACACCATGCAGGGCAAACAGCAGCGCGTTCCTGAAGGGGTCGAGCCCTTCTCATCTCCCGTTATCGCGCTTAACACGAGCTGGGAATATACCTTTGACACCCCCGGCGTCTACGACCTCTGGTGTGCGCCTCACGAACTGTACGGCATGGTGATGCGCATCGTGGTAGGCGAGGCGAGCGGCCCGGCTACCGAGGCACCGAGCGATTTCAGTCCAGGGGGCACCTTCGGCGCGGCGGGAACGGTGCTGTCTGACCCTGTTCTTGACCCGCAACACATTATCGAGGTGGGCTCGGTCTCGTGGGAGGAGATCAGCGCGGAGGCCAAGGTGCCTCCTCAGCCACCGGGAGGTGAAGGTAACTAATTGCCCAATCCCTATCCTAAACTCTTATGCAAAGGCAGAAACCTAGTGTTATGCAGGGCGACGCGACGCCGTGGCGACCCGCAGAAAACGCGCAGGTCGCCAACCATTCATCGGTTTGTGGTGTGTCCTGTATGGATGGACGCGAGCGCAAATCTGGAAAGAGGAGGCAAGGGTATGTACGCAGCCGTAGGTGTTTGGAACATGGAAGCGGAAAATTGGGAAGAGCAGCAGCGGGGGTTACACGAGGATGTTATCCCGATGGTCAAGAAAATCCCGGGCTTCGTCTCGGGCTACTGGATGGCGGATGAGACCGCCCGCAAGACGTACACGACGAGTGTCTTTGAGGATGAGGCGGCGGCGCAACGCTTTGCAAGCTTTGTCCTAGGCGAAATGAGGCAGGGGAAGCAGGCTGAGGCCGGTATAAAGAATGAATCTATAACCGTCGTAAAGGTGCTTGCCGAAGCCCGGCTTTAATGCTGGTAACGAGATCGTAAAGCCACAAACTGGGCAGCGGACCGTCTTTCTTCAAACCGCTGCCGACAACGGGCAGGGCCACAGCTTCACGCAAAGAAGGGAGCGCATTTATGAAGTACACGTCTACGGCAGGGGACTCGTTCGTCAAGATGGCTGGTCTTTTGTGCCTCGTCGGCGCGGTCGTCGGTGCGATTGGCGGGATCGTCACCGGCTTCATCCAACCCGCCGTCTCGTCTGCTCTCTACAGCTACCCGTACACACCGACGGGCTTTCTCATCGCCCAGGTCGTCTTTATGCTCAGCCACGTGCTGCTACTCGTGGGAATACTCGGCCTCGCTTGGTCCGGTGCCGCGGGTGGCAGCCTTACCGGACGCGTCGGACTGTGGATATCGGTCGTCGGCATGGTCACCCTCACGCTATGCGAGGTAGGCGCGATGACCCTAGCTACATCGCCGTACCCCGGACCAGGCACCGGCTTGATGGACACGGCATTCGGTGTGGCTTCGATCCTGATCGGTGTCGGCTTGACGCTGGCAGGTGTCGCCGTGGTGAGGGTGGGCAAGTGGACCGGTTGGCACCTGTTTATACCATTGATCTGCGGCGTCGCCGTCTTCGTCATCGTGATTCCGGGTGTTTTCGGCCCCTTCCTCGCTGGCCGCCTGGTTCTTGCCGCCTGGATGTTGATGTTCGCGGCTCTTGGCTGGGCACTCTACACCCGGGCGCGGGTGCCCGAAGTCGAGCCTACAGTAGCCGCTGCGGGTGGGCGGTGAAGGTGCGGGTCGAAAGAAGGTCCCTATGTCGGCACAGCCAAGTCAGCAGGAACGATGCGTCGGTGGGTTGAACATGGACCAACGTTACGCCAACAGACCGGCGAAGGAAGCTTTCAGCCCGGACTTGCGCCAGATCTTTGCAGATGCCCGTACCAGACTTGCGGAGGCTGGCTTAAGGAGGTTGCTATGACGATTAAAGGTTTTTTCAAGCCGGGCTGGACCGCCATAGTCACGCTCTCATTGATGTGCTTAAGTAGCGCGCTGGCTCAGCCAAGCACAAGCCTCAGCGTGGAGGTGACAGGCGGTGACCACGAGGGCGCGCACAAGTTGACGTCCGTAGATAGCTACTGCACGGTCGGGAATAGCGACGCGGACAGCTGGGACACGAGCTTCGGCGACAATGCACCTGATCTCGGTGGCCTCAGCATCTTCGTGCTCACGGTTCCCCATATAGAAGAGGTCGGCGCGGGCATCTCGGACTTTTTCGCCATCGCCAGTTTCGGCGCGTATGGCGACGAGGGTTACACCGAGTACACCTTAGACCCCACCAACGCCAACGGCTCGGGCACGCTCACACTCGAGCAGGAGGACCGAAAGCGCGCCGTTGTCACCGTCACGGGCGACACGGCTGAGGGTGTGACGCTCAGCGCCACCCTGACCTGTACCGACGTCATGAACCTGAGTGGCGAGCTGCTAAATGAGGCTGAAGTCGCGGAGCTGAGTTTTGCTTCGGACGCCGCCGTACCGACCGGTTCGTTAAGCCTCAGTATTGGGGATAAAAGCTACAACGTACAGACGGGCGACGAGGGCAGCTGCTCGCAGTTGGAACCGGATGACCTCTGGTACGAGTATTACCACAAAGGAGGTAGCTACACCGACCTGACGCTTTATGTTGCCAGCCTCGAGGAAGCGGCAGGGGGTACGACCAGGTTCGGCTTTGGCATCGACCTCGCGCCGATCAACGAGGTCGGCAACAGCGGCACGGTTACGGCGACTCGAGCCGGAGACCAGGTGACGCTCGTCATGGACACTCATACCGCCGAAGGCACGCCGGTTCACGCCACCATTACCTGCACCCTCCCCTGAGCACAAGGAGGCGTGGTGACGAAGATTACGCTGCACTCACTACCACCTCTGCCCGCACTGCTTTCGCGCCACCCCGGCAGAGGCTGCCGAGCGGTACTGTCCGAACGACGGCACCGAACTGCTGCACGCCTGCTCACACTGCCACGCCCCCATCACCTCACCCTACAGCCGCTTCTGCGCGCGTTGCGGCTTGGATTTCGCCAAGGAGGCTGACGGCGAGGCGACTCGCAAGCCAGCGTCGGCCTCTGAAAGGAAGCGATGAAGACAGCCCTGTTGGTCACCCTTGGAATCCTTCTCTGCTCTTGCGCCAGCGTCCGCTCCGCTGGTCCAACGCCAAGCAAACCGCCCCTTACGGGTGCAGCCTCCTGGGCGCTCGGCGAGCAGCCCAGCTTCAGCGGCGTCATCGTGGACTGGGCCAAAGGCGACGCCATCGCCCCCGGCGAAGGCACTATCTTCGCCACGATGTACGGCACAAGCGACCCCGAGGGTGCCGTTATCGGAAACGGCTCTATCAGGGCCGACGCGAGCTTCAAGTTCGGCCTCTACCGCAGCGCTTACCCCATTAACGGCGGCCTCCCGCCCGCTCAGGTGTTCTGCTCGGGGTTGAAGCTCTCGAACCCCCGGCAAAAGATCGCTTATGTCGGCGTGATGGAGGTTCTTTCCCTCTATGAGGAGGGCGTTCACGCCCGCGCCGATGGGGCCATCTTCGTCAGCGTGGGCAAGCCTCTGGGTGCCGAAATGAAAGCGCTTTACACCTTTTTCTATGCCAGTCAGAAAGGCACCCTCAAGGGTTCGTGCAACATCGACGGGGTCGGCAGCATGCTCATCGACCTCGACCTGCATAAGGGATGGAACAGCGTGCGGCGAGACACCAGCGGTTTCAAAACCGCCCCCATTCCCAAGACGGCCAGGTGGTACTTCTATAACACCCTGACGGCGGGAGGTTAGCTCTGGATACCAAACACCCGAACACAGTTCGCCCGCCGCGTGTCCGCTAAGCCCCCGCTACGCGTCCTCGTCCCAAAGGAGTGAAACCAGCCATGTTCAAAGCCAAAGCCCACCTGCTCGTCACCCTGGTCAACCTGCTCATCTTGGCGGGCTGCCAGACCCAAGGCACCGGACCCACCGACCCGCCGCCGCCCGCGAGTCCTACCCTGACCCTCTCGCCTGCCTCGATCAACATCAACGCCGGAGGCGCGGCGGTGATCTTTTCCGCACTCGTGCAAAACAGCAGCGAAAGCGTCACCTGGACCCTTTCCGGACCCGGCAGCGTCACCCCCATGAGTGGCTCGAGCACCACCTACACCCCACCTGAAGATGTAGACAGTGCTATGGGCGCGTCGCTTACGGCCACCCTCGGCACGACCGGGGCGACGGTCACCGCGCCCATAGCCATCTATCCAGCCTCAGTGACCCCGCCCGAGGAGCCGCCGCCGCCGCCGCCCTCCAATCCACCGCCCCCGACCGCCCCCCCACCGACCGACCCACCGCCTACTGATCCGCCCCCGACCGATCCTCCTCCCGGCGAGACGGACACCACCCCGCCCACCGTCGCCTCCATCGAACCGCCCACAGGAGCGACCGGCGTCGCCAAGGACGCCGACATCGTGATTACCTTCGGCGAGAAGATGGACCAGAGCGCTACCCAAGCGGCGTATCAATCCGCCGACCTGCCCGCAGGTGCGGTGACCTTCGATTGGAACGCTGGCAGCACGGTGCTGACGCTCAGACCGAACATCCCCCTTGAGTACGCCGCTGGCACAAACCCGTCACTACCAGCTAAGCGCTACCGCTTTTCGGTGACGAGTACCGCCAAGGACACCGCGGGTAACCCACTCGCTCCGGTCAGCTCGGACTTCTCGACGCTTAAGCAGATCGACGTTAGTCTGACCAGTCAGGCTGGTTTGGATGGAAACGTGACCAGCTCCCAGCTTGCTCGAGCCGATATCGCTTCCATCCTAGTTGGCGATCTTCCTCCAAGCACCGGCATTCGGAGTTTTCTCAGCTTCGACCTCTCAAGCCTCCCTGAAGGTGTGACTGAAGAGGCACTGGTGCAAGCTGAGCTCTCTGTGTATAAAGTTGATGTCTCTAACTCACCTTATGCCGCCCTCAATAACTGTGAGGCGACCGACCCGACCTTATGCGCAACTGCACAGATGGAACTGAACCACGTCAACTACGGGGACACCCTAGATGGTATCGACTTCGACACCGCCCGCTTGGCCGACCTGGGCGGCATCGACAGCGAGCTGTCTCCAATCTCGGCTTACCGAACGGCGGACGTGCTGAGCGCCGTACGCGACGATCTCGGCAACCGTGAGGCGCGGGGCAGCCGCAGCCAGTACCGCCTGAGTTTTCCTAAACAGACAAATGCCGATAAATACCCTGATTTGGTGGCATTTACAGCCGGTGAAAGCACAAGCAACCAACCCCTGCTGAAGCTTTCGTATCTGACACCCTGACGCTCCGCCGAGCTAAACACGCAGATGTCCAGCTTTGTGAAGGACGTCCGTGGCTTTTCGTCCTAGCAGGCGTTCAGCAGCGACGTGAACGCACCATTCACGCTCAGTTCACGCTTGCTGGTGCATCCTGAACCCGGTTCGTAAAGACCATCCGCATTGGCGGGTAGCGTCTGCGGCATACGCGCGGTCACTGAAAGGAGATAGCAAAAACTGCCCCACCGGTTATTTGTCTCGCTGGCGTCAAGAGGACGCCAAGAAAGGAATTTTCGATGAAACGGTTTTTGGCCTCTGTGGCTCTTCTGGTCCTTGCCGCTTGTGCGCAGGCCCCCACTCCAAGTGAGGGTGGCTTACCCGACCTCGCCCCGCTGACCTTTGGCAGTTCTAACAATGACAGCGCAAACGCTCTAGCCAAGCACAGCTCCGGGGTGTACGCCGTAGGCTACACCAGCGGCAACCTGCACAGCACACAAAAGGGCAACGGCGACGCCTTTATCCGCAAGTATGACACTGGCGGATCGGTCCTCTGGGGCAAGCAGTTCGGCACACCCTCCTACGAGATCGCTGAGGGCGTAGCCTCGGACTCCAGCAACAATGCTTACGTGCTGGGCACGACGTTCGGCAGCTTGGCTGGTTCACGGGGCAACAACGACGTCTTTTTGCGCAAGTACACCTCCAGTGGTAGTGTCTCCTGGACCCGCCAAATCGGCACCAGCTCTTACGAATACGCCGGTGATGTGGCTGTCTACGGCAGCAGCGTTTACGTGGTCGGGTACACCTTCGGCTCTCTGGCAGGCAGCAAAGGAAGCTGGGACGCCTTCATTCGCAAGTACAACTCGAGCGGTAGCGTCGTCTGGACCAAGCAGTTCGGCACCTCGTCTGAAGACTTCGCCTACGACGTGGCGGTAGACGGGAGCGGTAACGTCTATGTGTCAGGCTCCACCTATGGCTCACTCTCCGGTACTAACGGCGGCGGTAGCGACATGTTCATCCGCAAGTACAGCTCCGGCGGCAGCGTCGTCTGGACCAAGCAGCATCACTACAGCGACCAGGACACCGGCACCGCGGTAGCGGTCTCCGGCAGCACTGTCTACCTCGTCGGTGGGTTCTGGTACAACAACAACTCTGAGGACCCCGATGTTCGCGTGGTTAAGTACACCACCGGCGGCACGAAGGGGTGGGACGTCGGCTACGGCCCAAGCGGTTACGACTACGTTTATGACGCGAGCGTGAACAGCACCGGCAATCTCTACTTCGCGGGGACGACCTATACAAACTTTGCTGAAACCCACCAGGGTGGCGGCGACGGCTACGTCATCAAACTCAACTCGAGCGGTGGTTATGCGTGGAGGAAGCAGCTCGGCACGCCCGAGTACGACACGACCTACGCCGTGCTGTCGCGCACCGACTCTGAGGTTTATGCGGCAGGAGAAACCTATGGCGTACTCGGTAGCACCAACAGCGGCAACAGTGACGCTTACCTCAGACGCCTCAGCGGCTCTTCGGGTAGCACCGTCTGGACTGACCAGTAAGCGACACCCCTACCTAAGTGACCAGGGGCGCGACGGCTATCCTCGTGCCGCTAAGTGAGCATTGAGATAAGAACTTATGGGGTTTGTCCACCGAACATATTGTCGGAAAAGTGCCCTTACAGGATCTTGGTGGACATCCGCCTATGAGCACTCGTTGGACCTCGGAGCGGGCCGCGCAGCGTAGTTGGGCTGTCTTACCTGAACATAGATCGGAAGGTAAAAAAATGACTGCTGTACTACCCGCCATCAGCCACACCTATCAGAGCGCCCTCTTGGACAGCACCCGCTGGCAGCACTACAACCCCCGGGAGGGTGACGTCATCGTCGCCACGCCCTACAAGTCGGGGACGACCTGGACGCTCAACATCGTGCGGCGGCTTATCTTTCTGGGCCAGGAGGTGCCGCCCTTTAAGGAACTCTGGATCGATTCCCGCTTTCAGTGGCCTTTAGACGAGTTGGTGAGGGAACTCGAGGCGCAGACGCACCGCCGCTATATCAAAACGCACTCGTCGCTAGACGCCCTGCCCTACGACCCGCAGGTCAAGTACATCGTCGTCGGGCGCGACCCGCGTGACGTGTTCATGTCCTTCTGGAACCATTACCGAAACTTCACGCCAGGCGCGTACGACTTCATCAACGGCTTGCCAGACCAAGTTGGACCGCCCCTACCGGTCTGCCCCGAAAATATTCACGAGGTCTGGCACGACTGGATCACGAGCGGCTGGTTCGACTGGGAGGGAGAAGGCTATCCCTTCTGGGGCAACATGCACCACGTACAGAGCTGGTGGAACTACCGCCATCTGGATAACCTCCTGTTCGTCCACTACAACGATCTGCTGGCTGACCCTTCGAAACAGATTGAGAGAATCGCCGCGTTTCTCGATATCGAAGTGCCGGAGGAGGCGCTGCCCGATTTGCTCGAGAACCTCAGTTTGGAGGCGATGCGCGACGAAGCGGCACGCAATCAACCCGGAATGAGCAGGATATGGACCGAGGGAGCGCGCACCTTTTTCTTTAAGGGTACCAACGGGCGGTGGAAGGATGTTCTATCTGCCGATGAGCTCTCCCTCTATGAGGAGACCGCAGCTAGAGAACTGACCCCTGAGTGCCAAGCTTGGCTCGAGCAGGGAAGGGTGAAGTTCTGTTGACTTGAAGTCTATACGCCTAGCGCGGACACCTGGCAACTCTGCCGAATACGCAGGCGGCAACTGAAAGGAGGTCTCCAATGTCGCCCCACTGATCGTTTGTCTCGCCGACGTTATGACACGCCAAAGAAAGGGAGTCTCAGAAGAATGAAGAACATGCGTGGAGCACCCAAACTCATCACAGCAGCACTTACCCTGCTCGCTATTGGTATAGGAACCAACGTCAGCGCCCAAGAGGCACCTACCCCTGAACAGTTGGAGGCGATGGCTGAGAAGGCGGCGCGACTCGGCTTGCCCGAGGGCGTCATCCAGCTCTCGCCCTGCGAACCTGGTATGGGTGAGCACTGGGCCGCCGACCCGAAGAACATGCCCTTGGGACCCATCTATGGGGTCGTAGGCGACGAGGTGGTGTTCGTAGAACTCATGCCCGCCCAAGCGGATTTCGCCGAAGGTCAATCTTGGGACGAGGTGCTGGTCCCGCCTGCGGGGCAGACCAGCGACCACGTGGACATGAACTTTATGCCCCAAGGCCATCCAGGTTACGAAGTGCCGCACTACGACATCCACGCCTACTTCGCGCCCCACAGTGAGCACATGGAGTACTGCCCGTCCGATACGGCCGCTGGTGCTGCAACTGGTGAGCATGCAGGCAGCCATTAGGGATGGGGCGAGCGATACCTCCGGCAAGTTCGGTGTTGCCAACAGCGGTCATATGGACACCTTCCTGAGGACGTGACGAGCTAGTCAACCGAGGAAAGTACGCGGGCGCAAGCTCGAGGATGGAGGAAGGCAGATGGAAGCAAAGATTCTCCCGCCCGGGAGCGGGCAGGTCCTGAACGTCATCGGAGATAACCAGACCATCAGACTTACAGGCAAAGATACAGGTGGGTTGTTCGCCTTAGTGGAACAAGCTAACCCACCTGGAGTCGGAGTTCCTTCACACCTTCACGAAAATGAGGATGAGCTGTTTCACGTTCTAGAGGGCACCGTTGAGTTCAAAGTGCAGGACAAGCTCGTAACCGCCACAGCGGGGACCACCGTTTTCTTGCCCCGCGGCGTGCCGCACGAGTTCATGACGGTCGGTGATGTCTCGGCCAGAACCTTACTTATGATTTTCCCGGCGGGCGGAGAACAGATGTTCTCCGAGCTCAACGAGCTTCCTGCTGGTCCTCCGGATATGGCCAAGGTGCTGGAGATCTGCGGAAAGTTCGGCGTTACCTTTCTATGAGTGCTGGGGCACCGCGATACATTAGGTGAGCGAGCTGGTAAAACGACTTAAAGGATGAACGAACGTCAAGGAAGCTAGAGCAGGAGTTTCCACACTTAGAGAAGCGGTACTGGGGACGGCACTTTTGGGCGGTAGGGTACGGGGCCTGTGAGTACGGGCAACATCACCGAAGAGGTTATCCATAAGTACCTCGAACATCACCGTCACCCGTCGAACGGTCAAAGCGAGACCTTCATCCTTGAGGAGTAATCAAAGGCAGAGACTTTCAGTCCGCGCTCAAACCTATGCACTTTCGGTGCATAGTCGTTTAGTCGCTAACGAATCAACCGGAAACCGTATGAGAGGATGCGTCCGCGTCTGCACGTCCCGCCCCGCCGCATCGCCTACGGAATCTTTGCAAACCGGCTGGGATTCTACTCTGTTGGTCTGTTCTATACGCGGTGTCACCGTCTTTGCTGAACGGCGTCGGATGGGATGCAAAGTACGTTTCAAGGCTATTACCTCTCGGGTGCGCTGAGGCTCGTCCCGCAGGTGATTCGGCCTTTAGCGCTCCGGAGGAGGCAGCCCAATTGTGATCGTTATGCGTTTATAGAGCGCAAGCACCGCCATAGTACCGGGACGACAAGCAAGCAACGCCTATCGAACTTGGGTGCATTAAGTATGTTGTTGCCTTAGTTTTGACCCGTCGGCCCGCTTTCGCGCTAGGTTTTTCGGGGCGGCGTGAGAAGGCCAAGTGGGTGTGCACGGATGCTCCG
>JAABUN010004255.1_pt1 | contig 19960 bp, 15 predicted proteins | sample 5559311 | NCBI WGS metagenome assembly JAABUN01 (sample SAMN10711877, study PRJNA513370) | rock metagenome | isolation source: Antarctica rocks | place: Antarctica: Victoria Land, Siegfried Peak sud
TTACTATCCTGAAAGATGCTTCATCGGCTGCTATATATGGGTCAAGAGGTGCCAATGGAGTTGTACTTGTAACAACTAAAAGAGGTAAGGCAGGTAAAGAAGTCATCAATGTTCAGTCCTATTATAGCCTGGATAAAGTAATCCGTAAAATTCCGACAGTTGATGCGGTTACTTATGGCAAAATGGTCAATGACTTTTACACCTATGCCGGTAAAGAGGCCCCCTATGCAGATCCCGAATCTCTTGGAAAAGGAACCAACTGGCAGGATGAAATTTTCAGGACTGGAAGCAAGCAAAATTATTCATTATCAATGAGTGGAGGTAACGAAAAAAACCAACACGCTTTAACAATGAGCTATTACAAAGGTGATGGGATAGTGGTCAATTCAAAATACAGCAGGTTTAACTTTCGAATTAATAATGATATAAAACCAATAAAAGGAATAAAAATAGGAACTAATATCGGATTAAGTAATGGAAAAGCTAAGAATGGCAATCCTCAGGAAGCAATTGACCGGGCTTTGATTTACGCTCCTAATGTAGATCCATATAATGAAGATGGAAGTTACGGCATTGCAGACAAAGCGGGGCAACCTACAACCATGACTCAACCGCTCGTTGCTGCATATGAACGTTATAATACCGAAAACAAAATGCGTTTATTAGGCAATATATACGCAGAATATGAAATAATAAAAGGCTTAAAGTTTAGAAGCAGCTATGGAATAGAATATAATAGTTTTGATGGTAAATATTTTACACCCTCGTACAATTATGGATTAGGTAATTCTAATGGAACCGCTGTCCTGGATAGAAATACAAATAATACCAAGAACTGGATGATTGATAACATTTTAACTTATACTAAAAGTTTTAATAATTCACATAATTTCGACGTTTTGGTAGGACATACCTTTCAGGATGAGACCTATGAATACTTAAATGGGCATAGGGATAATTTCAGCCGGAATGATGATTATCTGCAGGTCTTAAATGCCGCCACGGCGAATGACAGAGCAAGTGGTAGTTATACAGAATGGGCTATACAATCTTTCTTAGGAAGATTTAATTATTCTTACAAGAGCAAATACCTTTTTACTTCCAATTTAAGAATTGATCAGTCATCAAGGTTTGCAAAAGATACCAGGACAGGGATATTTCCTTCTTTTTCCGCAGGATGGGTTCTTACAGAAGAAAAGTTTCTTCGTGAAAAGTCAGGTCCGATAAGTTATTTGAAATTAAGAGCCGGTTATGGAGTTTTAGGAAACCAGGCTATTGGTATTTATCCATATCAATCGGTTATTAATTCAGGTTTATATTATGATTTAGGAACCTCTCAGACTGTCTTACCAGGAGCAGCACCTACTGCTCTTGCCAATCCAAATATCAGGTGGGAGAAAACAAGTACAACAGGTGCAGGAATAGAGGCCAACTTCTTTCAGGACAAACTGCGTTTTATAATTGATTATTATGATCGCCGTACTTCAGATATTTTGGTTGTGGTTCCACTGCCTTCTTTGTCTGGTTTAGGCGGTAATCCTTATCAAAATGTTGCCTCTGTTAAAAACAATGGTTTTGAATTCACCGTTAATTATGCCAATACAGGTAAGAACAGGGATTTGAGTTACAATGTCGGAGCCAATCTAACCCTTAATCACAATGAAGTAACCAAACTGAATAAAGGACTTGATATTATACTTGCCGGCGGAGGTCAGGGAGGTGTGGAAACCCGCACATCACAAGGACACGGAATTAATTCGTTTTATGGGTTTGTTCAGGAGGGGATTTTTCAAACTGAGGAGGAAATATCAAAATCTCCCACACAACCAAATGCCCAACCCGGCGATATGAAGTTTAAAGATCTGAATAATGATGGAGTAATAAATGCGGATGACAGAACTTTCCTTGGCAATTTTATGGCTAAACAAATTGTAGGATTTAATGCAAGCATCAGGTATAAAAACTTTGATATTTCAGCGGCAGTTACAGGTGATTTTGGAAGAAACCAAAATATTTTTGTTCCGGGCTTTGCTGCGGCCCGCGCAGCAGAGTCTACAAATGCCATGTGGGCCGAACGTTGGACAGGCCCGGGAACCAGTGATTTTGTTCCGAGGATAGTTGGTGGTGATCCGAACAACAATGCAAGATCTTCCGATTTCTGGGTTAGAAGCCAGGATTACCTCCGCATTCAAAACGTTCAGATCGGGTACGATTTTTCAGGCAGAATGATAAGCAATGCAGGAATAAGCCGCCTTCGTTTATATGTAGCCGGTCAAAACCTGGCTACATTCACAAAATGGCCTGGATTTGATCCTGAACTCAATGCTACAGCTTATCCACTTACCCGTTCTGTCTTTTTTGGAATTAATTTAGGTCTGTAATTAAAACAAAATTATCATATAATGAAAAAGCTAATATACTTATTTTCCTTGTTTGCATTGTTTTCTGTTTCTTGTAATAAGAAATTAGATCTTATTCCAATAGGGTCTATTTCACAAACTAATTTCTATAAAACATCTGAAGATGCGAATGCTGCTATAATAGCTTGTTATAATACCCTTATCGCATTTCATACCGGCTGGGGAGTTGTATCAGGGGAGGACATGTGGGGTGACATACAATCTTCTGATGCTGAACCTCATCCTGATGGTGTAGCCTGGAATCAAATTCATCGGTACACTTTACAGCCCGATAATGGAGAGGTACAGGGACAATGGTTTTTAATATACCAGGGTATTTTTCGAGCCAATATAGCGCTGGAAAAAATCCCGGAAATTGCTATGGATGAACAGTTAAAGTCCCGTTTATTAAAGGAAGCGCATTTTATTCGTGGATGGTGGATGCTTAGGCTTGCTAAAATATATGGAAATGCTCCTTTGGTGACAAAAACGTTAACAGTAGATGAGTTGTATATTCCTAAATCTACAAGGCAGGAACTTTTTGACCAGGTTGAAAAAGACTTGTTAGAAGCAGAATCTCTTCCTGATAGTTATAATGATGCAAACGTGGGACGTGCCACTTCAGCAGCAGCAAAAACGGTGTTAACTGAATTATATATGTGGGAGAAAAAATGGGCTGAAGCTCAACCAAAATTACTGGATATTATTAACTCCGGAAAGTATAAACTGCTCGACTCCTATTCTTCGTTGTTTGATGGAACAACTGAAAATTCCACTGAAACTATTTTTGAAGTTCAAATGAAAGCCAATACCGGAAAAGGGATTGGTAATTTTTCAACTACTTATAGTGCTCCTAATGGAGAAGGTTATGTTCCTGGTGGAGGATGGGGATGGATTAGACCTACACAAGATATCGTAAATGAATATGAAACAACACCGAAGGAAGATCCTCGGTTAAGTTACTCTATCTTTAGAAAAGGAGATAATTTTGAAGGCCAGGTTTTTAAGGATGTAGTAAATGGAACTGGTTACGCAACAAAAAAGTGGTCAATTTCCGGGAAAAACGGAGCCGAAATAGAACAAAATTTTCCATGGCATACCTCTGCCAATTTTGCTTTTTATCGTTATGCTGAAGTTTTATTAATGTACGCCGAAGTACTGAATGAATTGGGAAGGTCTTCAGAGGCTGTTACTTACATAAACCAGGTAAGAGCAAGACCTTCCGTTGATATGCCCGCCCTTTCAACAAGTTTAATTAAAGAACAGGTATTTGAAGCCATACGTCACGAAAGAAGAGTTGAACTTAGTTTTGAAGGAAAAACCGGCTACGATCTTCGCAGATGGGGAATAGCTGGTGAGTTTTTAAGATCATCTCAAAGATGGCAGAATAACACAACTATAAATCCGCAATGGGGCGGTAACTTTTTTAAATTCGTAGACGGTAAAAATGATGTTTTTCCTATACCTCAGTCCGAGATTGATAAATCTAACGGAACGCTGGTGCAAAACGATGGTTGGTGATATTTAAAGGTTGCCTTTGTTTTGTGCATGTTTTATGTCCTTTTGTTTTAAAATGAATTTAAGCAATGGGTAGATTTCTATAGGTAAAACAAATCAATCTTAGATGAATTATAATAGAATTGTGTTTTCATTACCTTACTGTCCCCAGAAATTCATCTTTAATTTAAGAACAGGAAAACTTGTCATTTTTTGACAATCATCAAAGAGTTAGAATTTAATTCTACGGTGAGACTGTTATCAATTTTGTTTCATTGGGATCAAATCAACTAACAATTCTCCACCCATATATACGTGTATAGCTGTTTCAAGTTCACTTTTAAGATTGGTTTTCCAGAATGAATTTTGCTTAAGCTTACCCACAATAAGCTTATTAATCCTGTCGGCAGTGCCATGAACTATCAAAAATAAACCTTCTCCGAAAATGTTATAAATAATTTGACCCTTTTAGGGCCCCTTAGATTATGTGGTTTTTGTTTATCCTGTTAATATTACAATAAAAACACTTACTTTGATTACCGTTTCAGATACAGTGCAACAAATTCATTTACTAACCATCTTAATATTATAATAAGCTGGTTTTTCTTCTGCATTATCTGCCTGTAAATCTACCCAACCTACCACTCCTTATATAAACTCATTGTCTGCCGCATTACCAAGGTGAAAAACATTTTCTTCCTCTGACTCGTCTGATTGCACAACTACAGAATCACTAAAATTATTTTCCTTAAGGACAGGTTGAAGATCATGCGGCAGAAAGTCTTTTTGCATAACCGCCATTTCATCGGTTATCCAGCTATCTCTTACCTGGTCAAATTTCCAAAAATGCTGGTGCACATCAATGTTGAGCATACGCCACTACTTTTTGCTTTGATGAACCTAACCCTTCAATTCCTAACTCCATTTCATCGCCTGCTTTTAAATAAACCTGTGGAGTCATTCCAAGACCGACACCGGCAGGAGTACCTGTTGAAATAATATCACCGGGAAGCAAGGTCATAAACTGGCTTAAGTAAGAGACCAGAAATGGAATTTTAAAAATCAGGTTAGCAGTTGTTCCGTCCTGCATCATTTTACCATTCAACTTTAGCCATAAACGAAGATTATCAACATCAGCAATTTCATCTTTGGTTGCGAGCAAAGGACCTAACGGAGCAAAGGTATCACAGCTTTTTCCTTTTACCCACTGTCCACCTCTTTCGAGTTGAAAAGCTCTTTCACTAAGATCATTATGCAGGCAATAACCGGCAATATATTCCATAACATCAGCTTCATTTACATAAGATGCTTTTTTGCCAATCACAACCGCTAACTCTACTTCCCAGTCTGACTTCATAGAATCTTTCGGAATAACAACATTATCAAAAGGACCTGCTATAGCAGAAGTTGATTTGAAGAAAATGATTGGCTCAGATGGAACAGGTGCATTTGTTTCCTTAGCATGATCTGCATAATTAAGGCCAATGCAAATAATTTTTGAAGGACGGGCAACAGGACTATCCAAACTTACATCAGGTGAAACCTGTGGCAGCTTATCCTTGTTTTCGTCAACAAATTTTTGTAACCGGTTCAATCCATCATTCTCAAAAAACTGCTCATTATAGTCTTCACCAAAAGCTGATGCATCATAAAAATCATCATAGATAATAACACCAGGTTTTACTTTACCATTTTCTCTAAAGCGAATTAGTTTCATTGTTTTTTAATTTTGAATAATATATTTTTTGTCTCAAAATCTACGAATTCATTTTTAGAATATTTTTAAAATCATTGTTCTCTAATGCTTGATCTAAATCTTTAGACTCATCATAGTTTATTGTCTTTCCTAATCCGTCTAAGTCGGGATACATGGAATAATTTGATATTCCCAGCATTCTTAATTCTTTTAAAATCTCAGGTTTGCTTTTTGCATCAATGTAAACGAAATCAAGAAATTTTTCTGGAGAATCGTTATAATCCAAGCCTTTTACAATATTGCCGAATAGGGTAAAACAGGCATGTTGCGCAGACATTCTTTCATCAAGATGAGGTGGATATATTGCAAGAGGGTACATTTTTTCATCTTCTGCGCAATCCATTCTGTAATATTTGCGTAATAATTCATTAATTCTTAATTCTCCATTTAAATTGACTAAATTTCCTGCTTCTTCTATTTTACCATAAGCTGTTAATATGTTATAAAAGCTTTTGCCAATTTGTGATAATTTGGATACGGAATAGTTATTTAATTTGGAGGGTGAAAGGATTGACACTTTCCCATTTTTCTTATCTTTTTTTTCGTAATCATTAACTGCAAAAAATAAAGCAAATAAGGCATTTTCTGTCCAATCGAGCAATCGTGTTTTTACTCCATAATGCTGCTTTAAAAAATATCGATTCCAAGGCGTATTTTCAATCCTTTTATTAGACAAGAAGACAGTAGCTTTCCGAGTAAAGCTAACATCTATGTTTTGCTCAATTTTATAAATTTCCTTCCCGGACACATCGGAACAGTATTGTACACCATTGTTTGTTGTTTTTCTAAATAAATTAGGTACCAAATTGTATTCTTTAGAATCCTCACCTCTGAACCAAAAAACTCTTTCATTTTGAATCTGAAGTTGTCCAATTTTACTAATAATTTGGCTAATAAACTCAGAGACACTCTTAATAAATTTTTTTTCCATTTTTTATTTTAAGTATAGTATGAGACTAACCTTCATCTGCAAAAATATAGTTCCAATAACCAGATTTTAAATTCGAAGATTCCCTCCGCTTCTAATATGTTCTTTTTCTATGAACAGAAAGCTCCAAACGAGTTAAGTATTGTACTCTTTTTTTGGTATGATTAACTTAATCTTTGTCTATTTTTATTTTAACTATTGGTTTTCTAAAGTTGCCATGAAAAGATACAGTAAAAGTGAGAGACACAACCGGAGATTCATAAAGAACAAATGTTGGTTCAAAAAAAACAATCCGAACCTAATCATGTATTCAACTTCACAAAACCACCATCAATAGAGTAATCATTGCCGGTTATAAAAGATGCTTCATCGGAAGAAAGATATAAAATAAGATTGGCAATCTCCTCCACATTTCCCATTCTTCCGATAGGTTGTGATTTAGAAAGTTTCTCAAACATTTCCTGCTCTTTTCCGGGATAGTTTTTAGCTATAAAACCGTCAACGAAAGGAGTGTGTACCCGGGCCGGAGAAATTGTATTGCTGCGGATATTTGCATGCAGATAATCTTTTGCAACAGAAAGGCTCATAGCATGCACAGCTCCCTTACTCATACTGTATGCAAACCGGTCACTTAATCCTACAAGGGCTGCAATGGAAGAAAGATTTACAATGGCTCCCCCACCATTGGCTTTCATGATTGGAACCACAGCATGCAAACAATTGTATACGCCTTTTACATTTACCCTAAACACTTTTTCAAAATCTTCTTCGGCTGTGTTTTCTGCATTACCTACGTGTGCAATTCCTGCATTATTCACTAAGATATTAATCCCCGTAATCTTTTGAAATACTTCATTAACCTGTTGCTGATTACTGACATCACAGGCATAAGCAAAAGCTTTTCCTCCGTCTGATTCTATCTCGCCTGAAACCTGTTGGGCGTTTTCTTCAGAAACATCAATTATATGTACAGTTGCTCCCTGTTTTGAAAAAACCTTTGCAACAGCCCTGCCTATTCCGCTTCCACCACCTGTAATAGCAGCTATTTTTCCGTCTAACTTAAACATTTTCTTGTTTTTTAAATTAATTAATAATGATCGTACTTATCCCTTTCCTTAAAATAAACAATCCGCTTCCCTTCTCAAAGGAGAAGGTGCCCGAAGGGCGGATGAGGTCGAGGTCGGGTTGAGGTCAATCTATTTCAACCATTGCCTTTATAACACCTGTTTCCGGATTGAGCCAGCTTTCAAATTCATCTTTTACCTTGTCAAACAATACATGATGAGTAATGTAGGTTGCAGGCCTTACCAATCCTTTTTTTATATTCGAAATAACATGTTCAAAATCCATCCGTGTTGCATTACGGCTGCTCATTAATGTTGCTTCACGCTTATGAAATTCAGGATGGCTAAAAGAAATGTCGCCTTTTTGTAAACCGATTAAAACATACCGGGCTCCATGAGCCATGTACCGAAAAGCATTGTTGATAGCATTAAGGTTACCAGTAGCATCAATTACTACCGTTGGCATATCACCGTTTGTTATTTCCATCAATTGCTCTGTTACATTGGCACTAAGTGCACTTACAACATGTTCAACTTTTAGCTGGTCTTTACAAAACTGCAACCTTTTATCGTTTATGTCTGAGGCAATCACTTTACCTCCTGCAATGCGTGCAAATTCCATAGTTCCCAATCCTATCGGGCCTGCCCCAATAACCAACACAAATTCGTTTGGTTTTACCTCTGCCCGCCGGACTCCATGTGCACCAATTGCAAGCGGCTCTACCAGGGCAAGTTCATCAAAACTCAGCCCTTCACCGTGCAGCAACGTATGGGAAGGGACAGATAAATATTCGACCATGCCGCCATTTGTGTGAACTCCGCAAACCTGAATATTAGTGCAGCAATTTGGTTTTCCTAAACGGCAAGCTATACACCTTCCGCAATCAAAATATGGTATACATGTAACTGCCTCTCCGATTTCAAAACCCGGTGCATCGTCACAAGCTACAAGTTCTCCTGCTAATTCATGACCGAGTATTCTTGGGTAACTAAAAAATGGCTGAGTTCCTTCAAAGGCATGTATATCTGTTCCGCAAATGCCTATCCGCCTGATTTTTATGATAGCGCTACCCCTGGTTAACAAAGGTTTCTCTCCCTGTGAATATTCTAATATACCGGGCGTGGTGCAAACTAATGTTTTCATTACAGATGATCAGTTTGAAATAAATCTAAGGTTTAATTCATTACAAATAAGAATAGTCTTTACTCATAAGTCCCTTGGTTTTCATTTGTTCCCAAAACTCTTTTGGTATCTTAACATAAGCCATATCTATATTTTCTTTCACCCTTTCAGGATTGGTAGTACTTAGGGCAATGCTTACTACTCCGGGAGCACTCAGCGCAAACTGAACACATGCCTCGGCAGGCTTAATATTAAATTCTTCACATAATTTAAAGAAATCATCTCTCCATGTAAACAAGGCTTTGTTTTCTTCCAGATCGGGATTCATCAGCTTATAATCGTAATAATCTCCGCCTATTAAAAAACCGGAATGGAAAACAGCGGAATTTATAATTTGAACGCGTTTCTGCTTCAGTGTATCCATAAACTGAAGTAAATCTTTGGGATGACTTTTAATGGTCATGCTGTTTGCTACCATTGCCCAATCAAGATTTACATCGTGTGATATTTTTTCAATTGATTTCCAGTTTTTTGCTCCAACTCCTATAGCCTTTACTTTTCCCATGCTTTTCAGATCGGCAAGGGCTCTGTAAGCTTCCAGGATGTCTTCATATAATTTGCCTGCTTCTGCTTCATCTTTTGCAGTTGCAAGATATTCATCAGGGTCATGTACTGATACAAGTTGAGGTATATAACCGCCAAGCAGGCTATTTCCCTGGTCAAAACATTCGATAATGCCCTCGTAGCTAATTTGTTGAACAGCATCATATTTTAAATCTTTCCAAACTCCCACTTCAAATGTTGGCTCAGGTGTTTTTAACTCTGTTCTCACCCATGCCAGTTTGTTGCTGATGATAACATTTTCAGGACTTATCTGTAACTGTTGCAAACATTTACCAAGTGATTCTAAAGCGAGGCCTGCTCCATATTTACCCGCCGAGTCAAAAACAACTGCTCCCCGGGAGTGGACAAAAACCTCTTTAACTATTTCGCATTTGACTGCATCGTCTAAGGCAACAAATAAATTTCCCAAACCACTGGTGCCAAATATAACGGGAGGAATTTTCAGGTCCATCTTTTTAGAAAGGTTGTTGGACATATTTTAAGATTAGGAGAACCATTAAAAACTTCATTAATCTTGATTGTTAAAGATTAAGCTAAATTTTTCGGTTAAATCAAATTAAGGATAAGGCGAACGCTCAAATGGAATTCCTAAAGCTTAAACTGCTTTCGTCGGCCTACCTAATACATATTAAGAGGTTCCCGCCTTTTATGATACCATGTTGGGCGTTCGTTGTTCTTACTTGTTGTAAGATTGTGTAATTGTGAGTTCTTTTGTCAAAACCTGTGCCTTCGAAGCAACTTCCTATTATGCAAATGCTGCCGTTTGAAGATGCTTTAAAGAAATATCAATGTATTTTGGATTTGAAAACATATTGCTCTTCCTATCACTCCATTCTTCTAAGTTTTGAGAAACTATTTGTCTTTCGAAAGTTTTTTCTTTAATAACTATATAATCAATAGAAGAAAGTAGCTCAAGGGCAAAATCCGAGTAAAACCCGTCTAAAAATTGTGTTGTTTTTTTTGCAATATCTAAAAGTTCTTGTGTGCTTTCAATATGATTTTTAACCGTCTCATAACCATTAGCCACTAATGTCAATGGTTCAAAAGGCTTTTTATTCATATCGCTATATCCCATTACATAACTTCCATTCAGGGCATTCAATACGAACCTTACTTTCCCCGAATATGGTCCGTAAAAATTAGGTTCGTAGTCCAGTTTAAAATACTTTTTTGCTCCAAATTTTTGCAGGAAGTAGCAAACCTTTTCACTTGAAAATTCTGATACATACTCACCATTTTTTATCAGGTCATATAGCACATAAAGCAACAAAGCTCTTGCATCTGTAAGTTTAACTCTTTCCTTTTTTAAATGTTCCTTGATTAGTGCTGTGGGTTCGTACATATATATTTCAATATCCAGTTGACTAAGCTTTTGTTCGATTAATTTTTTTACTCTTTCCCATTCTAATCCGCCATTTCCTGCACCAAGAGGAGGAATTGCGATACTTTTTATTTGATTTGTTTTAATTACACTAATCAAATCATCTAATCCATTTTCAATATATCTGTATTCCGAAGGTTTTCTCCAATCTGTTTTTGTTGGGAAATTTATAATTATTTTTTCTCCTGAACTTAGGTTGCTGTCTCGGGTAATAAATAATTTCCCGACAACTATTTCCGCTTTTTTACAAGCTTCTGCATAGGCCTTAAAATTGTTAGGATATGCTTTCTTGAATTGCAAGGCAATACCTTTTCCCATAATACCTATTGTATTTACAGTGTTAACCAAGGCTTGGGCATTACTTTCCAAAATATTTCCTGTTATGTACTTTATCATGGTCTAATCTTATTAATAATAAGCATTTGGGATTACTTTTATTTTTTCTTCTTTAATTCCCATACCTACTAATTTTTCTTTAGCTGTTTGGTCATAACAACCAAAATTTACTATGTGATCAGCCGGTAGGTCATCTAAAACTAAAAATTCTGCCTGTTTTTTACGTTTAATATTTAAATTTTCCTGCCCTCCCCAATACGCAGCTTTAACAGCATTCCAATCTACTAATGTGGGGAGATCATTTATTTTACTTGTATCGTAAAATGTAGTTAAGTTGTCAGTTCCGTGACCATCTGAAAAATAATAGATTTTATTAGACTGAATGATACGGTTTAACGAACATGCCAGGTACACTATGTCTTTGGCAGGGGTTGCTCGCTCAACAAAATCTCCACCGTGTTGCATTACGTACAGCATTGGCATTTTAATTCCAAAATAAAAGGGAATAAAATCTCCTAAAATAATTTTAAGGGAATTAACATTCAAAGAATTACCGTTATCTACACTCACCTCTTTAGTGCTTCTTTTGTCTATCAAACTAATGTCCCCAATTGTAATAAAATTTGGATTGGCATTAGAGGAATTTTTATGAGTAATACTATAACGTAGAATGTGGGGCACATTCTCAATATGTGTCATTCGATAAATTTTTATTTGCGCCAATTCCATTTATTAAATTCCTATTTTTCATTAAGCATCAAATATACCATTTTCTTTGCGTGGTAGTCAGTCTTTACAGTCAACCCAATATTATTATTTATTAAGCTCAAATATTTTATCCATCAATACCCACTTCTCCCCTGGTTTTGCCCAAGGAAGCGATTGCTGAAATTTCCATACAAATTGCTCCCATTCCTGTACTTTAGCATTTGCAGCATCCATCGCTGCCTTGCGTTCAAAGCTAAAAGATTCGTCAGTTTCCATGATCATAAAAAGCCTGTTTTCTGTGCGGTAAATCTGCATATTAGTAATACCAGCTTCGGTTATGCTTTTCATTATTTCGGGTCTCCGGTTTTCGGGTTTATGCCAATGCTCGTATTCTTTAATTGATTCCGGATTGTCAACTAAATCCACTGCTAAACAATATCTTTTCATAATCAATCATTTTAGGAGATGGGTTGATTGTATGTTTTTTTAAAGCCAGATCTCTTATGGCAATAAATGTTGCTTCTGCTTAATAGCAGAATTATTATTCTATTTAATTTCCTGCTAACAATTTATTTATTTAACGATCCTCAATATCCTTGTTTCCTTTTGCCAGGTTTTGAAATTCCTTTGATGATATTTTAAAAGCTGTTCCGTGCCGTGTTCCATCCGGAAAATGTACTTTGTCTGAAATGTCTTTCCAATTTACCAAATCTGTTGAGGATACTGCTCCATACTGATGCAAAATATATTTGTCAAAGTAGACAATCCACTCCTCTCCTGTTTTAACAGCTGTCGGACCTTCTGCCCAATAATCTCCTGTTATTGATTTGCCTGCTTTGCTATACGGACCTGTAATTTCTTTAGCGAAAGCAACACGCAAATTCTTTTCTACAGGGCTGCGGGTTTCGTTCTTAAGAAACATAACATAGCGGCCCCTGTCTTCTTTAATGGTTGCATCTATGACACTAAACGCCGGTTCGTATAATAATTTCGTACGGCTGACTTTTTTAAAGTCTTTAGTAGTTGCGTAATAAATTCTATGGTTATACTTGCTTTCGGCAGAAGTATCTGTTTGCGGATAACGGTTAGTAATAGTTGAGGCCCAGTAAATAATGTAAATGTCTTTTTTATTATCGTAAGTAATTTCCGGAGCCCATGTATTTCTTGCCTTCTTTTCATACTCCATTACGGGGATGAATTTTTGGTCTGACCAGTTAAGCAAATCGAAAGATGAAGCGTAACCAATTCCCTTATCATTCCAGCTAACTGTCCACACCATATGAAATTTGCCATCTTTACCTCTTATAATGCATGGATCGCGCATGAGTTTATCTTTACTGACAGCAGGTTTTAAAACTGAGCTATCATTAAACAAGGCTTTCCACTTATAACCGTCGTTGCTGTATGCTAAATGAAGGCCGTCTTCGCCATTATTTTTGAAGTAACAGAACATGTAAACACTATCGTTGGATAATTGAGAAGACTGTGCGAACAAATGTCTGCTATACAACATTGTAAATAACACTATCAGTGAGAATAAGGATTTTTTCATACAATTCCTTTTTGTAATTTTTCTGCTTAAACTTTTTACTTCACTAGTCTGAAACAGCAGTTAAAGTGACTGGGCCGGATAATCCTGAAGGTAATGGTTTCCAGGTTGAAGCATCAAATATTCCATTCTTCAGATTTTCTCTCTTTCTCGCTGACACGTTAATGTTATAAAACTTCTTCCAGGGAATATTGTTCCTATCCATGTAAGCAATCCTGTTAGCCATAAGATTTGAAACGATTATTTCTAACGTGTTTGTTTGTTCTAACTCTGTGGCAGGGATTACAATTTTGTAGGATGGACCTATTAATGTAGCTACTTTTTTACCATTCAAATATACTTCAGCAGTTTCATTCACTTTTCCTAAATCAAGTAACCATAACGCAGCGTTTTCTTCGGACTTTTGGAAAGAGACAGTATATTTTGCCGTACCTGAAAAATTCTTATAAGCATCCCCATCTTGTTCTGTCCATGATCCTAAATGGCTTGTAGTAACTTTTGCAGGTAATGAAGGACCACCTTCAATAAATGTAATTGTCCAGTTGCCTTCAATATTTGTTGTTTTGCCCTTTCTTTGAATATACGGGAAATTTTTGCCTGACTTCTTTGCATTGAATAATTGAATAATCGCGGATTCAAAAGGAGATAATTGTACCATTACTTCCATAGTTCCATCCTGCTTTGCTCTCCAATTTGCTAAACCACTTTTTGCAAACATTGGGTCAAACATAACTACTGATGCGGCTTTTGCATTTATTGTAATCCATTCATCTACCTCTTTTTTAGTACGATTAACAAGGAAATAAGTGCTGCCATTAACATTTTTTCTTCTTATAAATTGAAGCCCTTTTTCATTTAACGTTTCCATTCTTACACCGCCTGCTTTTAACAATGCGCTCATGTCTTCAGCCACTAAAAAAGAGCCTTTACCAATAGTGGCCTTCTTTACACCTTCATTTTCTGAAAATTGTAATTGACTTAGCAGATTTTGAAATATTGCCTTTCTTTCTTTCAACTTTTCAAAACCAGGAACATCAGTTGGAAGGCTTTTATAAATAAGAATTTGAGCGCCGCTTTTGGCTAACTCAATTAACTTTTGAAATGAGAGTAAAGGGATATATTTATTGGCAGGCAACAAAATAGTCTGGAAATTATTTCCTCCTGAAATTAATCCGTTACCTGCGAAAGTGATGTTTTGCAACTGCTTATCAGAAAAAAAGTCAAAGCTATAACCATGCTCCTGCATCCATTCAGCAGTCTTTTCAAAATCAGTTCCTTTAAACTCTTTCCCCATTCCGTCGAAGTGCTGTAAAAGTTCTTTTTCCGGTTCTGAATAGCGGTCGGCCAAAGGATAATAAACAAGGATATCATTATCGGGTTTTCCCATTTGCAAAAAAGATTGTGCTCGTGCTACATACGCATTCAATGCATAGAAGTCTTTCCATTGCGGATTCGTTTGCTGAAAATGAACAGCGGCATAAAAAAGCCATCCCGGCCATGCTTCATTTTTAGGTGAGTAGTTAATTCCGTGATAAAAGATATGATTTACACCACCTAATAGAAAAAGATCAAGTATTTTTTTTACGTCTCCCCATGAAGACATAAAATGCTCATTTAACCACGTAGCTGATTCTGAAGATGCTAATTTTTTGCCTGTTACATGCGCGGCGGAAGTTGCAAATTTATAACGCATAATATCATCCCCTTCCGTTTCAGGAATGTCAATAGCAGCGTACAAATCCAACAAATTAGCGGGGGAACCATGAGATTGGTTACGAATGATAGCTCCTTTAGCTGTTCCCCATTTTTTCCATTCCTGTGTAAATTCTTCAAGAATCAACTCACCTATTGTTGTTCGGTAATCATACAGTACCCGGCTGTTTGTTTCTTCATCAGCCCTTTGAAATAAAGCAGGCAGGTGATTTTTCAAATCGTATCCTCTTCTTTTTTTAAACTCACTAAGCAAGTTTGGCGTCCAGTTCGATTGTCCGCTGGCATCATCTACTTCGTACGAATCATTAAATAATGCCCTTATATAGGATATATCGTGTCCTTTAAATGCATCATCAAATCTTTTAAAGTAATGCTTTAGCGCTTCTGCAGAAAAATGATCTATTGCGTATCCTTCTCCTCCCGGAGCTGCACGCTCTACCATTTTTCCATGTAATCCCTGGAACAGTGCATATAATGTCCATTTGCCTTCAGGTGCTTTCCAGTTCAGTTTCCCGGCAGAATCTACTTTATCTGTAACATTTATAATATTTCCCTTATCATTATAACCCATTAATAATTGCAACGGCAGTTCTCCCGGAAATTTTATTTGATCTAAAGCGAGTGATTGCAAATTTTTATTTGCTGCAATAACCGGATTTACATCTTCAACTTTTACTGTTTCAGTATTGGCAGTACGAACCAAACCTTCTTGTTTATAAATTACAGGCTCTTTTAATTCTTCTCCGGATTTGAGTGCATATATTTTATAAACTATTGTTTTGCTTGCATATTTATCTGTAATAGTTGGCCCTCCAAAAGGCCATCCCGTTCCATTTGCCAGGTCTATGCCTAAACCTATTCGCTTCGCTTCTAACAAAGTATAATCAAACATTTGCATCCACTGCGGAGACAGAAAATCAATAAATTGTTTTTCATATCCCTTTACACCGTAAATGGGAGTTATTTCCAAACCGCCTAAACCCGCACCTTTGTAATCGTGCATGTTTGCAGCTAAATCTTTTTTGTTTACCGCACTTCCCTGCCACCACCATCTTGCCCATGGTTTTGTTTGCTGAGTAATTGGCGGCCACTTTATTTGTGTATGGCCTGTTGCAATCAAACTTGCGAAAGCAATTGCTAGTATTGTTTTTTTAAACATCGTTGATTAAGAAGATATTTTTTGTGGAGCAATTATAGAGCTAATTCTCTTTAAATTATACATCGTTAGGGCCTGGCAAAGATTGGGTATTCTGTGTTGATGTCGCTTAAGCATGTTTTGTTGTTGATTAAAAGATAAATGATTAGGCCGTGTTTTTCTGCACAACTTTTGCCAAGCCTTGTTAAGTTAAATTATGTCTCCAAATCTATTCTTTCCTAAATATTTAATTAATACATGGTCAATTCCTTCATAACGAATTTCATTTCTTATTGCTTTTAGTCTGTCCTCATCTGTTGAACCTTCCATATTTGTCCAACCTCTTGGATAACCTAACTCTTCTTCAAAATCTTCTATTGTCTTCCCTGTTTTTCTAATGTTCTCAAAAGAAAAGTATTGTTCAGGGTCAATAATAGTTCCGAAATTTTGGTAACAATCAAAAACAATTTGCAAAAGGGTTTTAAAATATTTTTTGCAAGCTGTAAGAACATCTTCTTCTGGAACAAATTCTGAAATTTCTTTTGTCATTCGGTCAAAATGATACTCAGCTCTTTGATTACCATTAGCATCTCTATAAATTCGCCCACTTGTTAATGGGTAATAACCAACTTTTTGAGAATTGTTTCTTGCTTCCAAAAAATACCTGGCCAATTTATCACCTCGCATTATTTGCTGATGTCCATCATACCAATCTTTAAAATTAGACAGGTGTGTTAGTGAAGCCTGAATAGCAAAAGTTATGCTTCTTGAAGAAGCTAAAAATGCGCTTAAATATTGTCTTGCTTCAAAACATTTGAATCCATATGTTGTTTCTTCAATTTTGGTGAGGAAAAAATCTGTCTCTGCAACTTTATATTCAACTATTTGGAAAGTCTTAGCCATTAATCTCTAAGAGTTGATGCGTGTGTTGAGTTAGAATTTTAACCAAGCTATTAATTGCCTCGTAATAAACTAACGATCCTGTAAATTTTATTAATATCATGACAGTAACCCGTCAAAGTTTATAGTATTAATTCTTTCGTGCTTGAATAATACTTTAGTTCTATCAAATCATTAGGCAGCAATTTATCATTCCATGCTTTGTGAACAGCGAGGGCAGTTCCAACTGCTGTTGCCTGTGCCATTGAAGCCGCAAAAACTTCCAAATCCGGAAAAGCAGATGCAAGCAAATTCATATAAATCGAATTCTTACTGAAGCCGCCATCTACAAACAAACGTTTTACCTCTGTACCTTTAAGTACTAATTGTGTTGAAACCTTCTGCTGAGTAATGATATCAAGTATCAACTGGTGATACGCTTCTTCATCTGTATCAAACGCTGAAAGGGCTCTTTTGGCAAATAAACTTTTTGTAATCAACTCTATTGTATCTCCTGCCTCTGCAGGTGATATTTGCTTTTGAAGTGATGTAATTATACCGTAATTAAATTCAATAGTTCTGTAACGAACAGGATTTTGATTAAAATGCTCAGCAATACGCTTTACCTGTTCTTCATGCTCATTGCCTGCAAAAAGTCTTGAGGCTTTTACAGGCTCTCCCTTGTAGTGAAGAAAACACAAACAATCGTGCTTTAACTCTTTAGGTGTTAGTGGTTGCTGATTATAAGGATTTAAACTGATACACCAGGTACCTGTTGATATAAGAATAAATGGTTCATGAAAATTTACCATGTATGGAATCAAAGCAGCAGAGCTATCGTGTAATCCTATACCAACTTTGTAACTATTTTCCTCAAAAACAGCAGGAAATACATGGTCTGAAGAAACTATAGGTGGCAGCTTTTCTGCAATCCCCTCTTTATAAACCCATTCGTGATAATCATTTTGTAGAAAATCCCACAAATTAGTATGACAGCCAATACTGGTAATATCAGCGTAAAAATTTCGGGAGATAAGGCTGCTCATATATTGGGGCAAATGCAGTGCATATTTTATCCGTCTGAAAAGCTCCGGTTTTTCGTATTTAATCCTGTATAGCTGCATTCCGGAATTCAAACTTCCTAATACCGGTGATGCAGTCCGGTAAGAAAACTCCTCTTCGCCGCCATAAGCATCATAAAACTTTTTTTTCAGATCTTCAGGATATGGCTTTAAGTAATTGTATAGGGGAGCAACAGGATTTCCATCTTCATCGACATATACAAAGCTTGCTCCGTAAGTAGAGAAGTTAATAGCCTTTATGTCAAACCTTTTTATTTGGAAAACTTCATGCAATGAATCGAAAACGGACGAACGAAGTGCTTCGAGGTTGTCGCACGGAAATCCATCTTCATCTGCCGTTTCATTAAAACGTGCAGACCGTTCAAAAACTATTTTGTAATTCTGGTCAAACAAAAAAAGTTTCTTATTGGTTTTACCAACATCAAATATGGCAATTACAGGTATCGCAGACATTTATTTACAATCCGGTAGCAACCGTTTTTAAGCCTCTTTCTTTAATAAGGTTTTCTCTCACCTGCAAAGAACGGTATAGCTTTAAAGGTTCTAAAGCCGCTCCGCCTCTAAGCCTTGCCTCAGCTACTAACGGCCGGACATCTGTACGATATGCGCTTTGCAAAATTTCCTGTGCCCGTACAACATCATTTGCCTGTTGTGCTTCTTGGAGCACTTTCTCGTCTACCAGCAATGCCTGTGCATAAGCTATCATAATTGCTTCTACAGATTGCAGCAAATCCTCCAGAGGATCTTTTACATTATGCGAAGCATCAATCATCCATGCTAGATCTGTTGCATGGTTCATTCCTCTTGCATCCATCCCTTCAACCAGTTCTTTAAAAATTAAAAACAACTGGTAAGGATTTATACTGCCCACAGTTAAATCATCATCACTGTATTTTGAGTCATTAAAGTGAAAACCTCCAAGTTTTTCTTCCATTAGTAATAAAGCAACTATTTGCTCGATATTTGCATTTGGCAGATGATGTCCTAAATCTACTAAAGTAAAAGCTTTATCACCGAGTTTGTTTGCATATAAAAATGATTGTCCCCAATCGCCAACTGTTGTTGAATAAAAATTAGGTTCAAATGCCTTGTATTCTACAAACATCTTCCAGTCTTTGGGAAGTGCAGCATAAATTTCCTGTAAGCTTTCCAAAGTATTTTGAAATGCCTTTCTCATGTTTAACTGCCCTGGAAAAGCTGATCCGTCTGCCAGCCAAACGGTTAATGAATCAGAACCTAATTCTATACCGTATTTTATAACTTCTATATTATGATCAATCGCCTGTTGCCTGACTGCCTTGTCGACATGCTGCATCGAGCCAAACTTATAACTCAGCTTCTGATCAGGCTGATCCTGGAAAGTATTGGAGTTCATGGCATCGAAACGTAAACCATTTTGAGCAGCCAGCGCTTTTATATTTGAAGCATTTGAAGGAATATCCCAGGGAATATGTAAAGAAATAGCGCCGCTTGAATTATTTAATTTATGAAGAAGACCAATGTCTTCAATTTTATCTTCGAGGCTGCGAGGTTCTCCCCCACCGGGGAAACGTCCAAACCTTGTTCCGCCGGTTCCTAATGCCCAGCTTGGAATGGCAATCTGAAAGTCAATTAATTTCTGCAAAACCTCTTCAACATTTCCGGCAGAAGAAGCAACAAATTCAAATTTTTTTTGGTGCTCATCTAAACCGTTTTGATTAAATTCATCAATTTTATATTTTTCTATTTGCATAGCAAATCGTTTTACATTTTAAGGTAAATAAAAAACTTCTTCCATCGAAATTTC
>JAABUN010004256.1_pt1 | contig 19956 bp, 17 predicted proteins | sample 5559311 | NCBI WGS metagenome assembly JAABUN01 (sample SAMN10711877, study PRJNA513370) | rock metagenome | isolation source: Antarctica rocks | place: Antarctica: Victoria Land, Siegfried Peak sud
GGAAGTAGTAATTCCACCCATACAAGCCCGTTATATAGAACATCGTTCGCATAGTAAAATATGTACCCTATGCGGCAAACTTTGTACTGCTGCAATGCCAGGTCATCTTACTGCACCTATACAATATGGCGGCAGTGTTGCGGCAATGATAAGTTACCTGTCGGTTTACCAGTATATTCCTTATTACCGTCTCACGGTTCTGTTAAAGGATTTATTTGGCCTGCCCATTAGCCAGGGAAGTATTGATAACATGCTGGAGTGTACCACTCAAAAAGCATTACCTGTTTACCATACCATTCAGCAGAAAATACAGCAAAGCCAGGTGGTAGGCAGTGATGAAACAGGTGCATCTTTTGGAGGAAAAAAAGGATGGTTCCATACCTGGCAAACAACAGTTCTAACCTTTATTGCAGCATCATTGAACAGAGGATACAAAACTATTGAACAATATTTTGCCGATGGCTTTCCTTTATCTATATATGTGAGCGATTGCTGGGCTGCACAATTAAAAGTTGCAGCCTTTCTGCATCAGTTATGCACTGCGCATCTGCTGCGTGAAGTGCGCAATTTTGAAGATGCGCTGGGTTGTAAATGGAGTATGGCAATGAAACAACTTTTGCACGATGCCATTGCATTAAAAAAACAACTTACACCCCAGGATTATTTACAATCGTCCACTGCTGTAAATCAAATAGAGCAAAGACTAACCCATTTGCTGCAAGCTGATCATTGTACTTCGCATAAAAAAGTGCAGGCATTCAGCAAGCGGCTGATAAAAAATAAAGACAGTATTCTCACCTTTCTGCACCATCCTAAAGTGCCTCCCGATAATAATGGGTCCGAACAGGCTATAAGAAACGTAAAGGTAAAAGTAAAAATATCCGGCCAGTTCAGAAGTGAACGAGGAGCAACACGCTTTGCCATCCTGCGTTCGGTAATCGATACCACCATCAAAAACACTCAAAATGTTCTTGAAGCTCTTACCCTTTTGATTAATTTGGAACCTGAGTAGTTACCAATGAAAAAATACCATAAAGTTATTAAGCTTCCATCAGGCGACCGACAACGGCAGCAGATGCAACGCTCAAACAAATTTAGTTGTCATAAATAAAATACTAAGACATGAAACCCTCTATTCTTCTAATGACATTAATTGGAGTGATGTTTTTTTCATGTAAAAAGAGTGCTTCCGATACAGTTTCTACCAATTTTGAAGGCACTTGGAAAATGATACTTGTAAAAGATAATGCTACAAATGCTTCCATAACCAAACCGTCTTCAATCCAGAGAGATGTAATTATTACATTTGTTCCTAAAAGTTCAACAACAGGCTCATTTACCGGAGTGACCCCCTCCAACGAAATAACGGATTTTGGTACAGGGTTAAATACATATTCACTTGGGCCAAACCTGAGACTGGAGGAATATTAAATATCAGGACAACTAATAAAACTCTCGCATTTAAAAAACAATAATCCCGAATGCGCCGTTTTATAATGTTATTTTTCGTGCTTTTGCAAGAAACGACTAAGCTCATCAATCTTATCTGTTCCGATAAGATCGGCGTGCAACTTCATCTGCAATTTCCAGGAGCTTTCGGTATCAGGTGCAGCCCAAAAGCGTATGGGCTTTCCGGCAGAATGAACACTGTCTATTGTATGACGAATAGCTCTTTTATCTTTACGGCTAATATCTCCTTCGCCTTTCCACTGCGATAATTTAGTAAAAGGCAGGCTTACCAGTCCTACCCTGTTCCATTCATCTGATGAGTGTAGCAATCTAAGATCATCATCAAAGAAAATAAAGGAAGGGTGATTTTTATACTCGGCAGGAGGCGGACGGGTGCCGCTGATAAGAATAGTTAAATGATTGGGAATTTGTTCTGTTGACAGGTATTGTTTTAATGGCTCAAGTTCCTGTACAAGCAAAGGCAAAACAACTTTATAGTCCTCTTTTATATCAACTAATAGTTTTATCCGGCGGGATGTATCTGCTGATAATTCTTTAAGCAGCGGCTCTAAGTATAAAGCCTTCAACGTACGTTGTGGTTGTATTGCTGTTTTGCTGTGTGCTACAACTAAAACACCATTTACCGGAAACACGTCTGCTTCAATTGAACCAAAGCCTGCTTTATAAGCTGTATAAAAAGGGATAGGGTGCTCGTAATCGTTATGAGCATGGGCATTTACAGAAGTGTATTTCTTAACCTGCGCATTAGTAACAGCGCAAATGAAAATAAATACGAAAAGGCCGGTGAGTTTAGTTAGGGTTTTCATTTTATACTAACCAAGCCTTACTGTTTATCATAGAATGCAGTTTCGCATAATGGGAATGAAGAATCGATACATCATCTTCCCGCTGTTCTATATTTTGAAATGGATAAAATTCTTTATTAGGTATTATGATTATTTGCATAAGACAATCTTTAAGAATGTAAACATACTTTTAAAATATTGTTTCCTGACATCGCAGTTTTGAAGCTAAACGCTAACCAAATTTAGAAGAGTTATTTTGCTTCGATAAAATGTAAATCAAGATTATAAATTTGAAGACATTTTGAAGACGTGATTAATCTTAAATGCTATTTGCTTACGCAAGCAGTGTTTTTTCATTAAACACCGCTATAAGCACTAAATCCGCCATCAACCGGCACAACTACACCTGTTACAAACTTGGATCTTTCGTCGCAAAGCCAAAGCATTGTAGAGATTAGATCTTCAGGTGTACCAAAGCGGCCCATAGGTGTGTGCGCAATAACTGTATGGCCTCTTGCAGACAAACTTCCATCTTCTTTAATAAGTAATGGCCGTGTTTGTTCGGTAATAAAAAAGCCCGGAGCGATTGCATTTACCCTTATACCAACTTTAGAAAAATAAACTGCTAACCATTGTGTAAAATTTGAGATAGCTGCTTTAGCGCTGCTATACGCAGGTATCTTAGTGAGAGGACGAAAAGAATTCATTGAGGAAATATTAATAATGGTTGAACCCTGGCGGTTTATCATATCTTTTGCAAACACCTGCGTGGGTAATAAGGTTCCCGTAAAATTAAGATCAAAAACAAATCTCATACTCTCTGGCTCAAGATCGAAAAATGTTTTCACCTCATTATCAGCGTTTAAATCCTCAACTTGTAAGAAGCTTTGAGAAGTAGTTCCTTTCGGATGATTTCCACCTGCACCGTTTATTAAAATATCGCACGGTCCCAATGCACTTATCACTTCATTGTGTGCACGCAATATGCTGTTCATATTTAAAACATCGCATGATATAGCAATGGCAGTGCCGTTGTTACTGTTAATTTCATCTGCTGCTATTTGTGCTCTTTCTTTATCTAAATCGAGGATAGCAATTTTTGCTCCTTCTGCAGCAAGTGCTTTTGCCATTGTGCTGCACAGCACCCCTGCCCCACCTGTTATTACAGCTACTTTATTTTTTAAGCTCATATTTTATTTTAAGATTTTTACCAACCTTTTATTTGAAAATTTTAATGGGGAGTTTTGAAGAATAATTAAATGTAACTAAATGTAGTTTTCTATGATCTATGAAATTATATTTATTGCAATAGCCCGTAAACAGGTACACCCCGTAGGTGCCCGGCATTTTATACGCAGCATAGCGGTTGATGTTGCAGCAAATATCCATGATATAAACGTGCCAGTTAAGCTGCCCTTGTTTATTTTTTATTCATAAAACAGCAGTGGTATATGAGAGTAGTAAGGATACCACGATTCATGCACGGTGCCGGTTGTTTTTTCCATAAAAAAAAATCCAGCTTCAATATCACTTGTATGTCTCCGCCTATTTTTAAAAAAATTTGGCGGAATGAGAATAAGGAATAAATTTACTTGGTCAACCGTTAAACTAAAACGTTAAACCAAAACTTGTCTTATAAAATTTAATAGGTGGGCGTGGGGAACAAGGTAATGAAGAATGTACCCGTCAAAGTTTCTTTAAGGGAATACGAAGTTAGAATAGAAATTGCTTCTGTTAAAACAGTTGACATACTTTTACCGGTGCATCTAATATAAATGGATTAATCGTGCTTAATGCTAACGCTTTCAATTAACTAATGGTATCTACCCAAATATTATTCAATCATTGTTATGGTAAATATGCTGTTGCTGCGGTAAATGTGTTTACAATGGAACAAGTGCATGGCTTGTTTGCAGCAGCAGAATATTCTAATACACCAATCATTGTTCAAATAACACCGGCAGCAAGAAATTATGCTCATGCTGAAATGCTTATGTCGATGGTGAAAGCCGCTGCAAAAATTTATTCAAAAACTATATTTGCGCTGCATTTAGATCATGGTATTGAGGAACATATTTATGATGCAATTGCAAATAACTATTCATCCGTAATGATAGATGCATCTCATGACGACTTTGAAACAAATGTGAAAAGAACACAGGCAGTAGTTGAGAAAGCCCATCAGAAAAATATAGTGGTAGAAGCTGAGTTGGGTGTATTAAGTGGTGTAGAAGATGACATGAATATTGACAGCAGTCATGCTTTTTATACAAATCCAAAACAAGCACGAGAGTTTGTTAACCGAACAGGTTGTGACAGCCTTGCTGTAGCAGTGGGAACAAGCCACGGTGCATATAAATTTAGCGGAGGTAAAGGATTGCAGTTCCAAATATTAAAGGAAATACAAAATGAATTACCCAACTACCCAATAGTGTTACATGGCAGTTCTAACGTAAGCAAAAAGGAGGTTGAAGAAATAAACCGGTACGGAGGAAAACTGGCAGGAGATGCAAGCGGTGTAACGGATGAAGAGCTGAAGAAAACAATTAGTTATGGTGTATGTAAAGTAAATATTGCTACTGACTTACGCTTGTTATGGACCAAAGTGCATAGAAAATTCTTTTATGAAACGCCGGAGCTTTTTGATCCTGTTGTTCCTGGTAAGAAATATATGGAAGAATATAAAAATTTCATGTTTGAGAGGTTCGAAGTTTTAGGAGCAACAGGTAAAGCATCATCTATTATTTAAAAGAACATGATTAAAAGCAACAAATACAAATTAGTAAGCCATCCATCAAATGGCTTTGGCATCTACCAAAAGGTACGTGCTGCCGATGCAGAGTGGACACATTTGAATTTTGAAGCACGGTTAATGAGAAAGGATGAGACATGGCAAGGTGATACAGGTGAAAATGAATATGGAATAATTCTGTTAAGCGGTAATTATTCCATCACTACCAGCAAAGGAAATTGGGAAACTGTAAACGGCAGAAAAAGCGTTTTTTCAGGCATTGCCCACACACTTTATTTGCCACACCATACATCTTTTACACTTACCGCTGCAAGCGATGTTTTAGATATTGCTGCCGGTTGGTGCCTGGCTACTGAAGATTTTCCTGCTAAATTTAAAACACCCGATAAAGCTGCAATAGAAATACGCGGCGGCGATAATGCTACACGGCAAATAAATAGTTTAATAGAGCCGGGCTTTGGCAGCAGCAAGTTGGTTGCTGTAGAAGTATACACTCCTTCAGGCAACTGGAGTTCTTTCCCCGCACACAAGCATGATGAAAGAAAAGTTGATGCAAATGGCAATCTTACAGAAGCATGTCTTGAAGAGTTTTATTTTTATAAGATAGACAAAGAACAAGGATATGCCATCCAGCAGGTATATACTTTGGATGGAAGTCTTAATGAATTAATGAAGGTAAAAACGAATGATATGGTAATGGTGCCAAAAGGTTACCATCCTGTAACCGCAGGGCATGGATATAACTGCTATTATTTAAATTTTTTGGCAGGCAGCGACCAGGCATTAACCGCTACCACAGATCCCGATCACGAATGGATATATAATTCGTGGTCAGGTAAAGACCCTCGTATTCCTTTGGTAACAGCAGAAATGAATAATAAATAAAATCCAATGAAAGAAAAGCAGCTTGATTTAATAACATTTGGGCGTTCATCAATTGATCTGTACTCTCAAAATATTGGTGCTGATTTTATTGATATAAAATCTTTCGATGCATTTGTTGGCGGCTCCCCCTTAAATATAGCTGTTGGTGCAAGCCGCCTTGGTGTAAAAGCTACTTTACTTACTGCTGTTGGTAATGATAAAGTGGGCGACTTTATCATTCATTTTCTAAAACAACAAAACGTAAACACAGAAAGCATTCCACGAATTGAAGGCGCCAGAACAAGTGCAGTGGTGCTTGGTATTGAACCTCCTGATAAGTTTCCTTTAGTGTATTATCGGGATAATGCTGCCGATAGCCAGTTAACAATTGATCATGTAATAGCAGCAGATATAAGTAAGTACCGCATGCTTGAAATTTCGGGTACAGCATTAAATATAGAACCAACTCGCAGCGCTGCTTTCTATGCAGCGGAAGTTGCTCAGGATAACAACGTAGATATAGTATTGGATATAGACTTCAGAGCCGACCAGTGGAAGGATGTAAGATCGTTTGGATTAATGGTAAGAGCCTTGCTGCCTAAAGTAAAAATTGCCATAGGTACTGAAGAGGAGATATTAGCTGCCACATTGCAAAGCGCAGAGCAGATAAGCATCAAACATCAGCAAATATCAGCTCCTGAAATTAAAGGTGATATAGAGGCTTCTATAAAAAAGATATTACAATCAGGACCTGAAATATTAATAGTAAAAAGAGGTGCTAACGGCGCCACTATCTGTTATAAAAATGGAACCCGGGAAGATGTACCTGGTTATCCTGTAGAAGTGTTAAATGTATTAGGCGCGGGAGATGCTTTTGCAAGTGGTTTTATTTACGGGTACCTGCAGGGATGGGATTTATATAAAGCCTGCAGAATGGGTAATGCTTCGGGTGCATGGGTAGTACAAAAGCCGGGATGTGCTAATGATATGCCTTATTACAATGAAGCAATGCAGTTCATAGAATCAAGAGGAGGGTTGGTTAGTGAACATTCCACGTCAACAGAAGAAAAAGCTTTAACAGTATAACCTTCTTATAGGCATAACGAGAAAATTGAATCACTGAAAATAAATCAAATGTCATCCACAAAAAGACTAACCGTTGCACAGGCAACAATTGAATATTTAATCAATCAATATGTTGAAAGAGATGGAGTAGAGCACCCATTTTTTGCAGGATGCTTTGGCATATTTGGTCACGGTAATGTAGCAGGACTTGGACAGGCGCTGTTACAATATCCGTCGTTTAAATATTACCAAAGCCGCAATGAGCAGGCAATGGTTCACACAGCTATTGCCTATGCAAAAATGAAAAACCGTTTAGGCGCTTTTGTTTGTACAAGTTCAATAGGACCCGGTGCAACTAATATGGTTACCGGCGCTGCTACTGCTACTATCAACCGGCTTCCTGTATTATTATTGCCGGGAGATATTTTTGCAACCCGCCTCGTTGCCCCGGTTTTGCAGCAGTTAGAAAATCAATACACTCAGGATATTTCTGTAAACGATTGTTTTAAACCTGTATCGAAATACTGGGATAGAATAAACAGGCCCGCACAATTAATTACCGCATTGCCACAGGCAATGCGCATACTTACTTCTCCATCAGAAACAGGTGCAGTAACACTTGGCATGCCACAGGATGTACAGGCTGAAGTCTTTGATTTTCCTATTGAAATGTTTCAAAAGAAAGTATGGAAGATACAAAGACCACGTGCTGATAAAGATGTACTGAAAGCTGCGGCTGAAATAATTAGTAAATCAAAAAGGCCGGTAATTATAGCAGGCGGCGGTGTTATATACAGCGATGCTTGCAATGAACTAAAAGCATTCGTAAACAGAACAGGCATTCCTGTTGCAGAAACTTATGCAGGTAAAGGCTCTCTTCGTTATAATGAGCCACAGAACTTAGGCGCCACCGGTGTTACAGGCACTCCCGGTTCAATAGAAATTTGTACTAATGCCGATGTTATTATAGGTATCGGAACAAGGTATAGTGACTTCACCACTATTTCTAAATCTGCTTTTCAAAATCCTTCAGCTCAATTTATTAATCTGAATATAGCAGAGTTTGATTCGTTCAAACACGGAGCTTTAGCAGTCACAGGCGATGCAAGGGAAAGTATCGTTGAATTAGATAAGCTTTTGCCGGCATACCATGTCCAGGCAACCTATGCTAAAGAAATTAAAAAGTATAATACTGATTGGGATAATAAGGTGGCAGAAATTTATAATCTCAACCATGGTGTGCCAACAAGCCAGGGCGAAGTGATTGGGGCTGTAAATACGTTTTGCGATGATAAAGATGTTGTTTTATGTGCAGCAGGAAGCTTACCCGGTGACTTACATAAACTATGGCGAACCCGAAACTGTAAAGGATTTCATTTAGAATACGGATACTCATGTATGGGTTATGAAATTGCGGGAGGCCTTGGGGTTAAGATGGCTGATCCATCACGTGAGGTTTATGTAATGGTTGGCGATGGAAGTTATTTAATGATGTCTCAGGAAATTATTACATCTATACAGGAAGGATATAAACTGACCATCATTCTAATAAACAATAATGGTTATGCCAGTATCGGTGGCTTATCTAAATCGTTAGGTACAGATGGATTTGGCACCCATTATAAATTCAGAAATGAAAAGACAGGGCACCTCGATGGGAATTATTTACCTGTGGATTTAGCTGCTAATGCAGAAAGCCTTGGTGCAATAGTGTTTTGCACAAAGAGCATAGATGATTTTAAACAGGCATTGATTAAAGCAAAGAAAAAGGATAGAACAACAGTTATCTATATAGAAACAGATCGTGAGCAGGGAGTGAATGGATATGCATGGTGGGAAGTGCCTGTAGCGCAGGTGTCAACAATAGAAACAGTAAAAGACAGTTACGAGACATTACAAAAGAATAAGAAAAAACAGCGCTATTATTTATAAAAAAAATAATCGAACACAAATGGAAGTACTTAAGAATTACATTAATGGGAAGTGGGTAGAAAGTGTTTCAAATGATTCGGTAGATGTTATAAACCCTGCTACCGGTAAATTGTTAGCGAAAGTACCCTTTGGCGAATCTACTGCTGATGATGTAGAAAATGCCGCTTCTGCAGCACATAAAGCCTACCTGCAATGGAAAGAAGTGCCGGTATTAAAGCGCATTCAGCCATTATATAAACTAAAACAGCTTTTAGAAGATAACCGCGATGAAATAACCAGAATAATTACCTTAGAATGTGGTAAGACATTGGCTGAATCAAGCGGCGAAATACAAAGAGCTATTGAAAATGTTGAAGTTGCAGCCGGGGCGCCCATGCTGATGCAAAGTGAATTTTTAGAAAATATTGCAGGCGGTATTGATGAATACATGATAAGGCAGCCACTAGGTGTAACGTCGTGTATTGCTCCTTTCAATTTTCCGGCTATGATTTCGTTCTGGTTTTTGCCTTATGCTATTGCTTGTGGCAATAGTATGATTGTTAAGCCTTCAGAAAAAGTTCCATTAACAATGATGAAAATTTTTGAATTGCTTCATCAGCTTGATATACCTGCAGGATTAATCAATTTGGTACACGGAGGTAAACATTCAGTAGATGCTATATTAGATCATCCGGATATTAAATCAGTCAGCTTTGTTGGAAGCACTGCAGTAGCTAAGTATATCTATTCCCGCGGTACCGCTAATGGTAAAAGGGTGCAGGCGCAAGGCGGTGCAAAAAATCCCGTTGTTGTTTTACCTGATGCAGATATTGAAATGACTTCACAAATTATTACTGACAGTGTGTATGGTTGTGCAGGGCAACGCTGCCTTGCTGCTTCGGTAGTGATAACGGTTGATGATAATACTAAAATCAGGGAATCTTTATATGAGTCTGCAAAAGCGAGAACCGTGGGCTATGGTTTAGACAAAGGGGTGGATATGGGTCCGGTAATTAGTGGTGACAGTAAGAAAAGAATTGAAAGCCTCATTGAGCAAGGCGTAACCGAAGGTGGTTCTGTTTTATTAGATGGACGGAACGCATTAATAAAAGATTATGAAGCAGGTCATTTCATTCAACCCACTATCCTTGAAAATATTCCTCTGGAAGGTGAACTTATTAAAACAGAAATCTTTGGGCCTGTAATGAGTTTACTTCACATGAAAACTGTAGAAGATGCCATTGCATTTATTAATAGTGGCCGCTATGGTAATATGGCTTGCGTGTTTACCAATAGTGGTTCCAGTGCCCGCAAATTCAGAAGTGAAGCAATGGCAGGAAATATCGGTATCAACATTGGTATTGCTGCACCTATGGCACAATTTCCTTTCAGTGGATGGAAAGAAAGCTTTTTTGGCGACTTACATGGTCAGGGCAAACATGCTTTTGAATTTTTTTCACAAACAAAAGTTGTAGTAGAACGTTGGCCCAAAGAGTGGTCAAGAAAATTCTAAATGAATATGAGCAATAAAATTAAAATAGCTAATGCCCCTTGTTCGTGGGGAGTTTTAGAATTTGAATTGGAAGGGCAATCTCCCGGGTATCAACAAGTATTAAATGAAATAGCCGAAACCGGATATATGGGAACAGAGTTGGGTGATTGGGGCTTTATGCCAACTGATCCGGAAGTATTGAAGGCCGATATTTCAAAAAGAAATTTAAGTTTATTAGGTGCCTTTGTGCCGGTTGCATTATCAAATGAAAAAGTGCATGAACAGGGTATACAACAAGCATTGAAAGTAGCAGCATTGATGCATGACGCCGGATATGAAGATGCATTTATAGTATTAGCTGATGACAATGGTACAGTTGAATACCGGACAAAAAATGCCGGCAGGATAAATGGATATGGGCAACTTACATCTGATGAAATGAAAACCTTCGCACGGGGGGCAGAAAAAGTTGCCCTCGCAGTTAAAGATAAGTATGGAATGAGGACAGTATTTCATCATCATGCTGCAGGGTATATAGAAACACCGGAAGAGATAAATTCCTTATTACAATTAACCAATCCTGATTTATTGGGATTATGTTTTGATACCGGCCATTATGAATTTGGTGGCGGAAAAAATCCATTAGACCTTTTAGAAAAACATTGGAGCCGTGTCTGGCATATCCACTTCAAAGATTTCTCATCCGGGGTAAAGGCATCAGCTGTAAAAAATGGATGGGATTATTTTGAAGCAGTTAAAAATGGAGTTTTTTGTGAATTGGGTAAAGGTGATGTGGATTTTAAATCCGTGAAAAACTTCTTGGAAAAGAATAACTATAATGGTTGGATAGTAGTAGAGCAGGATGTACTGCCAGGAATGGGAAATCCGAAACAATGTGCAGAAAATAACAGGAAATTTTTACAAACAATAGGTTTATGATTTAATGAAAAAATAACTAAGATGAAACAAATTAATATAGCGCTATTAGGAATGGGACGTATTGGGAAAATTCATTTCAAAAATATTGAACAGCATTTTTCCGGTGCAAAAGTAACTGCAGTTGCCGATCCTCAATTAAGCGATAGCTTATTTAAAAAGCAATATGGCGACATCTTCTTTTCAAAAGATCCAAATGAAGTTATTACACGTACTGATGTGGATGCAATTTTAATCTGTACTCCAACAAGTTCACATGCTGATTTAATTGAAAAAGCCATTGCCCATAAAAAAGATATTTTTTGCGAGAAGCCGATGGATCTTTCTTTGGAAAGAACCTTAGCATTATCCGAAATGGCTGAGGAAGCGGGTGTTAAATTGATGCTTGGCTTTAACAGGCGGTTCGATCCTGATTTTATGGAAGCACGTAAATCTGTAAGAGAAGGAAAAATTGGCGAAGTGCAAATTGTGAAAATCACCAGTCGCGATCCCGGCCTGCCGCCCATTGATTATATTAAAAATTCGGGGGGCTTGTTTATGGATATGGCTATTCACGATTTTGATATGGCCAGATATATCATGGGAAAGGAGGTTGTAGAAGTATATGCCAAAGGTTTAGCTGTGGTAGATAAAGCTGTAGAAGATGCAGGTGATATTGATACTGCCTTAACTACATTGATTTTTGAAGATGGTACGTATGCTGTTATCGATAATAGCCGTAAAGCTGTATATGGTTACGATCAGCGGTTAGAAATATTTGGTAATGGTGGAATGATACAAGTTGAAAATAATCTTCATAACCGGAATATTCTCTTTAACGAAGATGGAATACACCATGCATTGCCATTGGATTTTTTTATGGATCGCTATGCTAAGTCTTATTTGAAAGAAATGGAATTATTTATAGAGGCTTTAATAAACAATAAAAAAATGCCTGTTGGTGGCTATGATGGTCTTCAGGCTACATTAATAGCTTTTGCAGCAAAATTATCTGTAGAAGAAAACAGGCCTGTTAAGCTTTCAGAAATAAATTTTGTAAAACAGTTAGCGTGATTAGATCATTAAAAAACGGTTATTCAATTTGAAAGATGAAAAAGGTTTCTATCAAAGATATTGCAAAGAAGACAGGCGTGTCAGCAACAACGGTCTCAATTGTAATGAATGGCCAGGGGAAGGAGAGGAAGATTAGTGATAAAATGATTTTGGAAATTGGCCAGGTTGCCAAATTATTAAATTATAGGCCCAACCAGTTTGCAAAAAGCTTTCGAACAGGTAAAACAAATACATTAGGATTGATAGTTGATGATATCTCCAACTTTTTCTTTGGTCATCTTGCAAGAACGGTAGAGGAAGAAGCTGATAAGTTTGGATATACAGTTATGTTTTGCAACAGCGAAAATAACGAAGGTAAAGCGAGGAATGTTTTAGGCTCTTTACTTGATAAGCAGATGGATGGTTATATAATTGCTCCCACTTCAGGTATGTTGCCGGAGATTGAAAAATTAATAGAAGAAAAGAAACCCCTTGTATTAATTGACAGGTATTTTAAGTCGCTGCCAGGCAGTTATGTTGCCATTGATAATTATAAAGGGGCATATGATAGTGTTAATCACCTTATAAAGCAAGGTTATAAAAATATCGCTCTTGTAATTAATGAAACAGAGCAAATACAAATACAGGAACGTTTTGAAGGATATAAAAGCGCATTGCGAAAACATGATTTACCCTTCAAAACTGAATTGGTGAAAAAAATTTCTTTTAAATATAATGATCAAAAAATAGTAAAGGAAATTGAAGCTTTTTTAAAAGCTAACTCATCAATAGATGCTCTTCTTTTTACTGCAAATAACTTAGGGATAAATGGATTGGAAAGTTTACGCAATCTCAATATAAGAGTAGCCTCAGATATTGGTGTAATATGTTTTGATGATAATGACCTGTTTCGTCTCGGTTCTCCGGGAATAACAGTTGTTTCTCAGCCAATTAAAGCTATTGGTAAAAATGCAATAAAAATCCTGCTGGATAAAATTGATAAGAAGGAGACAGAAGAAAAGCATGTTATACTTACACCTAATTTTATAATCAGAGATTCTACTCCTGTTAAGAAGACAAAAGTAGATAGTTATAAAAAGGAGTTTGTTTATGAATCAAATTCTTCAGTTTAAAATGTTTGAGCTACAATAAAAAAAGGAAAGGCATTTTAAATCTTACAAATTAAATGTGTCTTTCCACCCGGCGCCTATTAAACAAAGACTCTGCAACTTTATCTTACGCATGACAAAGTAATAGCTAAGAGCAGGAGATAAATAATGACTGATACGATCATACAATCTGAAGCATTATGTTGGATAAAATTGATAAAAAGAAAATAAAAAACTGCATATCATACTTACACACCTTTTTTATTATAATTCTTTAAATAAAATTGACCTAAATGGAAATAAGGACTACTTTTAAGAAGTATATCGTTGTACTACAACGTTAAACTTTAAGTAAAAAGGGAAAGAATAAATTTTTCCCTATTATTTATCTAACTCAAAACTAAATTGCTACCCATGTGTAAAATTTATTTTTCACAGTGCTGCCGTAACTTTTTGGCAGCAATCATTACGTGTATTTGTTTTTTCGCACCACCAAATGCTTTTGCCCAACAAAGAATTAATGGAACGGTCAGGGATGCCGGCACCGGTAAACCTTTAGCCGGAGCTACCATTAGTGTAAAAGGAGGCACCGCAAGTACTGTTTCTGATGCTATTGGTGCTTTTACAATAGCAGTGCCTGATAATAATAGTGTACTCACTGTTAGTTATGTTGGTTATGCCCAACAGGAGATTCGCGGCAACAGGGCTAACCCCGAAATTGCCTTACTTCCTAACTCTGCTGAATTAAACCAGGTAGTCGTGGTTGGTTATGGTACCCAAAACAGAAGGGATGTAACAGGTGCGGTAAAAACAATAAAGAGTGAGTCTTTTAATAAGGGTATTATCAACTCTCCCCAGCAACTTTTACAGGGTAAGGTAGCAGGGGTAAATGTTACTTCGGCCAGTGGTGAACCGGGAGCAAATACCGGAATTACGGTTAGAGGCCCGGGTGGAGTGAGAACAGGAAGTACACCATTGTTTGTGGTAGATGGTTTGCCTTTAGATAATTCCAGTACCGGTGGTGGCGATCCTTTAAATTTTATTAATCCCCAGGATATTGAATCCATTGATGTTTTGAAAGATGCATCTGCAACTGCTATTTATGGAGCACGCGGAGCAAACGGTGTAATCATCATTACAACTAAAAGAGGCAAAGCAGGTGTTTCAACTCTTGCGTTTTCAACAAGTGTTGGCTTTTCAACTCTTGCAAGAAAACTGCCTGTTTTTACAGCAGATGAATTTCGGGTAGAAGTGCCAAAAGCAGGGGGCACCCTGGATGATAAAGGAGGTTCTACCGACTGGCAGGAGGTTGCTACAAGAAAAGCCCTAACTCAAAATTATAACCTTACCCTAAGTGGTGGTGCTGACAGACTAACCTATTTTGCTTCGTTAGGTGCACAGAGACAAGAAGGCATTATTAAGAATAATCAGCTCGACCGGTATTCAGGAAGATTTAATGTAACACAGAAATTTTGGGAAGACAGGTTAGCACTGGAAGTAAATTTGAATGTTGCCAACACCAAACAACAACGTCCACCAATTACAAATATATTAACCGATATTCTTGTAAATAATCCAACTTATCCTGCCTTCGATGCAAATGGAAAACCTGTTACTTATCTAAATATCAACAACCCTTTAAATTATTTCGAACTGGATAAGGACATCGCTACCATTAACCGGGTAATTGGTAATATTTCTCCCTCACTAAGAATAATTAAAGGACTTGTTTATAAACTAAATTTTGGCATAGATAATTCCAATTCAACACGCGATGTTGAAAGCTTACCCACTTCAGTACTCTTTCGCGAAGGAAGATTAGAAACTTTTTACAACACCAATAAAAATACGCTGGTAGAAAACTATCTTACTTATTCCCTCAATACAACCAAACATAATGTATCTGCACTTGCCGGCCACTCTTATCAAAATATCTCTGTTCAGCAACGAAATAACAGCATCAGCAGGTTTGTAGTTGGCGGAATAGACCCAATTTATAATCCAGGTGTAGGACAGCTTTTAGACCTAACCAATAACCGCCCCGGCGGGTTCGCTTTTATTAACGAGCTGCAGTCATTTTTTGGCAGGGTAACTTACCAGTATAACAACAAGTATTTGTTTACTGCTAATTTCAGGGCAGACGGTTCTTCTAAGTTCGGTGCAAATAATAAATATGGATATTTCCCATCTTTCTCCGTGGGCTGGAAGATTTCTGATGAGGCATTTATGAAAAATTCAGCCTTTAGTAATTTGAAACTCAGGGCTGGTTGGGGCATAACCGGCAACCAGGAAATTCCTCCAAAAATTACACAGGCATTGTTCAGCACACTTGCGTCTGCAAGTTATCCACTCTATCTAACAGGCGCTTATCCCGCTGGCACAACTTACTCAAGATTGGCCAATCCTGATATTCAATGGGAGTCATCAGAACAAACAGATCTCGGACTTGATTTTGGTTTATGGAACGGCGCTTTATCAGGCACTATAGATGTTTTCAGAAAAGTTTCCAATAACATTCTTTTGCAGGTAATTCCTGCTGACCCCGTTCAGCCTGCGCCGGAGGTTTGGAGTAATGTAGAAGATATGACGATAACTAATAAAGGTGCAGAATTTGAATTAGACTACAGGCATAGATCGGAAAATAGTATTACATATAATGTTGGCGGTAACATTACTTATATAACAAATAAGGTAGAAAAATCCCCTTATTCAATCATTCCCGCAGGCTCTGTATCGGGTGCAGGTATAACATCATCCACTATCAACGGCTATGTAAATGGCGAACCGATAGGTACATTCTATTTAAAGGAATTTACAGGTCTTGATGCTAATGGTTTAAGCATTTACCGCGACCTGGATGGTGACGGTATTATTACTGATAAGGATAGAATTGCAGCAGGAACCGCTTTACCAAACCTTATTTATAGCTTTTATGGCAGCACCGCTTACAAAGGTTTTGACCTGAGCATTAATTTTAATGGCGTGTCAGGAAATAAAACATACAATTATACCCAAAATGTAAGTTTCTCAAAACTGAGACTGGCGAAAAATGTGAATGCTACCAGGGAGGCAATAGCTAATGAAAACGAGTCATTAAATAATGCAACACCCGTAACCAGCAGGTATCTTAAAGATGGCGCTTATTTGCGGTTGAACAATGCTTCTCTGGGTTATAATTTCAATACAAAAAGTTTAGGAATAAACAAATGGGTTTCTGCTATACGCTTATCCGTAACAGGTCAAAATCTTTTTGTAATAACTAAATATACCGGTTACGACCCTGAAGTAAATGTTGACCGGGCAATTAGTGGCGTATCTTCTTATGGTATTGATTACTTAAGTTACCCGAAAGCAAGATCAATCATTTTTGGTTTAAATTTTTCATTTTAAAATAGCAGAACATGTTAAAGAAAATATTAAGTCTGTTGCTGGTTTTTGTAACCATTGCAATCATAAATAGCTGTACAAAATTGAATGAGAAGGTACTTGATGAATCTTCTGTTACCGGGCTTACCAATAAGCAACAGGCTGAGGGAATAACAGCGCCTGTATATGCCAAGCTGGAAGATATTTTTATGCATACCAACTACCTTGACCTGCAGGAAATTTCTACAGACGAGGCTATTTTGCCTTTCCGTGGTGGAACAGATTGGGGTGATAATGGTATTTATGTTCAGATGCATAAACACGAAACCATCAGTTCAGATGCTAATGTTAGAAGTACCTGGAATAATATATTGATCGGATTGTCGAGAGCGGTTACTGCAATCAATGCACTATCTGCAAATCCGGATACTGATGCAAAATTATTTTTAGCTGAAGCAAGAGGTATGCGAGCTTATTATTCTTTGCTTACCCTCGATCTTTTTGGATTGGTGTTCGTGAAAGATGGTGTGTCTGAAACATCAAAAATTTTAAGAGGTGAGGAAGCAATTGCCTACATCAAATCAGAGTTACTTGCTGTGGAGCCGCTTTTGGAAACTAATAGTGGTCCGGGTCGCCTCACAAAAGGAGCTGCTCAGGGTTTATTGGTACGTCTCTTTTTAAATGCCGCAGTCTACAGGGATGTTTATGCTGCAGCTTTTACTTTTAAAAATGAGGATCTTGATAAGGTGATTGAGTATTGTGATAAGATCATAAGCTCAGGACAGTATGCTTTAGCTGCTGACTATTTTTCACTTTTTAACGATAATAATCATACTAACAAAGAACTGATTTTTGCAGTAGATCAGCGTGCAGATTTGAATGGCCATAACCGTATGGCCTATTTTTCTTTATCAGGCGATCAATTTCCTTTACCGGCCTGGCCAAACGCTAACGGAACGGATGGCGCTGCTATTACACCCGACTTTTATCGTACATGGGTAAATGCTTATGCCCCGGTTGATCCCGCCGCCGCCGATCCCCGTTTTTATAAACAGAATTTAATTATACCGGCAGATTCCTGTGTGCCTGCTGCAAGTTTTAATATTGACCGTGGAATATTAAGAGGACAACAATACGGTTTGATAAGAGACGCTAATAAGCAATTTATAAAGTGTGGTAACGGAAATATGAGAATAAGCAAACTTTTTAGTGTTACCCGGAACAAACCAACTTTACCAGTAAACTTTACCGAGCAGGTTGATTTTACAGTTGCAGGCAGTGATTATAGTACCGGCTATAGAGTATCAAAATATGAGTTTAGCAAAACATCTGAAACCGGAAGAAATAAAGGGGAGCATGATATTGTTATTCTTCGCCTGGCTGATATTTATTTAATGCGTGCTGAAGCAAAATTGAGAAAAGGAGATGCGGCAGGTGCATTGGCTGATGTAAATATTGTAAGGGCTGCAAGAACAGCTACCAAACCTGCACCGCCATTAACTTCTGTTACGCCTGATCTTTTATTTAGAGAAAGAGGTTTTGAGTTTTATTGGGAAATGGTTCGCCGCACAGATATGATTCGTTTTGGAAAATATGAAGGAACATGGACAGAAAAAACAAATACTGACGTCAAGAAAAGAATTTTCCCGATTCCACAAACTGCTATTGATGGAGCTTCTAATTTGCCGGGGTATTTGATGCAGAATGGGGGTTATTAAAGAGAGGATTGCTAATAAATAAAATTAATATTTACGAGTCTCTAAGAAAATATACTCGTGTGTTTGCGACTCCGGAAACACAAAAAGGCGAAGTTTATATAACATAATGAAACTCACCAAAAACAACTCATACGATAAAATTCTTAAGCACTTAACTTCTTTTGACAGAGAGGAAGTTTTTGAAACAGAAGATTTAATGAAAGACCTTTTGCTTGATAAAAGAACAATAAATGAAGTATTTGCAAAGCTCATTTCCGATAAATACATAAAAATTATAGCAGAAACCAACCAAGATGATATTATAATGGTTTCCCTGAAAGATGAAGGTCGCAGTTTTATTAATCATGATTCTTATTTTGATATTGAGCGGAGAAAAAGAAAAACATCAAGGAAAAATAATGTGATACAAATTATAACCGCTGTTACAGCTATTGCATCATGTATTTTGACATGGGTTACAATTATACAGAACAGAGAAATTAATAAACTGGAAATACAAAATATTCAACTGAACAAAAGATTGGAATTAAGCACCAAACAAATTGACTCATTACAGAAACTACTAAGAAAAAAAACGACAATTAACATGCGGTTTTGTCAAGTGGGGTACAACCTTAAATCATAAGCTATGTGCGAGCATTAGCAGTAGTTCCAGCGTGACGAACAACACCGAGCTACAGAACAAACAATGAACTTTTATTTATAAATTGTACTTCAGTTACGGACAGACGGAACATAGAATTCCCCACCTGCACAAAGCCGTCCAACGTGTGTGCTATGCTTTTAGGACACTTCAAATATTTACTCAAACCAATTTAATTGACCAACTAATGGAAGGACTTAATACTACAAATGCAGTACAATGCAGTAAATGCGGGACAAATAACCCAAGGTTCTTTATCAATTGTAAAAAATGTGGTAAGAAGCTTGATTTGATGGACAATCGAGTTTGTGATCCGGAAATGGAGCATAAAACAAATTCAACTAAATGGACACCCACTACCTTATTGATATTTGCAGTTGTTTTTGGAACTCTATTTTATTTCGGACTTAAAATTTTTGGTGTGGGAAATCATGAAAAAAGTTCTACGAAAGACAACTACAACACAACAAGTACAGTTACTAATAATAGTTATAGTACCCTTTCAAAATCAGATTTTATTTCCAAAGTAAAAGAAAATCAAGCCGTTATTGACGCAGATATTACAGACGTTAAATACTTATATATTGCAGTAATTGATGATGGTATAAATAAAGTCGCAATGGCAGCATTTTATTGTAGACTGGCAAGACAATATAATGTAAGTGAAGTTACCGCAGTAAAAATTGTTGGGGAGTGTAATTTAAACTGTGTCAGATTTCAATTCCATTTTAATCCATTAAATTTAATCGTCAGACTATACGGAGAAAAGCTCTGCTGAGGAGCAACTTTTCAAGGGATAATCTGACCCGATAG
>JAABUN010004257.1_pt1 | contig 19955 bp, 20 predicted proteins | sample 5559311 | NCBI WGS metagenome assembly JAABUN01 (sample SAMN10711877, study PRJNA513370) | rock metagenome | isolation source: Antarctica rocks | place: Antarctica: Victoria Land, Siegfried Peak sud
ACCGGCGCCGGGCCTACGACCTGGCCACCATCCGGCAGTGGCTGGAGGTCTTCTGCCGGCGCTTCTTCGCCTTCAGCCAGTTCAAGCGCTCGGCCCTGCCCAACGGGCCCAAGGTCGTCGCCGGAGGCTCTCTTTCACCACGAGGCGAGTGGCGGGCACCCTCCGACGGCAACGCCCGGGTCTGGCTGGACGAGCTGGAGCGGAACGTCCCCCGCTGAGAATCTGGCTCGAGACGACCCGCTTCCGGCGCCCTGAGCGCGGAACCTGACCGACGGGCGCGTCTCGAGCCAGATTTTCAGCGCCCTTCGACAGGCTCAGGGAGCGGGGGTCGGGCTCAGGGAGCGTCCTCGGCCCAGACCGTCATCGACTCGAGGTAGGGCGCACCGAAGGTGGTGGCCATGGCCACGTCACCGGCGTCGCGGCCGCGGCCGATCAGCACCCGCCCCTTGCGCCGCTGGTTGTTGCGCGGGTCGAAGGTCCACCAGCGGCCACCGAGATAGACCTCCATCCAGGCGGCGAAGTCCATCGGCGCGTCCTTGGACTCCACCTCGATCTCCGGCAGGTAGCCGAAGACGTAGCGGGCGGGGATGTTCAACGCCCGGCACATCGTGACCGCCAGGTGGGTGAAGTCGCGGCACACCCCGTAGCCGGAGGCGTGCACGTCTGCCGCTGTGCTCCGGGCGTTGGAGGTGCCGTAGGAGAACCTCAGGTGCCCGTTGACGTAGTCGCAGATGGCCTGCACCCGGCTGTAGCCCCGCGGGAGCGACCCGAACTGCTTCCAGGCTTCCGCCCCGAGCACATCGGGCAGGCAGTAGCGAGACGGCAGGGTGAAGATCAGCACGTCGTCCGGCAGGTCCGGCGGGTCGAGCTCGGGGGCGTTCTCGTCAGCGTCCTCCACAGCGTCCGGCACGATCGCCGTCGCCTGGTAGCTGATCACCGAACGACCTGACGGGATCGTCACCCGCCGACACGGGTTGCCGTACAGGTCGAGATAGGGCCGGCTGGTCCCCGGCGCGAGGCTCCAGGTCGGGTGCTGCACCCGGACGAGCTGGTCGGCGACCGGCTCGACCTGGAACACCGTTTCCACGTTCCACCGGGACTCGTGAACGAACTCACAACCGATCTTGAGCGTACGGCTCCCCGGGACCGACGTCACCGCGGGTTGGTGGCGGAATCAGCGACCGAGGAGACCACCTTGGCCACCGGGTCCGGCAGCTTGTCGGCGTTCTTCTTCACCTGCTCAGCCACCTTCCCCACCGCGTCCTGCACCTGCGGGCTGTGCGCGAACTGGTCCGCCTTGCCGCGGATCTGCTCGAACTTCGTCCGACCCGCCCGGGTCCCGAGGACGTAACCGATGCCGCCCGCGACCGACGCCACGAGAACAGTTTTGACCTTCACCAGGTGTCTCCTTCATTGCCGGACAACGTGCGCAGAACAAGCACCCTACGGTGCGGGAGACCACGGCTGCGCCCGGTATCGAGACCGAAACTCGGCGGTAACGCGGGGGTCCTTCGACAGGCCCAGGAGAACGTTCTTGAGCCTGTCGAAGCCGTGACCACTAGGCCTTGGGCAGCAGACCCTCGTTCAGCGGGGTGCTGCGGTCGACCAGGACGTCCTTGTTCACCGGGGTGTCGGGGTCGTCGCTGGCCGGGGCCGGCCCGTGTGGCTCGGCCGTCGGGGAGCCCGTGAGCTCGGCGACCGCGTCACCGAGTGCTCGGTCGACATTGCGCCAGTAGTCGAAGACCCGCTCCTGGATGTCCGGGCGCACGGTGCCCAGGGTGGAGGCGACGGTGATCGCCAGCCGGGTGCGCTCGTCGGCGTCCATCACGTCGTTGACCAGCGCGCGGGCCTGCCCGAAGTCGTCGTCTTCGGACCGCAGCGCGTACGCACGGCGGACGAACTCGCCGTCGGACTCCCACGAGTGGCCGGAGAACAGGTCTTCTTTCACCTCAGGACCGTTCACCGTGTTCGGGAAATAGACCGGCTGACCCGGGTTGAAGTCGTAGCGCATCGGCCCGTCGAACTGGTAGGTGTTCACCTCGACCTGAGGGGAGTTGACCGGCAGCTGGAGGTAGTTCGCGCCGATGCGGTAGCGCTGCGTGTCGGCGTAGGCGAACACCCGGCCGAGCAGCATCTTGTCCGGGCTGAAGCCGATGCCGGGCACCACGGTGCTCGGCGAGAACGCCGCCTGCTCGATCTGGGCGAAGAAGTTCTCCGGGTTGCGGTTCAGGGTCATCGTGCCGACCTTGATCCGCGGGTAGTCGCTTTTCGGCCAGACCTTGGTCAGGTCGAAAGGGTTGAACCGGTAGGTCTTGGCGTCCTCGTACGGCATCACCTGCACGTAGAGGGTCCAGCTCGGGAAATCACCGTCGGCGATGGAGCCGAACAGGTCCCGGCGGTGCGCCTCGGGGTCAGTGGCCGCGGTCTGTGCGCCCTCCTCGTTGGTCAGGTTGACCACGCCCTGCTCGGACTCGAAGTGGAACTTCACCCAACTGCGTTCACCGGCTTCGTTCACCCACATGTAGGTGTGCGAGCCGTAGCCGTTCATGTGCCGCCACGACTTCGGGATGCCCCGGTCGCCCATCAGGTAGGTGACCTGGTGGGCGGACTCGGGCTGCAGGGTCCAGAAGTCCCAGCGCATGTTCCAGTCCTGTAGACCGGAGTCCGGCTGACGCTTCTGGGTGCGGATGAAGTGCGGGAACTTCATGGTGTCGCGGATGAAGAAGATGGGGGTGTTGTTGCCGACCAGGTCCCAGTTGCCCTCGCTGGTGTAGAACTTGAGCGCGAACCCACGGGGGTCCCGGACGGTGTCGGCCGAGCCCTGCTCACCGGCGACGGTGGAGAAGCGGGCGAGCATGTCGGTCGTGACGCCGGGCTGGAACAACGCGGCCTTGGTGTACTGACTGACGTCCTCGGTCGTCACGAAGCTCCCGAAGGCGCCGCCTCCCTTGGCGTGCACGTTGCGCTCCGGCACCCGTTCGCGGTTGAAGTGCGCCATCTGGTTCAGGAAGTGGAAGTCATGCAGCCCGATCGGCCCGGAGCCGTCGGAGTTCACGCCTTCGGAGAACTGGTCACTGGGTGCGGGTGCACCGGTGTCGGTGGTGGACACCTTGGCACTCGGGCCGGTGGGCGGGGCGGAGAGTTCGGTAGTCATGTTTCCTCACACTTCAGTTGGGGATGGTGGCGGGATTCGTAGATCTGGGGTTTGGCTACAACTGACGCACAGGCCCCAGTAGGTGACTTCGGCCTCGTCGACCACGAAGCCTTGGGGGTCGGCTGGCACGGCACAGGGCGCTGCTTCGACCGAACAGGCCACATCCGTCACGATGCCGCACCGCCGACAAACCAGGTGGTGGTGGTTGTCCTCGGTGCTGATCTCGAAGCGCATCGCCGAACCCGCCGGCTCGAACCGGCGCAGGATCTTGTGCCTGGTCAGGGTGTTCAGGGTGTCGTAGACCGCTTGCACCGAGACGTTCCCGATGGCGCCACGGACTCGGTCCACCACCCGGTCTGCCGCGATGTGCGGCTCGGCGTGAACCACCCGCAACACGGCCAACCGCGGCTGCGTCACGCGCAGCCCGACAGAGCGAAGCCGGTAGGCCCACGTCGTCGCCTGCGCTGCGGTGGTCACCAAGGTGAGTTAAGCATGCTTTCTGGAATCATTCAAGATAGCGGGGCGACCGAGTCAGTCGTCCTGCCACCGAAGGTCCTGGTCGAAGGCCTCGTTGCGCTCGTTCACCCGCTGGATCGCCAGCTCGGCTTCCTCGCGCGACTCGTACGGGCCCAGCCGGTCGGTGGCCCGGCCTGCCTTCGCATCCTGGACGGCCGCCTTCGTCTTGAGGTCGTACCACCACTGGTCCTCAGCCATCCGCTGCTCCTCTTCACGTCGAGAATGCGACGCTACTCCAGCCTCGGCCCGGGACCACCCGGTGGCCTATAGTCGGGGCTGGACGAGTCGGTCAGGCGATCGCGGCGCGGTCGGTCTATCGGACCGTTCACGTCGAGGAAAGTCCGGACTCCACAGAGCACGGTGGTGGGTAACACCCACCCGGGGTGACCCGCGGGACAGTGCCACAGAAAACAGACCGCCGCCGGCGCGGACCGGGTGAGGTGTTGGCCGCCTCGCCCCGACGAGCGGGTGGTAAGGGTGAAACGGTGGTGTAAGAGACCACCAGCACCCCAGGCGACTGGGGTGGCTCGGTAAACCCCACTGGGAGCAAGATCAAGAGGACGCGTACGCGTGTCTGCGGAGGCGTTCGAGGGCTGCTCGCCCGAGCTTCCGGGTAGATCGCACCAGGTCGCTGGAGACAGCGATCGCAGATAGATGATCGCCCCCGGCCGGCAACGGTCGGGACAGAATCCGGCTTACCGACCGACTCGTCCATCCAAACCCATTTGACTAGGCAAAATGGCCTCTGACTAGGGGGTTCTATCTGCAAATGTCCGGGCATGTCCGGGCGCATGTGTGCGATACCGGAAGGACCAGGACGGACCCCGCCAAGTCCGGACAGCCAGCACAAGCAGAACGCCCCCACCGCTTCGGCGGTGGGGGCGCTCTCGTCGTTAACGGTTACTCGGACTTGGTAACCCGCTTGAGCCTGCCAGACGGAGCAATCTGCGAGACGCGTTGCGCCGAGACACCCAGGACGGTGGCGACGTCACGGACGGTCAGCCCCTTCCCTCGGAGATCGGCAGCTGCCTCGCGGGACCGAATGGAGGCCTCCTTCTGCAGATTGGCGGCCTCGTTCAGACTGGCCTTGGCTCGGCTGACCTTCTCCCTGGTGACGCTGGGCAGATCGGGTACGACGTCGACCTCGGTGACGGGTGAACCGAGTAGTTCGGCTGCGTCCTTGACCATTGCCTCGACTTGATCGAGACGGCGTACCTGGGTGAACAGACCCGGCACCTCGGCCACCTCGATGGCCCACCAGTCCCCTGATCGGCGGGCTGTGGCGGTCACCCTCATCACTTCGCTCCCTTCATGTGCTTGATGATGCTCAACGCAGTCCGCTCATTGATCTCGGTGTCGGACTGGGCACCGCCGTCTGACTGGCAGCCGGCGCGTCGATCGAGGTGGAGTTTGAGCACCCGTCAGCAGCAGGGTCAGAACAACCAGAATGATGGCCGACGGCCGCACCCGGCCAGTGTGACGACTTGGCCTTCGTCTGACCAACCACGCCAGATCCGGCACGTCGGTGGGTTGGAGCCAGGGCTGAACAGCTGGGGCCGGAAGACGAAGGCGGAGAGAATGCTCGGGGTTCATCCCCTCGGCCCTCGTCCACTGCACGCTAATCCATCCGGGCCGCTGTGCTCCAGTTCGCCACCTGTCCACTATCGGCCATGTCTTCATGAGGACATCCGTTGTCAGCCCATGTACAGACAAGTTTTGCGGCACTAGCGTCGTGGTTGAGGCAATGCCTCCTGTGCTGTCGGCGGTCGGGGGACTGACGACAGAACCAACACCGCCGCCCTCCACCCCTTCAGGTGAGGCGGCGGTGTTGTGTTGTCCGGTGGACACTGCGCAATCAGGTTGTGCAGCCAGGTCTGAGCAGCGAAGTCTGGCCTGCCGGCGACTGGTCGCACACCTCGTCTACACTTCGGAGCCTCGGAGAGGTGAGAAGGGTGTCGATGACCGACCGCAGACTTGTCGAGCGCACCGGGGAGCGCTCGATCCGCACGTCCCTGAACCATCACAGCCTGAACCATCACAGCCTGAGCCACCGCAGTCAGGCCGCGATCTCGCGCTGCTTCCGGGGTCTGGCCGTCATCCTGGCCCTGGTCGCGACGACCGTCGCATCGGCCAGCCTGGCCCACGCCGAGCCGGCCAGCTCCACTCCCTCACCGACGCCCGTCGGACCAGGCCCGACCCCGAGCGTGGCCGCCCCCTCGGCGTCCCCGAGCATCCCCAGTCCAGGCCCGGCAAGCCCGGCCAGCCCCAGCCCATCGGCCATGTCGGCCCCCACCCCGACGCCGCCGCCGCCGCCGCTACCAACTTCCGCGCCGCCCACCCCCGCACCGCCGGAAGGTGCCGCGGCCAGCGAACCCGCCGCCCTCACCTTCTCGGTCGGCTCGACCGGCGGCCCGGTGGCGGGCGCCTTCTACCAGGACCTGGGCTCGTACGTCTTCCAGGGCCGGGTGACCGGTCTGGCCGACGGCACCATGATCACCATCTCGCGGCGCAGCGGCCCGACCACCTTCGTCCCCATCGCCAGGACCGCTGTGACCGGCGGCGCGTACCGCACCTTGGTCCGGGTGACCGACGCGGGGACCCAGACGTTCCGGGCCAGCACCGTGATCAGTGGGGATCCCGATCGCGAGGTGGGTAGCGTCTGGGTGCGGCTCACCGTCGCCGACTCGGGTGTTCGGCTCGATCGGCCGGTCAGCAAGATCGATGCCTTGCAGAACCCGACGATCAGCGGGTCGGTCTTTCCGGTCCGGGCCCAGGTCAAGATCAACATCGAGGTGTGGCGAAACCAGACCTACCAGGCCGTGGGCAACACCGTGTCCGACGCATCGGGCCGATTCCGGATGAGCCTCGGTTATGGCAATGGCATTCTGGCCAATTATGCGGTGCGTCTGGCCTACCGCGCCGTCAACAGCAACCGGTGGGAGCACAGCGCGAACTACCCGTTCACCCGTACGGCGGTGCTGAACGCCAAGGTGACCAGCACCACCGCGGCCGAGGTGGCCAAGACCTACCGGGCGGGCTGCCCGGTCGGCGCGTCCAAGCTGCGCACCATCACCATGAACTTCCTCGGCCGGGACAAGCGGATGCACCGGGGCGTCATCATCATCCGCACCGACCTGACCCAGGACATCATCCGCGGCTTCGGTCTGGCCCTCGCCCACCGCTACCCGGTGGCGAAGATGAACAACCCCAACGTGTACGGCGGCAATGACCCGACGCAGATGAGTGCCAACAACACCAGCGGCTTCAACTGCCGCAAGGTGGTCGGCAACCCGTACGCACAGTCCCCGCACTCCTACGGCATCGCGCTGGACGTGAACACCGTGCAGAACCCCTACCGGGACTCCCGGGGGAAGTGGTGGCCGTCGAACGGCAAGGCCTACATCGACCGGAGCGACAAGCGGTGGGGCATGCTCTACCAGGACTCGGACCTGACCTCGTCGTTGCGCGGGGACAATTTCTTCTGGGGTGGACTGTGGAACCCCGGCCGGGACTACCAGCACTTTCAGTACACGAGGTGAGGGAACGGTCCCACCGGACCCTAGCCACGATGGCGCTGCTCGCCGGCCTGGGTCTGAGCGGGTGCACAGCGGACCCGTCGTCCACCCGGACCCCGACCTCGGCCCCGACGTCGCCTGTTGCCACCCCACCGACGGCTCCTGCAGCCACCCCACCGGCACCGACGTCGCCCGCCACCCCACCGGCACCGACGTCGCCCGCCACCCCACCGACCGCGACGGCTTCTGCGGCGGAGATCCCGGAGCCGACGACCAGCAACACGCTGCCGCCTCCACCGGCCCCGAGCGCACCCGCACCGTCGACTGCCGGACGGCTGACCGCAGGCTCGCTGCCGGTGCCCGCCGGCTGGACAACGATCGCCCGACCCGGGGGCGACGAGGAAGGATACCGCGGCAACGGCACCTGGGTGCACGCCCGCGACCCCCGCTACGCCGCCCATGACGCGATCACCGTCGGCTGCCGGGAGATCACCCGGGACGACTACACCGACCCCACCGCCGCGCTCGAGGGCAACTACGAGGATGCCGCCGGCGAACCCGGGGTCGGGCTGCTGCTCGACTTCGCCGACGCCAAGACCGCCGCTCACTGGTTCAAGCTGTATCGGCTGCAGGTCGAGGCCTGTAGGACGGCGGACGACCCCGTCCGCACCACGATTATCCCCACCGACACTGGCCTGATCGACCGGCGCAGCTATCCGGACGGCACCTGGTTAGAGGTGGCCAACCAGTCCGGCACCGCGGTGACCCTGGTGATCCTCAGTGACCCCGGGCGGCAGATCTCGGCCCGAGCCGCCGGCCGACTGCTCGCGCAGATCGGGCCTTGAGCACGGGCTCGCCGAGCCCAGCACCTGAAAACCTGCCCGCGTTGTTGCAACACGCCGTCCCACCGAGGGTCGAGGCAACCGGTGAAGGCTATTCCGGTGGTCAGGCCAGCTCGAAGGCCACCACACCCGTGCTGAAGTCCGCGGAGACCAGCCGGACGACGATCTCCTGGCCCAGGGGAAGGTGCTCGCCGCTGACCCGGGCCTCGACGGCCGGGTCGGCGATCAGCACCACCCCGCGGCTCTTGTTCTCCTCGGTCTCGATCACCGTCGCAGCGAAGGTCTCCCCCACCCGGGTGCTGAGCAGACACACCTCGACGAGGTCGATGATCGAGCGCTCGTACTTCTTCGCCCGCCGGTCCGCACCCGCCATCTCCGCCGGTAACGCGTCCAGGGCCAGCAGCACCCAGTCCGGAACCGGCCGGTCGGCACACAGAACCACGCAGATCTCGTTCGCATAGCGGTCGACGAGCCGCCGCAGGGGCGCGGTCACGTGGGCGTAGTCGCTGGCCAGTGCCGCGTGCTCCGCAGCATCCGGCACACCGCCGCTGAAGGAGCGGTAGCCGGCGCCGCGGAACAACATGGTGCAGGCGTTGAGCATGGCCGCATCTGCTCCCCGGGTCGGGTCGAGCCGGCGTACGAACTCGGGATAGTCGAGCTCGGCCGGCCAGGCGATGTCCAGAGCCTTGGCCGTCTGCCGGAGCTTGCGTAGCGAGCCCTGGTCGGCCGGCGGCAGGCTCCGCAGGATCCCCACCTGTCCGTAGAGCATCAGATGCGCCGCCGCCATCCCGGTCAGCAGCGAGATCTGGGCGTTCCAGCCCTCGACCGGCAGCGGAGCCCGCAGGACCAAGGACCAGCTGTCGCCCTCGGCTCGGATCTCCTGCTCCGGGATCTGCAGGCTGACCCCGCCACGGTCTCGCTCTCGCTGCTCCCGCAGCTGCCCGACCTCCTTCAGCAGGGCCAAGGACTCCCGCGCCGAGCCGCTGTCGATCTCGGCCTGAGCCTGCTCGTAGGTCAGCTGTTCCCGGTTGCGGACCAGGGCCCGGGACACGGTCGCCTCGGTGGTCTGGCCCTGGCCGTCCAACCGTACGGTCCACAGCAGGGCCGGTCGAGTCCGGTCAGCCAGCAGACTGGCCGCTCCCTCGCTCAGCACCGGCGGGTGCAGCGGGGTGCGGTGGTCGGGGGCGTAGAGGGTGGTGCCCCGTCGATGGGCCTCGAGGTCGACCGGGTCGCCGGCGGTGACGAAAGCCGCCACGTCCGCGATCGCGTACGAGACGACGAACCCGCCCTCGGGCCGTCGGGCGATGTGCAGTGCCTGGTCGAGGTCGCGAGATCCGGGTGGGTCGATGCTCAGCAGCTCCAGATCAGTGCGATCAGCCTCCGGGAGCCGCGGCGCGGCAGCGGCCTGCTCGGCCGCGGCGACGACATCGGCGGGGAAGTCGTCCGGCACCTGCATCGCGGCACGGATGGCGACCAGCCCCCGGGCCAGGGACTGGGGCACATCACCGGGCAGACCGACCTTGCGAGCAGGCATGCTGCGAGCCTAGTGCTCGCGCCCGCTGGGCGGGCTCGGGAGGGCGGCGCGGGAGCGCAGGGCGGTGAGGACGTCGGCGGCGGTGGTGACCTGTTCCAGGTGGTGGACGCCGGGTGCGATGCCGTGGGTGACTAGCTGCTCGGCGATCAGGGCGGCCACGTGCGCGGTGATGGTGGCTTCGCTGCGGCCGCTCACGGCGAGGGTGAGTTCGGCTGGCGCGCCGGCGCGGAGGCCGGTGGCGGTGGCGGCGGCACCAGCGGTGTCGGTGCCGATGTGGGTCCGGCTCAGCGCGGCTAGGGCCAGGCGTCGGGCGCGGGGGTGAGTGAGCAACCGGGCGACGCCTGATCGGCAGCCACAGCAAGCGCGGTCCCGACGAGCGGGGGATCCAGCGCCAGCCAGCTCACTGCGGCCGGCACGCCGAGGGTGCGAGGCAGGGTGCGCTGCTCGGGGAAGTCGAAGAGGTGGCCCACTACCGGACGGTGCCTGCCTGGACGGTAGCCGGGTGCTGCGGCAGGCAGCGCGTCGGGGAGGAGGAACCTGCGTCGCTCCGTGAAGGGCCGCACCCGCCGGCTGCCGCTGGGTTCGGGGACGTCGAACTCACCGTTCAGCGCATCCAGGGTCCAACCCAACGCTGCCGGGCCGTGGGTGTCGCCGATGCCGAGCCGGACGAGGAGGTCAACCCGGTGCACACTGTCGAGGCCGGCTGCTGCGGCGGCGGCGAGCAGGTTGGTCAGTCCGGGTGCAAGCCCGACGGAGAGCACCGCCGTGGCGCCGTGCCGGCGGGCGAGGGGGTCCAGCGCTTCGATGCCGGCGATGAGCGTGCTGTCGGCGGTGACGTCGGCGTAGTGCGCGCCGGCGCGGAAGGACGCCTCGGCGAGTGCTGGGCGGGTGTGGCCGGCGCAGGCGAGGACCAGGGCCGCGTCACTGAGGAGCGCGTCGGCTTGGTGCAGGTTGTCGGCGTCGAGCTGGGCCGCGCGGGTGCCGTGGCCGATGGTGGCCGCGGCGGCCCGGGCGGTGGCCAGAGTCCGGCCGGCCAGCACGACCCGGCCGGGATATCGGGGCGCCAGGACACCGGCGACTTCCTGGCCGACCTGCCCGTAACCGCCGACCAAGATGATGCTGCCGCTGCGCGGTGGGTGTTCGCCCTGGGTTGGAGGTGCGGGATTGGCGGGTGACCGGGGCAAACCCGGCGTGGCCGGCGAGGTGGCGGCAGTCATGGTGCAACTCGGCTCCGGAGCGCCTCCGCCGTAGCGGTGTTTGCGGGCAGGAATGCCTCGATGCTGAGCTCGGCGGCGGTGACGTCGAGCGGGGTGCCGAAGGTGGTGACCGTGCTGATCAGCGACAGCTCGTTGTCGCCAAGGCGTAGCTGCAACGGCACAGCCACGGCCGGGCCGCCTGGGCTGCGGAGCGGCTGGCCCCCGGGATAGCCGACAAGTTCTTGGTGCAGCTGGGCGAGCTCCGGTGCCCCGGAAGTCATCGCCTCGCGGGAAAGCCGGTGCAGGACGTGCCCGCGCCACTCGGCCAGGTTCACGATCCGGCCGGCGAGCCCGGCGGGGTGCAGGCTCAGCCGCAGCACGTTGACCGGCGGTTCGAGAAGGTCGGCCCTTGCACCGGCGGTCAGCAGGGCGACGGCGTCGTTGGCGGCTATCAGCCGCCACCCGCGGTCCACCACGAGCGCGGGGTAGGGCTGGAACCCGGCGAGCACTGTGCTGAGAGCGGCCCGGATCGGCGCCATCTCCGGGTCGTCGAGCGGACGTACGGGGTAGCAGGGGGCGAAGCCGGCCGCCAGCAGCAGGTGGTTGCGCTCCCGCAGCGGCACATCGAGGGTGTCCGCGAGGTGCAGCACCATGTCTCGGCTGGGGCTGGCCCGACCAGTCTCCAAGAAGCTGAGGTGACGGGCGGACACGTCGGCCTCGAGCGCCAGCGCAAGCTGGGAAAGTCGACGGCGCTGCCGCCACTGCCGCAGCAACACCCCCACGGAGACGTCAGCCTGGCTAGGCGTCGCAAGAGCGGTCACCTGGCGACAGTAGGACCTGGCTCCCGGGCTGTCGATGACCTGCGAGGTAATCGACAGCCGCCGACTCGTGGTGAAGCGTGGACGCCATGACAACCTCCAACGTTGAAGCATTCCACCGTCTCGCCGACCCGCCACCACCACAGGCGCTGCGATTGGCGCTCGTCGTCGACGCCACTGTCACCGGTGCGCAGTCGGGGAGCGTCAGCCCCTCGTCACGGGGCCGGGCGTGACCGCGTACGCCGTCGCTCACCTAACCGAGCCGCCAGCAAACCTGCCTGACGAGGTGCTGGCCTACATGGAAGGCATCCAAGCCACGCTCGACCCCTTCGGTGGCCGCTTCTTGGTGCACGGTGGCTCCGTCGAGATCCGGGAGGGAACCTGGCCCGGGGCACTGGTGCTCATCGAGTTCCCCGATCTGACGGCGGCGCGGGCCTGGTATGAGTCGGATGACTACTCCACTCTCAGGCCGCTGCGGACCCGGAACGTCCCAGGCCACGCCATCCTGGTCGACGGCGTGGCCGCGAACTACGACCCTGCCGAGACGGCCGCCCGGCTCCGGCGCGAAGGTCACGGAAGAGAATCTGCCGACCGATGGCGCAGTACTAGTGCTCACGCCCGGTGACCTGATGTTGCCGCGGCATGGGGTCCCCGTCCAGCGCCTGGTTGACCAGAGCGTCGGCCCGCCCGTTCTCGGCCCGCGGCACCCAGGTCCAGGTCACGTCAGCCGGCCGCAGCTCGTTGGCGCGCAGGGCCAGCGGCTTCATCGCGGCGTGCTTGATCTTCCAGCGACCGGCCATCTGCTCGATCACCAGCTTGGAGTCCATCCGCACCTCCACAGCCGCAGCAGGGTCGAGCTCGCGGACCATCTCCAGACCCGCGATCAGCCCGCTGTACTCGGCGACGTTGTTGGTCGCCACCCCGATGAGCTGGCCCTCGTTCATCAGGATCTCCCCGGTGTCCGCATCCCGCACCAGCGCGCCGTACGCCGCCGGGCCCGGGTTCCCCCGGGAGCCGCCGTCGGCCTCCACGATGAGGTGCCGGCCCGAGGGCTGCGGGGCGGCAGTCGGCCGGTCGACCTCGAAGAAGCCCGGCCCGTCCTGGACATCAGTGGTCCTGCGGGCCATCGGCGCGACCTCCCAGACCAGAGTTGAGGGTGCGTACGAGGATTCGGCCGCACTCCTCGCAGCGCAGCACCTCGTCCACGGGGGCCGCGGCGTAGACCCGGATGTCGGCCGAGTTGATCTCCAGCTGGCACCCGGTGCAGCGCCGTTGCCGGAGCTCCGCGGCCCCGACCCCGGCGTGACTGGCGCCGATCTTGTCGTACAGGGCGAGCAGCGCGGTCGGTATCAACGGGGTCAGCTCGGCTCGTTCGCCCCGCCGTTCGGCGATGTCGGCTCGCAGTTCGGCGATCTGGGAGTCCCGCTTGCTCTCCAGGCCGGCGAGCTGGGAGTCCAGATCCTCGGCTTGACCCTGGAGCCTGGTCTGGCCGGCGACCTCGGTCTCCAGCTGCTCCATCACCTCGAGCTCGGCGTCCTCGAGGTCCCGGATCCGCTTCTTGAGGTGTTCCACCTCGTCGATCATCGAAGCCAGTGCCTTCGGGTCGGCGACTACCCCGTCGGCGATCCGCTGCTGGTTGCGGACCAACCGCTCACGGACGGGGGCCAGATCCTTCTCGGCGCGGGCCTGCTCGAGCTCGAGGTCAGACACCGCCGTCTCGGCCGCCACCAGGGTGGCGCCGACCGCGGCCCGCTCGGCCTGCAACCGGGCGATCTCCGTATGCTCCGGCAGGGTCCTGCCCCGGTGCATCAGCTGAGCCAGCGCGGTGTCAACAGCTTGTACGTCCAACAGCCGCAGCTGGGCACCCTGGTCTGCTCTGATCGTGCTCACCCTCTCCTGGCCGGCTCGAGGCTCGAGCGGCGTGTGTCCTCACCCTAAGGCAGCGCCCGAGTGCGGGAATGAATCCCGGCGGTGCCCTGTTATGGCCTGCGGGTCCGAAGTCGGTGGTCGACGGGTGGCCCCTGCTGTTCCCGTGGGCACGTCGTGGTGCGCCGCTCATTGCTCGCCCCAGTTTGAGGACTCCTCCACCATGACTTCACTCGCCGAACCCACGGTGATCCGAACCCCAGTCGAAAACCCCTTGTCCGCCCAATTCGTCGGTCGGAAGTACCTGAAGCTCGTTCTCGTCCTCGGCGCCATGAGTGCGATCGGTCCGCTGACCATCGACACCTACCTGCCTGCTCTCCCCCAGCTGAGCGTCGCGTTGAATGCGACCGCGTCCCAGGCACAGCTCACCATCACCGGCTTGCTGCTCGGGTTGGGCCTGGGGCAGCTGATCATCGGTCCGCTCTCCGACGCGGTCGGTCGCCGCAAGCCGCTGCTGTTCGGGCTGGCCGGCCACGGGCTGATGTCCGTGCTCTGCGCCCTGGCACCGTCGATCACCATCCTGACCGTCACCCGCACCCTGCAGGGTCTGGCCGGTGCCGCCGTCGCTGTGGTCGCGATGGCCATGGTGCGAGATCTGTTCAGCGGCATCCGGGCCGCTCAGCTCCTGTCCCGGCTGATCCTGGTCCTCGGCGTGGCCCCGATCCTCGCCCCATCGCTGGGTAGCGCGCTGCTGACGTTCACCGACTGGCCTGGGATCTTCGTCGCGCTGGCTGTCGCCGCCGTGGCCCTGTTCGCCCTCGCCTTCTTCGCCCTGCCGGAGACTCTGCCGGTCGAACGTCGTCAGCCGGTCAGCATCCGGGGCTCGCTACGGTCCTACCTGAGCCTGTTCAAGGACCGGCTGTTTGTGATCATGGTCCTGGTGGCCGGGTTGATGTTCGCCACCCTGTTCGCCTACATCGCCGGTGCACCCTTCATCTTGCAGGACGTCTACGGCTTGTCCCCCTCGCAGTTCGGTCTCGCCTTCAGCGCGAACGCCGTCGGCCTGATCCTGATGACCCAGCTGAACCCGATCTTCGTCAAGCGGTGGGGTCCGGTGGCGGTGCTGACCATCGCGGTGCTGGTGGCGTTCGTCTCCTCGCTCGCACTGCTCGGGATCGCGTTGGCCGGTTTCGGCGGTCTGCTCGGTCTGATGATCCCGCTGTTCTTCGTCATTTCGGCGACCGGTCTGGCCTTCCCGAACGCTCCGGCCATTGCCCTGAACCGGCACGGCGAAGCGGCCGGGACAGCCGCCGCCCTGCTGGGTGCCTCCCAGTTCCTGGTCGGCGGTCTGGTGGCCCCCCTGGTGGGTCTGTTCGCCAATGGCACCGCGGTCCCGATGACCGCCGTGATGGTGGGTACCACCGGGCTCGCGACGGCGCTGTTCGTGATGGGTCGCAGCGGGCTGAACGCGGTCTCGTACGACTGAGGGCCCTTCGACAGGCTCAGGGACGTCGGCAAGGTCCGGGCCCTTCGACAGGCTCAGGGAACGTCGGCAAGCTCAGGGAACGTTGGCAAGCTCAGGCCCTTCGACAGGCTCAGGGAACGGGTCAGGGGCGGGCGTTCCAGCGTTGCAGGGCTGGCCGACCCTTCTCGGTGCCGAGCACGGAGACGGTGCTCGTCTCGAGGGGGAAGTGCACCCCGAGGGTGAGGTCGAAGCCCAGCCAGCACATGGTCAGGGCCCGCAGCGCGTGGCCGTGGCCGAAGCAGATCGCCTGCTCGACCCCGGATTCCCGCACCCGCGTCACCACGCGGTCCAGCCGGGTGGCGACGTCGGCGGCACTCTCCCCCCCGGGTACGGGCTGGCTCCAGATCGTCCAACCCGGCACCGACTCGTGGATCTCGTCGCTGGTCAGACCCTCGTAGTCGCCGTAACCCCACTCGACCAGATCCTCGTCGAGCTGCGGCTCGGCCGGGCCGGTGAACCCGACCAGCTCGGCCGTCACCCGGGCGCGTTGCCGGGGGCTGCTCAGCACCAGCTGGAAGTCCTGCGGGGAGAGGTGAGCACGCAGGGCCTGCGCCTGCTCGACCCCGAGATCGGTGAGCGGCAGGTCCGTCACCGAGGTGTGCCGGCCGGATCTGCTCCACTCGGTCTCGCCGTGGCGTACGAGGAACAGCACAGTCATGGCCCACCTGGTCGGAGTCGGGGTCGGGAATGCGCTCACCGTACAAGACGGCTCGGTCCGTGACGCACAGGTGTAAGAATTCGGGTATGAGCGATGTTCAGCCTGCCCTGCCGAACCGCCAGACGCCGTTCTCCGAGGCGTTCAAGACCTTCATCGCCTCGGGCTGGGCCCCCCACCCGACCGAGCTCCCGGACCTGCTGCCGGCGGCCGGGGCCGCCGGGGCGAGGCGCGAGGCGATCAGCGCACAGTTCCCGGGTGACCGGCTGGTGCTGCCCGCCGGCGGCCTGCAGATCCGCGCCAACGACACCGACCACCGATTCCGACCGCATTCAGCCTTCGCGCATCTCACCGGCCTGGGCACCGACCGGGAACCGGATGCGGTCCTGGTGCTGGAGCCGACCGACACCGGCCACGAGGCGACCCTCTTCTTCAAGCCCCGGGCCCCGCGTGACTCCGCCGAGTTCTACTCCAGCGCCCGCTACGGCGAGATGTGGGTCGGCCAACGGCCATCCCTGGAGGAGATGGGAGCGTTGTGCGGGATCGGCTGCCGCGACATCGCCGACCTGGGCGATCAGCTACGCAAGAACGCTGGCTCCACCGCCCTGCGGATCGTCTCCGAGGGCCTGGACGGGGAGCTGGCCGCGCTTCTCGACGAGCTCCGGCGGCCCGACCAGGCGGCCGCCGCCGAGGCGGACCGCGAGCTGCTGGTGGCCCTCAGTGAGCTGCGGTTGGTCAAGGACGCCTTCGAGATCGAGCAGCTGCGCCAGGCCTGCGAGGAGACCGCGGGCGCCTTCGCCGCGGTGGCCGCCGACCTGCCCGAGGCTGTGCGCCGAGGCCGGGGCGAACGCTGGGTCGAGGGGGTCTTCGGGCTGCACGCCCGCCACGTCGGCAACGCCGTGGGCTACGACACCATCGCCGCCTCCGGGGACCACGCCTGCACCCTGCACTGGATCCGCAACGACGGAGACCTGCGCGCCGGGGATCTGCTGCTGCTGGACGCCGGGGTCGAGCTGGACACCCTCTACACCGCCGACGTCACCCGTACGCTGCCCATCAGCGGCACCTTCAGCGACGATCAGCGAATGGTCTACGAGGCCGTGCTGGAGGCGCAGCAGGCGGGCATCGCGGCGGCGCAGCCGGGTGCCCGGTTCTCCGACGTCCACCGCGCGGCGATCGCGGTCATCGCCCGTCACCTCGAAGAGTGGGGGCTGCTGCCGATGAGCGCGGCTGAGTCCTTGAGCGAGGGTGGGGGCCTGCACCGCCGCTGGATGGTGCACGGCACCTCCCACCACCTGGGCATCGACGTGCACGACTGCGCGCAGGCCCGGGTCGAGCACTACCGCGAGGGCGAGCTGCGGCCCGGGATGGTGATCACGGTGGAGCCGGGGCTCTACTTCAAGGCCGACGACCTGCTGGTGCCGGAGCGGCTGCGGGGGATCGGCGTACGGATCGAGGACGATGTGCTGATCACCGAGTCGGGCAACGAGAACCTCTCGGCGTCCCTGCCCCGTGGCAGCGCCGAGGTGGAAGCCTGGATGGCCTCAATCTGGGTCGGCGAGCAGGTCACGCGGTGACCACGACCCCGCAGCGGCGGCACCTGCCGACCATTCGATCACTCGTGGGTCGACCGCCCGCGACCACGACCCCTGAGCCGTACGCCGAGACGCCCAGCTCGGTGATCGCCTGGGCCTGGTACGTGAACGGGGTGCGACAGCCGGCGGATAACTTGACCGTGGCGGCCCGCCGGGCCTGCGGCGGTGAGGGCTTCGTCTGGCTGGGTCTGAAGGATCCGAACGACGCCGACCTGGAGTCCTTGTCCGCCACCTTCGACCTGCACGCCCTGGCCATCGAGGACGCGGTCGAAGGCCACACCCGCTCCAAGCTGGAGATGTTCGATGACGACCTGTTCATGGTCATCTCCACGGTGGCCTACGTGGACCACGAGGAGCTGACCGCCACCTCCGAGATCGTCACCACCGGCCAGGTCATGATCTTCCTCGGCGACCATTTCGTGATCACCGTACGACGCGGCGAGCACGCGCAGCTGAGCTCGTTGCGCCGGTTGCTGGAAGCCGATCCGGAGCGGCTCGCCCGGGGTCCGTCCGAGGTGCTCTACGCCATCGCCGACAAGATCATCGACGACTACCAGAACGTAGTGGGCGAGATCGAGACCGACATCGACGAGATCGAGACCGCCGTCTTCGCCCGCGGCGGCTCGCACGAGGTCGACCGGGTCTACCAGCTCAAGCGCGAGCTGATCGAGTTCAAGCGCTGCGTGCTGCCCTTGGGGGCGCCGCTGCTGCGCCTGTCCACCCGGGAGCTGCCGGTGGTGCCGCCCGAGGCGAAGGCCTACTTCCGCGAGCTGGCGGACCATCACACCGAGGTGCGGGAGGCCGTGGCCGCGTTCGACGAGGTGCTGGCCTCCATCCTGCAGGCCGGTCTCGCCCGGGCGTCGGTGGCCGACAACGAGGACATGCGGAAGATCTCGTCCTGGGTAGCGATCGTGGCCGTGCCGACCATGATCGCCGGGATCTACGGGATGAACTTCGACAACATGCCCGAGCTGCACTGGCGCTACGGCTACCACGCCGTGCTGGTCCTGATCCTGGCGATCATGGTCAGCCTGTACGCGGGGTTCAAGCGCAACCGTTGGCTGTAGCCGCTGGCCGCCCGCAGCCGCACACCTGACCACGACCCGCACACCTGGCAGGGTGTGTGGACCGTCGAAAGGTATGCGGGTGTCATCCGGATGGCTGTGCGGATGGTAGAACAGACCACATCAGTGCGGACGGTGCCGTGAGCCGGCCCACCGAATCGCTCAGGAGGCATCGTGGTGGACATCCGCAAGACATTCCTGGACTGGCCGGTCGTCAAGCAACTGACCGGGCGTGACCCGCTCGGTCGCGGTGCCGCGGTGCAGTCCCAGCACACCCGGGAGCTGACCCCGAGGACGAGCACGGCCGACCGGGTGGTGCAGAGCGTCTGCCCCTACTGCGCGGTGGGCTGCGGCCAGCGGGTGTTCGTGAAGGACGATCACGTCGTCCAGATCGAGGGCGACCCCGACTCTCCCGTCTCCCGTGGCCGGCTCTGCCCCAAGGGCTCGGCCAGCGAGCAGCTGGTCAACTCCCCCGGACGCGCGACCACCATGCTCTACCGCCGCCCCCGCAGCACCACCTGGGAGAAGATCGGCGTCGCGGAAGCCACCGACATGATCGCGGACCGGATGATCGAGTCGCGGCGCAAGCGCTGGCAGGACACCGACGAGGAGGGTCGGCCGCTGCGACGGACGATGGGCATCGCTGCCCTCGGCGGGGCCACCCTGGACAACGAAGAGAACTACCTGATCAAGAAGCTCTTCACCGCGATGGGCGCCATCCAGATCGAGAACCAGGCCCGTATTTGACACAGTGCCACGGTTCCCAGTTTGGGAGCCTCGTTCGGCCGTGGCGGTGCCACCGGCTTCCTGCAGGACCTCCAGAAGGCTGACTGCATCGTCATCCAGGGCTCCAACATGGCCGAGTGCCATCCGGTGGGGTTCCAGTGGGTGATGGAGGCCAAGGCCCGGGGGGCCCGGGTGATCCACATCGACCCACGCTTCACCCGTACGTCGGCGGTCTCGGACACCCACGTCCCGATCAGGGCCGGCAGCGACATCGTGTTCCTGGGTGCGGTGATCAACTACATCCTCAGCAACGAGAAGTACTTCCACGAGTACGTGCTCGCCTACACCAACGCCGCCCATCTGGTCAGCGAGGACTTCCGCGACGTCGACGACCTGGACGGCGTGTTCTCCGGCTACGACCCGGAGACCGGGACCTACGACACCACGAGCTGGGCCTACGACGGCGCGGACGATCCAACGGCTGAGGACAGCAGCAGCGGTACGGGCGACGAGAGCGAGGAATCCGAGCAGAGCCGCGGCGCGGGCCACGAGCTGGGCGGCCACGGCGCCGCACTGGATCCGTCGACGATCATCCGCGACGAGACGCTGCAGCACCCCCGTACGGTCTTCCAGGTCCTGAAGCGGCACTACGCCCGCTACACCCCGGAGATGGTCCAGCAGACCTGTGGCATCTCACCCGAGCAGCTGCTCGACGTCTGCCAGGCGGTGACGGAGAACAGCGGCCGGGAGCGGACCACGACCTGGGTCTACTCAGTGGGCTGGACCCACCACACGGTGGGCGTGCAATACATCCGGGGCTCGGCGATCATCCAGCTGCTGCTGGGCAACATGGGACGTCCGGGTGGCGGGATCCTCGCTCTGCGGGGGCACGCCAGCATCCAGGGCTCGACCGACATCCCGACCCTGTTCAACCTGCTGCCGGGTTACC
>JAABUN010004258.1_pt1 | contig 19955 bp, 23 predicted proteins | sample 5559311 | NCBI WGS metagenome assembly JAABUN01 (sample SAMN10711877, study PRJNA513370) | rock metagenome | isolation source: Antarctica rocks | place: Antarctica: Victoria Land, Siegfried Peak sud
GGATACACGAGAAAACCCACATTCAAAAAGCCAGTAAAGTTCGTTCCGCTGACGGCTTGCTGTTACACTGTTGGGGAAAACTAGCAGTCGCTTTCTATTTGCTCGTTTTTAACTACTGATTCGCATTCGATATAAAAGTAATGATTCGGATTATTGCCGAAATCGAAAAGCTAATCGAAAATAATCCGTTTGCAGGGCAATTTGAAAACGACAAAAATTTGCACGTTCTTTTTCTGCCGGAAGAATTGTCCGAAGAGAAAAGAAGTCTGCTTCTTTCAAACAATAATGAATTTGAACAGTTTGCCGTGCAAAATCGTGAAGTGTTTTGTCTTTTGCGCGCAAGCGTTTTGGATAGTCTTTTGGGGAAAAAGCATATTGACAACAAATTGAAACGCCCGCGACGGCGCGAAACTGGCGAACTGTCAATAAAATTTTGGAGATGTAAAATTATGCCGATACAAAGACCTTTTAATTTCAAAAAATGGATTGACGAGCATCGCCATCTGCTAAAACCGCCGGTTGGAAATCAATGCGCTTACGACGCGGAAGATTTTATCGTGATGGTTGTCGGCGGACCGAATTCTCGCAAAGATTATCACTACGACGAAGGCGAGGAATTTTTCTATCAACTCGAAGGCGATATTTTAGTGAAAATTCAGGAAGACGGAAAAGCCGTAGATGTTCCAATTCGTGAAGGCGAAATGTTTTTGCTGCCGCCGCGCGTTCCGCACAATCCGATTCGCGGCGCAAACACCGTCGGAATGGTGATTGAGCGCAAACGACGCGATAATGAAAAGGACGGTTTGCTGTGGTTTTGCGAAAACTGCAACGAGAAATTGTATGAAGAATACTTCGGACTCGAAGACATCACGACGCAGTTTCAAGGTGTTTTCAAACGATTTTACGTGAGCGAGGATTTGCGAACTTGTAAAAATTGCGGCGCGGTGATGCAGCCGCCTGAATAAGAAAAGAAATTTTAGCCACAGATCTACACAGATAAACACAAAATTTTTCTATCTGTTTTGGTTTTTATCTAAGTTTTTCTGTGTAAATCTGTGGCTAAAAGATGATTAAAAAATGGCGACACTTTTAGATGAATTATCACAACTGATTTTCGCTTTGGAAGAAAATGAAATCGAATACGCGGCGCGCGGCGGTTTGGCGTTGGCGATTCACGGATTTGCGCGGGCGACTTTGGACATTGACATTTTAATTCAACCTGCCTCGCTGGAAAAGGTTTATAAAATCGGAGCGGAAAAAGGTTTTGATACTCGCAGGCTTGATATTTCATTCAAGGAAAGAGCCGTAAAAATCAGGCGCGCGTCAAAAATTGATGATAATGGCGAAGTGCTTTCGCTCGATTTGCTGCTCGTTACGCCGCAAGTTCAAGATATTTGGGAAACGCGGGAAACAATTGATTTTCTCGGTAAGCGGCTGGCGGTTGTTTCTCAAGCAGGTTTGATAAAAATGAACCGGCTGGCGGGCAGACCGCAGGATTTGGCGGATATTGAGAGGTTGGAAAATGAAGAAAGTTGATATGTCGGAACAAGCGATTTTGCGGAGATTGAAAACGGTTGACCAACTGCGCGAATTGTGTCTGTCGTTGATGAAAGCCAAAAAAGTTTCAGACGAAAGAGCGAAAAAGAATAAATCGAACGAATTAAAAACTACGGAAGAAAAATGAACAAACAAATTACGATTCCTTTTGAGGTAACGCTTTGGGATGTAAAGCCTTATGACGAAACGCCCGACAATCCGACGCTTTCGCGCGGGACGGTCAAGAAGGCTTTCGACGGCGAACTGAGAGGCGAAAGCACTGGCGAGATTTTGATGTATTCGGGCGCGGACGGTTCAGCCGGTTATACGGTGATGGACAAGGTGAGCGGCGAATTGGGCGGGCGGGCGGGAACATTTGTGCTGATGCACGGCGCGACGCATACGCCTTCAGACACGAGTCGCGCCGGCGGCATCATCGCGCCAAATTCCGGCACGGGCGAACTCGAAGGAATAAGCGGAACGGTCGAATTTAAGTCGGACGAAAACGGCAAACATATAATTCTCGATTTCGCATTTGCCGACGAAAATTAAATGCTGAAGATTGACGTTCACACGCACGTTTTGCCGAAGGAAATTCCCGATTGGAAACGGCAATTCGGTTACGGCGGTTTTATAAAATTAGAACATCACAAGCCGTGCTGCGCGAGAATGCTCAAGGATGACGGAAAGTTTTTCCGCGAAGTCGAAGACAATCTTTGGAGCGCGGAACGAAGAATCGAAGAATGCGATGCGTTCGGTGTTGACGTTCAGGTTTTATCAACCGTTCCGGTAATGTTCGGTTATTGGGCAAAGCCGCAGGACGGTTTGGCAATGTCGGAATTTTTGAACGATGGAATTGCCGAAATCGTCGGGAAATTTCCAAAGCGTTTTATCGGTTTGGGAACAGTTCCGATGCAGGACGCAAATCTCGCAATCAAAGAATTAAAAAGATGTAAACAAATCGGTTTAGTCGGCGTGCAAATCGGCACGAACGTCAATCAGATGAATTTGGGCGAGCCGCGATTTTTCGATTTCTTCAAAGCGTGTGAAGAATCGGAAATGGCGGTTTTCGTTCATCCCTGGGAAATGATGGGCGAAGCGGAAATGCAAAAATACTGGCTGCCGTGGCTCGTCGGAATGCCTGCCGAAACTTCGCGCGCGATTTGCAGTTTGATTTTTTCCGGCACGCTCGAACGATGTAAAAATCTGCGCGTTTGTTTCGCGCACGGCGGCGGCTCGTTTCCCGCAACAATTGGGCGTATCGAACACGGTTTTGAGGTTCGCCCGGACTTATGCGCGGTTGATAATCCGCATAATCCGCGCAATTATTTAGGAAAATTCTGGCTCGATTCGCTCGTTCACGACGCGGCGATGCTTGAATATCTAATCAAACTCGTCGGCGCGGAAAAAGTCGCGCTCGGCACGGATTATCCGTTTCCGCTCGGTGAACTTAAAGCCGGAAAAATGATTGAGTCAATGCCTTTTAACGAAACGACAAAAGCGAAACTGCTGCACGGCGCGGCACTCGAGTGGCTGAATCTGGATGAAAATTTATTTTCGTATAATTCATCCGCATCTAACCGCCGGGTCGTTTAAAACCAATTAAAATCCGAGTTCGTTCAACTTTTCCCGTAAAGAATGGCTGCCTGCCGTCCACGTCCAATTCTTATGCAAGGTTGGACCCGGCGGCGTGTCTGTCGCTCTGCTAAATGTTCCCCAGTAGCCGTTGAATTTGAGAATGATGTTTGCCGCCTTTGTTTCTCGCAGCGGGAATTCGACTTCGCCCAGATTGGGCGGAGTTTCTGTCAGATAATTATAGCTGTCGCCGTTATGATTGAGCGCACCGTAAAAACCGTCTTTATCAATGTCCGCGAAAGTAGAAAAATCCATTGCCGCCGTTGATAACTTTTCCTTAATTTCATAGTAGGAAATTTCAATCGTCCCACTTCTAAAATTTGACGGAATGTTAAAAGTTAAAAAATTTTCCGCAGTTTGTCCGGGCTGCAAATTATCAACTTGCGAAACATTCGACGCGATACGAACCGTTCGGTTGCGAATCTCGCCGCGAACGAATCCATTCCTGACCTTCATTTAAGACGGAGTTATTTAACAGATTGAAATAAACGCGCATCGTTTGGTTTTCAACCGGAGCAGCCGGTTCAATTCGCACGATATTCAAAAAAACTGCGATTACCGGATAAACCGGCGGTCGAGGAGTCGGTGTCGGAGAAGCCAAAACATCAACCGTTCGCCGAGGTTTTGGCTTCGGCGATTGAGCATTGATATTTGTAAATACAGCAAGCAATAGGAAAAGAGCTAAAATCGAGTATTTCGTTGATTTCTTAATCATAATTTCTACACCTCAATAAATAAATGCTCATTTTTACGCGCTCTTCGTTTAAGTAACGTGGAAAAGAAGCGTTCTTTCGCTAAATCTTGGAAAGAATAACTTTGAAACCACCGACTGCAGGGAATAAAAAAGAATTTGTTTTAATTTATCCGCGTGAATCGGCGGTTTCATTTTGTTTTAACTTTTTAATCGTTGCTCAAATTACACCGGCGCGGCGTCAGATAATTCAGAAACACAAAATTAGCGACGCTTCGTCCGGCAGATTGTCCGGGGCGGTGTCAAACGGAAAATGCACTCCGCCGTAAACGCGGCTGCGTGCGATTTCATCGGTCAACGCTGAAAAACTCCGGTAATTCCGAATTAAATTCGGAGAGCCGCCGAAATTTATCTGGAATTGAACGTCGTCGCGCTGGTAAAAGAGCGAGAGAATCGTCGCCAGAGATGCGCTCGCCGAAGAAGCGTTTGAAGCGTAGGACGGATGCGGCGGCGTTCCCTGCGGACCGAGCAGCGATTCCCAATTTGCATCGGGCGCGGTGTCTGAATTGCCGTCTTCATCGGCGCGTCGAATTGCCGTTATGGGTCGCCAGAAACCGTAAGTATATTGACTCGTGAAAGCCGTTTCCAACGCGTCGTGATAAGCCATAAAAACCAGCGCGAACAGTGCATTTGCCGATAGCATGGCGCACAACAAAAATGCAGTGGTGATAAATAGTGATAATTTTTTGCTTCTCATTTGTTTTCTTCTGTCGGCGTTAGTTATCGAACGCCGATCATATTTGTGAAATTGATTTCTCAATTTATTGAACTTGATTCGTCGGCGCGTCGCCGCCCGAACCGAAGTAAGCGTAGTTGATTGCGCTGTTCGATGTTTGCCGGATATATTAGATTCCGCCGCGATAAACTGCAACGTCAGTTTTGCCGTCGCCGTCGTAGTCGGCAGGCACTAAGGCATCGCTTGCCAAGCCCCAATTGACAACTTGCAAACTACTTGACAGGCTGCGCGGATATACCAATTACTCTCTGACGGACGGAACACGGCGAGATCAGTTTTACCGTCGCCGTCGTAATCCGCCGGAACGAGTTTGTCGCTGCTGTTGCCGAACTGTATTTCCGTATATCCGGCAGTGCTTTGCTGGATAATCCAAGTTCCGTTCGACGGGCGGAACACGGCATAATCAGCGCGTCCGTCGCCGTCGTAATCTCCGACAACGGGTTTATCCGCGCTTGCTCCCAATTGGAAGCCATTAAACTTACTGTATTGTCTAAAGATTGTGCCGGTTGTATAATGCAGGTGATTTTTAGCTTATTTACCCAAAGCCTTTAAACAACCGACGTTTTGTGCTGTGCAAATACACAATAAACATCGGAGGTTTGATATGTCTTTGGAAAATTATCCTAGTTTTCTCCTAAATTTCTCCGAGCGCGAAATGAACGGCGAAGCAAAACATTTTTATAGGTTTAAGTCGTTTCGGCTCGATGTCGAAGAGCGCCAACTGCTCCGCGACGGCGTTGCCGTGCCGCTCACGCCGAAGGCTTTCGATGTGCTTGCCGCGCTGGTCGAGCGCAGCGGTCATCTGGTCGAAAAAGACGAACTTCTGCGGCTTGTCTGGTCGGATTCGTTTGTCGAAGAGGCGAACGTGGCGCGAATCGTTCACACGCTCCGCAAAGTTTTGGGCGAGGACGAAGACGGCAATAAATTTATCGAGACCGTGCCGAAACGCGGCTATCGTTTCGTCGCCGACGTGCGCGGCAAAGAAAACGATTTTGCCGAACTTTTTGACGCGCGCGGCGAAACGATTGCCGCCAATCCGAAATCGGAAATTGAACCGGCGATTGAAAATGATTTTGCCGCCGAAGCCGACCGGACAAAAGATTTTCCGGTTGAAGAAAAAACCGAAAAACGCATTTGGCTGCGGGCAATTTCCGCCATTGCTTTAATCGGATTCGTGATGGTCATCGGCGGTTCTTTATTAAATTTTTCCGGTGCGAAATCAGGCAATGCTGTGAATTTTGAAGGAATGAAACAAACTCGCTTGATGCAGAGCGGCGATGTTTACGGTCCGAATATCTCGCCCGACGGTCAATATCTGGCTTATGCGAAACTTGACGAGGGAGCGAAACGCGGGTTGCATCTACGACAAATTGCGACGGGACAGGTTTTGGAACTTTTGCCGCCGCGCCCGAATGTTAATTTCTGGGCGGGAAAATTCTCGCCCGACAGCAATTACTTTTATTACGTCGAAGACGACGGCAGCATTAGGGCTTCTCTCTACCGAATCGCGTCGCTCGGCGGTCAGCCGCAAAAATTAGTTTATTTCGTGAGCGGCGGCTTAACCGCGTCGCCCGACGGAACGCGGCTCGCCTTCAAGCGAATCAATCTACAAGAAGGCGTTACCTCAATCGTCGTCGTCAATGCCGACGGCTCGAACGAGCAGACGATTGCCGAAACCGCCACGGATTCCGATTATTGGTCGCTCGATTGGTCGCCCGACGGCTCGACAATCGCTTATGTCATCAAGCGTCACGAGCCGAAAAACGATTCGTGGTATGTCGCCGAAATTCCGGCAACCGGCGGCGCGGAGCATTTGATTGGGAAGCCGCGCTCGTCGCAAATCATCACCGCTCGTTGGTTGCCCGACCGGAAAGGTTTTATCGTCAACGCTATTGACCAAAAAACCAAACTGCCGCAGATTTATTATTGGTCGTATCCAGACGGCGCGGAACGGCGCGTGACCAACGATTTGAATGATTACTTCGGTTTCACAATCACGGCGGACGGCAAATCAATCGTTTCGCAACGTTCCGAGCAACCGCGGCAAATCTGGCTCGCGTCCGGCGACGATGCGAATGGGGCGCGACAACTAACCTTCAAAAACGGGCAGCATTTCGACGCGGTTAGTTGGCTGGCGGACGACACGCTTGTTTTCGACGCGGACGAAAACGGCAGTTTCGATAATTACAACATCTGGCGTTTGAAAATCGGCGACAGCGAGCCGCAGCCGTTGACGACCGGCGCGGGAAACAACACTCTGCCCGTCGCCGCGCCCGACGGCAAAACTCTCGCCTGCATTCGCTATACGGCAACTTTCGACGCGGTAATGTTGAGCTTCGACGAATAAATTCCGACAGCTGTTCCGAGAGCTACTCCAATGCAAAATCAATTGTTAAAATTTGAAGCGTCCAAATCGTTCGCTAAAGACGCAGACGCGCAGGATTCATTAAAACATTTCCGCGAAAATTTTTATATTCCCAAACAATCAAACGGCAAAGACGCGATTTATCTGACGGGCAATTCGCTCGGACTTCAGCCAAAAACAACCCGCGCTTACATCGAGCAGGAACTGAAAGATTGGGAAATGTTCGGCGTCGAAGGTCATACAAAAGCGAAAAATCCGTGGATGCCGTATCACGAATTTTTGACCGAACAAATGGCGCGAGTTGTCGGCGCAAAACCGTCTGAAACGGTCGTGATGAATTCGCTGACCGTCAATCTGCATCTGTTGTTAGTTTCGTTTTATCGCCCAACTGCCAAAAGACATAAAATCGTTATCGAAGCCGGCGCGTTTCCATCCGACCAATACGCCGCCGGGTCGCAGATAAAATTTCACGGATTTGACGTTGAAAATTCATTGATTGAATTAAAGCCGCGTGAAAGCGAAACTTGTTTAAGAACCGAAGATATTGAAAAAACAATTGCCGAAAACGGCGAATCGATTGCGTTGATTCTGCTCGGCGGCGTGAATTATTACACCGGACAGGCGTTTGATATGCGGCGCGTAACCGAAGTCGGACACCAACACGGCGCGGTTGTCGGTTTCGATTTGGCGCACGCAGCGGGCAATCTCGAACTATATTTGCACGATTGGAATGTAGATTTTGCCGCGTGGTGTTCTTACAAATATCTTAATTCGGGTCCGGGCGGAATTGGCGGATGTTTCGTTCACGAACGCCACGCGAGCGATTTTGATTTGCCGCGTTTTGCCGGTTGGTGGGGACACGATAAGGAAACGCGCTTTTTGATGAAACCGGAATTCGTCCCCGTTAAAGGCGCGGAAGGCTGGCAACTCTCGAATCCGCCGATTTTTCAGCTTGCTGCTTTGAAAGCCTCGCTCAATATTTTTGAAGAAGCGGGAATGGAAAATCTGACGAAAAAATCACGCAAACTAACCGGCTATTTAGAATTTCTGCTCGGCGAAATCGAGGATAACCGCATTTCCGTTATCACGCCTTCGAACGAAAATCTGCGCGGATGCCAACTTTCGATTCGCGTCAAAGATTCGGATAAAGGTTTATTCAAAGCAATTTCCGACAGAGGCGTAATTGCCGATTGGCGCGAGCCGGACGTAATCCGTGTCGCGCCGGTACCGCTTTATAATTCGTTTTCAGACGCATTTCGTTTCGCAGAGATTTTGAAGCATTGTTTAACTTAGCAAATTATGAGATTTCCGATTATCACAATTAAGCAAGAATTTGACGAGCATTTCAGAAGCGATGTTTGGCTTGATTCGGCAAGACAAATTTGCTCGCGACACGACATTCTTTCAACTGTTTGAAATGTTCGGAACACAGCGAACATATTGTGTTTTTGATTATTTTTCGCTCAAAGAATTGGAAAAAGCCATTTAGAGTTTTACAAAATAAACAATGTCCAAACAGAAAGTTATCATTATCGGCGCAGGTTTATCGGGTTCTCTACTCGCTATCTATCTTGCTAAACACGGCATAGAAGCCGACGTTTATGAATCGCGCGGCGATATGCGGAAAACGGAAATGTCGGCAGGGCGTTCGATAAATCTCGCTTTGTCTGACAGAGGAATCGCCGCGCTTCGTGAAGTCGGGATGGACGAATATATGCTTGCCGAAGCCGTGCCGATGCTCGGACGAATGATTCACGCGGTTAACGGACAAACGAAACTTCTTCCGTATTCGGGGCGCGAGGGCGAATATATTAACTCGGTTTCGCGTTCAGGTTTGAACATTGCTTTAATGAACGAAGCCGAAAAATACGCGGGCGTAAAGTTTTATTTCAACCAAAAATGCGCCGGTTTTCACTGCAAATCGGGCGAAGCGTTGCTGGAAAATACCGAAACAGGCGAGCGAAAAACCGTCAAAGGCGATACGCTGATTGCAGCCGACGGCGCGGGTTCGGCGGTTCGCAATGCGATGTTTGCAGGCATTCCGCGATTCGATTTTTCGCAGGAATTTCTCGAACACGGTTACAAAGAACTGCATATTCCGCCGAACGCGGACGGCGATTTTGTAATTGAAAAAAACGCTCTGCATATTTGGGCGAGACGCTCGTTTTTGATGATTGCGCTGCCGAACTTCGACGGCAGTTTTACCTGCACACTGTTTTTGGCGCACACGGGCGAAAATAGTTTTGAGCAATTGACTGATGAAAAATCTTTGCTCGAATTTTTCCAAACAAATTTTGCCGATGCAATTCCGCTGATGCCGATTTTGGCTGAAGATTTTTTTACCAACCCCGTCGGCAATCTCGGAACGATAAAATGTTTCCCCTGGAATGTCGGCGGAAAAAGTTTACTTTTGGGGGATTCGGCGCACGCCGTCGTGCCTTTTTACGGTCAGGGAATGAACGCTTCGTTTGAAGATTGCCGCGTTTTGAATCAGTTAATCGAAACGCGCGGCACAAATTGGGAAACGGTTTTTACCGAATATGGCAAACAGCGAAAGGAAAACACCGACGCGATTGCGGAAATGGCGGTGGAAAATTTCTACGAGATGCGCGATGCCGTCGCCAATCCGGTTTTCGTCCGCAAACGCGAACTTGAAACAAAGCTCGAACACACTTTTCCCGATTATTTTTCCAAATATTCAATGGTTACTTTCCGCGAAGATTTGCCTTATTCGGCGGCGATGCGGAAAGGCAACGCGCAGGATAAATTGCTGATGGAAATCTGCGCGGAAGTTGATAATGTGAGCGAGATTGATTTGAATGAAGTGATAAAAAAGTTAAAATTAATTTAAAGAGAATGCTATGAAACGTATTTTGCTGTCAATTCTTATTGCATTTACTTTGGTTGTTATCTATTTGACTATCACCTCAATTATTTTTGTTGTCAGTAATCAAAATCCGTCTATCATTGCTTACATTGACTATCCAATGAGATTGCCGAAATTAGTTTATTTCAACTTCTTCCCGCCAACCAAGAAAGATTATTCTATGGAATTATCTCAAAAGAAAGTTGTTCTAAGTTTATTTTAACAGCCTTTTTCGATAATTATGACTTTTCATCGGAAAACTTTCAATAGCAACCTAATGATTGTTTTTGACCTGAAAAGTTGGATATTTCGTTTCATTGTTGGATAATTCGTATTGAAATTTATGGATATTAATCTGACCTACAAAAAAGCATTTGTTTGCGGAAGCACGCAGGGCATCGGGCTTGCCGCCGCCACCGAACTAGCAAATCTCGGCGCGTCGGTTGTTCTGCTGGCGAGAAACGAAGATTCGTTAAAGCGAGTAAAAGATGTGTTGAATCAATCGCAAAATCAACAGCACGATTTTATCGTCGCCGATTTTTCAAAACCTGAAGAATTAAAAAATAAAGTCGGTGAATATCTTGAAAGGAGTAATCAACCTGTTCATATTCTAATCAACAACACGGGCGGACCGCCGGCTGGAAAAGCGATTGATGCGAATTTGCAGGAATTTATAAACGCCTTTCAAAATCATTTAATTTGTAATCAAATTCTCGTGCAATCTCTCGTTAAAGAAATGAAAGCGGCAAAATACGGGCGTATTATCAATGTCATTTCAACTTCCGTCAAACAACCGATTCCGAATCTCGGCGTATCAAATACAATTCGCGGCGCGGTGGCAAGTTGGGCGAAAACGCTGGCGGGCGAACTCGGCGAATTCGGAATTACCGTCAATAATGTTTTGCCCGGATTTACGATGACGCAGAGATTGCAATCTATTATCGAAAACAAAGCAAATAAAACAGGCGATTCGATTGAACGGGTCGTAGCGGAAATGAAAGGCGAAACTCCGGCAAAACGCTTTGCCGAAGGCTTTGAGGTCGCCAATGCGATTGCTTTTCTGGCAAGTCCGGCGGCTTCATATATTAACGGTGTAAATTTGCCGGTGGATGGCGGCAGAACGAGCAGTTTGTAAAATTGGATGATTCTTTCACTTGAAATAAATAACCGCGATTACAAAATCAATTGTGATGAGCCGATTGATATTACAATTCCGCTTGATTTCAACGGCGCACAACCAAACGCTTTTGATGTCGAAAGAGCAACATCCAAACCTTACGAAGCGGGAAGTCTAATCGGCGACACCCGGCGCGGCGGAAACTGTAATTTCGAGCAAATCACGTTTATTCCGCATTGCAACGGCACGCACACCGAAGCGGTCGGACACATCACACACGAAAGAATATCCGTTCACGAGTGTTTGAAGGACGCGTTTATTTTATCAACACTCATTACGGTCGAGCCTGAAACAGCGAACGAAACGGCTGAAACTTACGCGGTTAAATTAAATGAAAACGATTGTTTGATTACGCGCAAAGCGATTGAAAATGCTCTGCAAAATCCAAAACCCGAAATCCAAAATCCAAAATCGGAAGGTTTGATTATCCGAACTCTGCCAAATGACGAAAGCAAGAAAGTGCGGCGTTATATGGAACAACTTCCACCGTTTTTTTCAACCGAAGCGATAAAATATATCGTCGAAAAAAACGTCAAACATCTGCTCGTCGATATGCCTTCGATTGACAGAACTTTTGACGAAGGAAAACTCTCAAATCATCGAATTTTTTGGAATGTCGAACCGAACAGTTTTGAATTGAGTGAAAAAAGTTTGGCAAACAATACAATCACGGAGATGATTTTCGTGCCGGAGTTCGTTGAAGACGACGTTTATTTGTTAAATCTGCAAATTGCCGCTTTTGCATCTGATGCTTCGCCCAGCCGACCGATACTCTTTAAGGTTTTTGAATAAATAAAACTGAAGAAATCTAAACTTTAAAGTTTCCATTTTGCCGTTTTTCAAGGATTATCTTAAAAATTTGCTTTTCACTGATTTGTTCGCTCATCGAAAAATGTGTCAAAATCTAAGTTTTGAATCGTAAAAATTTTCAGGACTAGATATGACACAAAAAATTCGTAAAGCGGTTTTTCCCGCCGCCGGCTTGGGAACAAGATTTTTGCCCGCCACTAAATCTTCACCGAAGGAAATGCTGCCGCTGGTTGATAAACCACTGATTCAGTATTCGGTCGAAGAAGCCGTCGCGTCCGGTATCGAATCAATTTTGATAATTACGGGGCGCGATAAAGCCGCAATCGAAAATCATTTCGATATTTCGTTTGAACTCGAACAGGTTTTGAAAGAACGCGGCAAAACTGAAATGTTTGAGCTTGTCCGCAACATTTCCGAACTCTCACAAATTACCTATATGCGCCAAAAACAGGCTTTAGGCTTGGGACACGCAATTTTGCAGGCGAAGGATTTTGCAGGCGACGAACCTTTTGCCGTTCTTCTCGCCGACGATGTAATGGATTCGCAAACGCCTGCGCTCCGGCAGCTTATTGACGTTTATGAAAAATACGACGCGCCGGTGTTGGCGACGATGCAGGTTGCGGGCGAAGCGATTTCGCGTTTCGGCGTAATCGAAGCGGATGAAGTCGAGCCTAATGTTTTCAAAATTAAAAGCATTGTCGAAAAGCCGAAATTTGAGGACGCGCCATCGGACATGGCGGTCATCGGGCGTTATATTTTCAAGCCGGAACTGTTCGGCGCAATCGAAAAGATAAATCCGGGCGCGGGCGGCGAATATCAAGTAGCGGACGCGATGCGGATTCTGCTCGACGAAGGCAAACCGTTTTATGCCGTAAAACTTGACGGCGTGCGCCACGACGCTGGCGACAAACTCGGTTTTTTGATTGCGACGGTTGAATTTGCCCTCAAACGCCAGGACCTCGCGCCGGAGTTTAAGAAGTATCTGAAATCATTAAGTTTGTAGTTGTGTGAAACAAAAGTTAAAAAGCCCAGGTAAATCTCGCCTGTTAATTATTTGGAAAAATAATGTAGCCTTTCAGACAGAAACAATCCATTTTTTTTGGTAAACTGTTTATTAAGTGGTTTTGCTAACCATTAAAAAGCGAAGAGGATAACCGGAATAATCCAATCTCTTCGCTTTTTATTTTGGAAAAACCTTTTATAAATGTATGAACAAACCAAAACTGGCAGTCGGTTATGAATGCACGCCAATTTGCGATGCCGAGAAGATATTCGGCGAACCGAGAGACGTTCTGGACGCGACACGGCACTATGAACGGTTTGAACACGATTTCGATTTGCAGGAAGAATTAGGAATCTGCGAACTGCGTTATCCGGCTGGCTGGGACAAGATATTGGTCAGTCCGTATAGCTACGATTTTGACCGGATTGCTCCGATTATGGAATCAATGCGGCTGCGCGGATTCGTTCCGACAATTGACCTTTGCCATCACAAAGCACCGAAGAAAATAAAAGACGGCTTTGCAAACCCCGAATTTCCCGATTATCTACTCGATTTCGCGCTTGAATTTCAGAAGGCTTTCCCGTGGATTGAACGCTACACGGTTATCAATGAACCGGCAGTTACCGCGCTTTTTCATTCGGATGGTCTCTGGGCAAAGCATAAATGGAGCGACGTATTTCTTAATATGGCTTACGCCATTTCCGTTACGTCTCGCGCGTTAAAGGAACGCAACCCACGCATAAAATTCTTTCAGCCCGAACCGATTGACCACGATGCGTTATGTGAGGACGCAGACGCGGAACTTGTCGCGCGCGTCAAATTCCTGCGCGATTACGGTCGCTTCGGGATGGATAATTTGTTAAGCGGCAAAATTGACGAATCGCATCCTTTTTTTGAACGCCTTGTTGTCAAAGGCGCAGACCCGAAAAAAGTCTTGTGGTTTCAGAAAAATCCGTCCGAGCCGTATCAAAAGGACTTAGATTTTTACGCTCATTGCTTCAAGATTTGGTATCGTGACGGCAAAGGTCGGATGATGTACACACCTAATCCGAATCCGCCGAGCCTGGCTTCGGTAATAGCGGATTATAAAGCGCAGATGCCGGAAATGAAGATGGGAATCGGTGAAACAAACGTGCGGGGAACGGTGCGCGACCGCATTACTTTCTTCAAATGGGTTTTGCAGGAATGCGCCGAAGCCGGAATTTCAAGAGTATCCTGGTGGGGTTTGACCGATGCCGATATGTGGGGCGACGGAAATATGACTCGCTGGTGGCGAGCCGGAAAAGCAGACCCGGTCGGAATTTACACTTTGACAGATCATCCGGTAAAAGGCAGACTCTGGAATCGGGAGGCAAACGAATTTTCTGAAGTGTTAAAGGCTTACGCGCGCGGACAACTTTCCATCGGTGATATTCCCGCGTATCAATTTTCGGGCGAACTGAAAGATGTCCTTAACGGTCATACCAGATATCATATGAAGCATTGGCAAAAGCAAAACCATAAAAAGGTTAAACAAAAATCGTATGAAGTTTTGCCTGTTTTGGAAGCAGTTTGATAATTAAGGCAAACTGCTGGTAAAGTTTTTAACTGCTGAAACACCGATTGGTGAAAAGCAAAAAACTTTTCATTATTCGTTATTCGTTTTTCACTAATCTTATTGTTCGCCGCGTTCTTGTTCGACTTTGGTTTCGAGATTAACACTCAGCCGCTTTGCGCCCGGCTGGTCGAAGGTTTCAATCCAGCGCAAAGTCTCGTCTAAAACGCGCAGTTGATACTCCTTCCAATTCGGTTTTCCGGCAACCGAGCCGAATTCTCCGGCATAATAAGCCGTGCGCGGCGGGCGCACGCGGTCTGTTATCGCGCGGTCAACCGATAGCATAATGGTCGGGACGTTCATCTGTTCGAGCGCACGTGCCACAATTCCCAAAGTTTGATGACACAGGCGCGAAGCGGGAATTAAAAGCGCGGCTTGTACTTGGTAACGCGCGATTCTTTCGGCAATTTTCGGCGCAAGCTGCTCGGCGACAAGCTGCGCATTTGGAATGTAGCCGTTCAAGCTCCACCAGACATTGTTAAGCTGACCAATAACGTTGTTCGCTTCATATTCAACAAGACGCTCGACCGGAATTTGCGCGTTGCGGTCTTCACGAATCGCCGTAGCATCATAACCACGCGGGGCGTAGAGCATATCGGCGGCTTCGACTTCAATCGGAATTTCCCGAAAACTCGCGTCGCCGTCGCGCGACTCGACATCAAACGCTTCAGTTCCGTTGATATACGCGCCGGCTGATGAAATCAAAGCCAGATTAAGCATCGGAAGCGCGCGTCGGGCGGGCGCGAAAAATGTGTTCGCGTTTTCGACGAAAGGATAATTCGTCAGATTTTCGTTTGCCCGCCAACCTCGAAAACGTCCGGCAACCGTGCCGAGATTTTCAACCAGTGCCGTGCTTTTAGCCGGAGCTTGGCGGCTTTCCATTCCAAACCTGCGTTCGATGTTTTCTCTAATTGTATTGAACATTTATTTTTTCTGATGTTAATTTTTTCTCGGATTTTTGCGCTATCAGGAAAAACGCCAGCAGCGCGGCAATCATTCCCGCCATTAAAACCCAAACCGAATATTGATGAAGTGTATTAAATTGAATTTTGAGCGGGTCGTCGGCTGCAACTTCGTCAATCGGGCGACCGATTTGCGCGCGGATGAACGACAGCCACAAACCGATAACAAATTGCCCGACCGCGCAAGCCGCGACTAAAATCAAAAGCAAAAATCTTTCCGCCCAGATGCGAAAGCGATTCGCGTCCGTTTGTTTGATAAAAGAAGTGAGCAGCAAAATCGAGCCTAAAACTAAACCACTCAAATTCAAAACCATCAAAGTCCGCGAAACTATTGAGCCGGCAAGTTCGCGCGAAGGCAAAACGGCAAACGAACTCTGAGCGACAGCGATGAAAAAACAAGCCGCGCCGAACCACAAGCCAACAAGTAGAAGTCTGACGTTTGAAAGAAATTTCATAATCGTTCACCGCTCAAAATCAAGTTTTTATTATGTAGTCTTTCGCTGAAAAGGACAAATTAGAATGAAATACTGAGGTCGAATTGGAAATCGACAATAGTTCAAAATTCATTTTCTAGCTGCCGCGTCTGTAAAACCCGCGAGCGACGCATTTATTCAAATTGTTTCTTAAAATCTTCAAACGATTGTCGAAACAAATTAAATTCGCTTTGCAGATTTTCCAAATCTTCTTCGAGTTTTGCCACTCGTTCGTTTCCCGTCTGATTAGCGGAGGATTTTTCAGGTGTTTGATTTGCAGCAACGACATCGCCCGACAAAAGATGCGCGTAACGAACTTCCTTCTGACCGGACTGACGTTCTAATTTTACGACGAGCGGCTCATCTCTTCGCATCAAACCATCAAGTGTCTCATTGACTTCGCCAAGACCCGAAAATTCATAAAGCCTTCCCGTCCGCTCGCGCAATTCGCCCAAAGTCTGCGCTCCGCGAAGAAGCAGAACGCAAACGACGGCGGTTTCCGGCGCGTCGAGTTCGCAGACTTTATCCAAAATATGTTTATATTTCGGCACGCGCGAAGTGCTGCCGTAAAAAACATAAACGATATTTTTCTCGCGCAAATCGTCGAGCGATTTCTGCACCATCTGTTCCGCGAAAGACACAACCGGCTCGCGGTTGGTTTTCTGATTGCAGGCGGCAACCAGCGCGTTCAAAGTCAGCGGATAATATTCGGGCGTGGTCAACTGTTTTTCAATCAACGCGCCGACGACGCGAGCTTCGGTTTCGGTCAAAATTTCAGGCATATTCGATTTACAGCATAAAGGAAAAACCGAAGAAGTGAAACCGCAGATTTGCACAGATAAACACAGACGAAATCGTCAATCGTAAATCGTAAATCGTCAATAGTTTTTAATCACTATTAACGATTCACAATTCACGATTTACGAATTAAATATCTGTGCAAATCTGCGGTTACATTTCCGCCTTGATTGTTTAGTGAATTACAATCAAAAGGTGAATATTTTAGTCGCGCGCCTCACATCGGAAATCGAAACGGCTTATGAAAAACTTTCCGCAGCGAAAGTCTTGGGCTGTGATACGGAAACTTCTTCGCTGAGCGCGCGGCACGGAAAAATTTTCAGCGTCCAATTCTCCGACGGCGATTTTTCCGTTCTCGTCCCGACAAGCGAAGGCGTTGCTTTAGGAAAACTCGCCGCAATTTTAGAAAATCCGCATATCACGAAAATCTTTCACAACGCGAAATTCGATTTGGGATTCCTGCGCGAAAGCGGTTACGAAACGCAAAACATCTTCGACACAATGATTGCGGAAAAAGTTTTGACCAAAGGCGCGGGACAATCGGCAAGTTTAGCCGAAACCCTTTATCGTTATTTCGCCGTTGATTTAGATAAATCGCACCGCCAAGTTTTCACAAAAATTTGGAACGGCGTTTGGACGGATGAGTTGGTCAATTATGCTTTATCAGATGTCGTTCATTTGCCCGAACTAAAAAAAGAGCAGGAACTTTGGCTTGAGCGTTTGGGTTTGCGGGAAGAATTTGTTCGACAGATGGCAAAGATTATTTGAGATTAATGTTTTCTTATCTTTGAGGTTTCCAAGTATGATTAAACCATTGCCGCTGTTCGGTCCAAAATTTGGCTCCTTCAATAACATCTTTGACAAAATTTTCCATTAAAACATCAATGCTATGAATGCGGTCAATCTCTATTTCTTTATTTGATAAGACATACATTCCGTGCCAACCATTTTGCTGATTGTCGAATTCACTTCCATTAACTGTATTTTTAATTATAGAGTTTTCAAGATTTTTGCCATCTAAAACAATTGCAACTGACATGAAGAATTTTTTCATTGCAACGATAGATTCTTGACGGTCTTTGGTTTCATTATCACTTATACTCGTTCGGGACTGAACAGAGCCATAAATTTTATAACTTTCGCCATTTCTAATAGCTAAATAGAAATTAAAGGTGCTTGATTTGGATTGTTTTCTTAACCATTCTAAGTCAGGTTTCTGATTTGAAATTAGATTTTGATTTAATAAATCACATAACTCACTTTGAAGTATTAATTTAATACCTTGTTTATTTAAAAGTGGAGTTGCCATATCACTTATCAGTTCCTCAAATGCTTGATTACTTAGCTTTCTCCAGTTTTGGTCAATAGCCATAGCTGACCGAATTATGTCGTGATTGTCAATTTTAGAAATATTATAAACGTGAAGTGCGTAAATAGTTTTCAATATCTCAGATGGTTCTGAATTTGAACATTCAGAAATTCCATTTATAAAGGCTTTTTTGATAGCATTTTTTTGCATTTGATTTCTTCCGTTTGATTAATATAAAAGAGGTAAATTCGTAATAGGTATTACAATTAACATTTCCTAAATAGTTTGAAACCAATTTTCATCAATTGTTATCTTTTCAACCACTTCTACATTAATTCCGAGACTCAAATCCTTAAGTTTTTCAACCAATTTTTCGCCGTCAATCAAATCAATTGTCTGAACGCCTTCTCGGTTCGCTTCTTTAAGCGCGTCTCTTGTGAAATAACCTGTCGTGATAAACAAACCTTTATCCGTTCTGCCAACCATCGCGCCACGAAAATCTCTGATGTGTCCGGCGGAAACGCACCTTGATATTTTTTGCATTGAAAAACAACGTGAAAACTCAAAATTCCGTTGATTTTGGCAATACCTTTTCCGTCAATTCCGCCGTCGCCCGTTCTGCCTGTAACTTCTACTTGTGAAAATCCTTTTTCTCGTAAAAATCTTTGAATCAATCTTTCAAAAGCAGCCGGACTTAATTTTTCAATCAAAATCTTTAAGAGTTTCGATTTCCAACTTTCTTCGAGTTCTTCTTTTTCTTCTTTTGTTAATTGAGGAGTTTTAAAACCAATCTCTGCAACGCTCGTTTTGCTATTATCAGCTAAAGCCCAAACTTTTCTTTTAGAATTTACAATATAACCGTTAGCCCGAAGCATCGTTCGCACCCAAGCAATTTCATATTCAAATTTAGTCTGTCCGCCTTCTTTATCTTTGAAGTGCGGAATTACTGTTAATTCTTCGGGTATTTTTAAGTTGGCAATGACTTTTTCGTTAATTTCTTCTATTGAACCAGAACCGCCAAGTTCGACGAGTGCTTGTAAGACTGGATTTAATAGTTGTTCTCTTGTTGGTAATTTATCCATAAATAAAATTTACGTTGAGTTTCTGGCAAATTAATTTTGACCGCTTTAGTCATCGAAGATGACAAACATTATAGCCCAGCGAGAATCGCTGGGTGAAGGGCAAATAATGATTTGTCGCTGTAGGCGACAAACAAATTAATCCCAAATATATCGTTCATCGAAATCAATTTCGTATTTCTTTAACAACGCGCAAAACTCGTCTTTAAAATCTTGTTTCGCATGATGATCTTTTTGTTTTTTTATGTAATTTACAACGACTGGAACTTGTGATTGTCCGATTGAGAACGCGCCGTAGCCTTTCTGCCAATAAAAATTGCTATAAGCAGAATCCTGCTTTTTTATCCAACTCGAACTGTCGCGTTTGATGTCGCCAATCAATTCGGGAATATCAACTTTCTTTCCTAAAGAAATCAACAAATGAACGTGATTTGCCGTGCCATTCGCAATTATCAATTTTGAGCCGTTACTTTTGATTATTCCGTGCATGTAACCGAATAAATCGTTTTCGATTATGGGGGCAATTAAGTCAACGCGGTTTTTGGTTGAGAAAACAATATGAACAAGGATTTTGAATAATGATTGCGGCATCTCATTTGTTCGTCGCTTTCAGCGACCGCAATTGTAATTTCGTCTTGTCCTAGCGATTCTCGCTAGGCTATAATGTTTGTCGCCTTTGGCGACTTTTTTAGGGTTGCCAAAGGCGACAAACAATGAATTTGGCATTTTTGAATCACTAGTGCTAAGTAACATTAGTTTTTAGAATTACATTTTCATAATGGCGATTTAGTTTTTCTCTGGCGTTTTCAACCTTAAACTGCCATTTGAATTTAATTGCTAATTTATTTCGTTCTTTGACAA
>JAABUN010004259.1_pt1 | contig 19943 bp, 19 predicted proteins | sample 5559311 | NCBI WGS metagenome assembly JAABUN01 (sample SAMN10711877, study PRJNA513370) | rock metagenome | isolation source: Antarctica rocks | place: Antarctica: Victoria Land, Siegfried Peak sud
AAGTCTGAGTCTGACTGGTAGGGTTTTCACCTACATTTCTCTGAGAGTTCAGCTAGTCTTGGGAGACTTGGCTGGAGTGGTTATTTACGGACTGATTGCCGTGATTCACACTCAACGAATCGCACCAATCATTTCATTGCTGAGAGTATCAATACACTTGGTAGTAGTCTTTGTACCAAGCTACAAAATGCTCAATTCCTGACTCAATAGAAGTATTAGGTTTGAAGCCTACATCATGATACAAATCATCTATGTTTGCATAGGTTACAGGAACATCGCCTAATTGCATTGGTAGGATATTTTTCTTAGCTTTTTTACCAAGACAATCTTCTAATACTTTAATAAAATACATTAACTCTACGGGCTGATTATTGCCAATATTATATATTTTATAAGGAGCATTGCTAGTACTGGGGTCTGGCGTGTCTCCCGACCATGTAGGGTTAGGTAATGGGACTTTATCCATTACTCTTACAATGCCTTCTACAATGTCGTCAATATAAGTAAAATCTCGCTGCGTTTTACCCTGATTAAATACGTTAATAGGCTGTCCGGTAATAATAGCCTTAGTAAACATAAAAAGTGCCATGTCTGGTCTTCCCCAAGGGCCATAAACAGTGAAAAAGCGCAATCCTGTAGTTGGCAACTTATACAAATGGCTGTAAGTATGTGCTAACAATTCATTAGCTTTTTTAGTAGCCGCATACAAACTAATAGGATGCTCTACATTATCGTGAGTTGAGAAAGGCATTTTAGTATTAGCACCATAAACAGAGCTAGAAGACGCAAATACTAAATGCTTGACCTTTGAATGACGACAGCCTTCTAAAATATTTGTAAAACCGACTATGTTACTATCTATGTAAGCATGAGGATTTTCTATAGAATAGCGTACTCCAGCTTGGGCAGCTAAATTAACAACTACATCAAACGTTGTTTCAGCAAATAATTCAGCCATGTCTTCACGATTAGCTAAGCTAGTTTGATAAAACTGAAAATTTGGCTGTTTTTGTAATTGTTCTAATCTAGCTAACTTCAAATTCACATCATAATAGTTATTGAGATCGTCAATACCAAATACTTGCTCATTTTTTCTGAGTAGACAGTTGCTTAAATGAAAACCAATAAAGCCCGCCGCGCCAGTTACTAAAATGTTTTTCATGCTGGTTGTAAAATTACTGAAAAACTATATATCTCTAATTCTTCGTCCGACAATGTAGAAAATTCTTCAAACAATTTTGATTTGGGTGTTGGTAACGCATCCCATCGCCTAATTTCAACTACTTCCGTTACAAAACCTACTTCTTTAAATAGTTTTAAAAGTTGGGAATATCTTAATCTATTAGCATAAAATCCAGAATTTGCCATGAAATCAGATTCCCAAATATTCTGAGAAAATCTTAGGCTATTAAGTTCCCCCAAACTATCTACTAACGGAATTAAATGCGAGCAGATACCATTAGGTTTGATTATTCTCCGCAGTTCCTTTAAAGTCTCGAAAACTTCTGAGCGCCTAATTAATTTTATTACGCCGTGTGACCAAATAAAATCTACCGAGCAATCAGGGATATCTTTTAAAGATGCTAAACCTGATGTCAAGTAACTAGCGGAACATAATTTGAGAATTTCTGTTAAGTTTTGACAGGTTTCAATACCTTCAATTGGCAGGTTTTTATCTTTCAAAAGCTTTATCATTGGTTCATTTTTTGCTAGTTTTTTGTTCGCAAAATCACCGACACCTACTAAATAAGATTTTTTACCACCAAGAGCTTTACTAATTAATGCTGAAAAAAGTGAATCTCCTGGGCTTAGCTCCAAACTAACAAAGTCTTTTTTATGAGGCTGAAATCTATTAAAATGTTGAATTAAAACTTGATAAGCATAGTTAGGTTCATCCATACTACCATGAGAAATTAAAGCAAAGCTTTTCCAGAAGTTGTAGGGAATTGGTAGGCGAGACAATACTACTTTTGCACTTAGTTTCATCCACCGATGTATGTAAGTTTTTAGCATGACTATAAGCTCCAATAAATAATTTTTTCTACTACTGTATTAGGCTTAATAGCAGACTTTATATCCATTAAAACTCCCCCTAAACTTAAACACAATATTAATGTAGGTAGGTTATCTAAATAAAATTGATGATTGACAGTAAATACCAGCGCATCCAAATCTACCAATTGCGATAGAGACACTAAATCAATTCCATATTCTCGCTCTGCTTCTTCAGAATTAGCGATAGGATCGTGTATTAAAGCTTTAATTCCAAATTGCTCTAACTCGGTAATAATATCAGGGACGCGACTATTGCGTAAATCTGGGACATTTTCTCTAAAAGTTAATCCAAAAATGCTTACTTTAGCGCCTTTAATAGGTAAATTAGCCTGTACTAATAACTTAACTAATCGCTGACCGATATAAGATCCCATGCTATCGTTAATTCGACGACCTGCTAAGATAACTTGGGGATGATAGCCTAATTCTTCAGCTTTGGTTGTGAGATGATAAGAATCGACACCAATACAATGTCCGCCTACAAGTCCGGGTGTAAAAGGTAAAAAATTCCATTTAGTATTAGCGGCGGATAATACATCGTGAGTGCGAATGCCTAAGCGATCGCATATTAAAGCAAGTTCGTTCATTAAAGCAATATTTAAGTCTCGGTGCGTGTTCTCTATAACTTTGGCAGTCTCAGCAACTTTAATTGATGTCGCTTGATAAATCCCCGCATCAATAATAGTATTATAAATTCTACTAATTGTTTCTAAACTATCTCGATCTTCTCCAGCTACTACTTTAGTGATTTTTTCTAAAGTATGGGATTTATCCCCTGGATTAATTCGTTCTGGCGAGTAACCTAACTTAAAATTAATACTTTGTCTTAACCCGGATACCTCTGCTAAAATCTTGCCACAAATATCCTCCGTTACTCCGGGATAAACGGTAGACTCGTACACTACGATTGTTCCAGGCTTTAAGACTTTGCCAATAGTTTTAGAAGCTTGAATCAAGGAGGTTAAATCTGGGCGGTGATTGCGATCTATAGGTGTTGATACTGCGACAATAAAAAAGTTTACTGTTGCTAAATCTTCTAAGTTATCAGTAATTTTTAAATTAGAGTTTTTTAACTCATACGGGTCTATCTCTCCTGTACTATCAATACATTGCTTTAATGCCTGAACCTTCGCACTATTAATATCAAAACCGATAGTGTGAGAGAACTTTTTAGCAAAGGCTAAAGCTACAGGTAAACCAACATAACCTAGACCAATTACAGCGATGCGATCGCTCATCATATTTCCTTTACAGACTTTTTTCTTGTTTTAACCAAGCTTGAAACATCAACACATCTCATAGATGATAATGCCAGTTGCTTTCTTTTGATAAATGCTCTTGCCATTTTTGTCGAATTGGTTGCGGCTGAAAAAACCCTTCTTGCTGCAATCTACGCTCATCTAACAACGATTCTGCCCAATCGCGCAAGGAAGTTCGAAGCCAATCGTCAATCGGAATGCCAAAACCCATTTTTGGGCGATTTATCAAACTTGAGGGGACGTACTTAGCTAACACCTGACGTAGCAACCATTTACTTTCACCGTTACGAATTTTTAATGATAACGGCACTTTCCAGGCAAACTCTACCACTCGATGGTCTAAAAAGGGAACGCGAGATTCTAAACTTACGCCCATACTCGCTCTATCTACCTTAGTCAAAATATCGTCTGGTAAATACGTTACAGAGTCCAAGTACATCATCTGTCTAGTAAATTCTGGCAAATTTGCCCACTTGTTTTGATTGCTTAAAGGCGTGTTTGCTTCGATTGCGCCAATAACTAAAAATTGGGGATTCCAATGACTTACTAACCCCCCATACATAATTTCTGGACTTTCAACCCCCAATACTGCTGCTAATTTGTGCAGTTTGTCCTCAATTTGGCGTTTTTGCAGCTTTGGTAGCCTGCCTAAGCTACTTTCCCAGTCTTGAGGCGAAAAGCTAGTTAAAGTCCGTGCGATCGCTTTTCTTGCGCCTATAGGCATCCAGCCGATTTGTTGCCAAATTTGTCTTTCCCAAAAGTAGCGATTGTAGCCAGCAAACAATTCGTCTCCACCATCACCCGAAAGACTCACAGTAACTTGCTGTTTGGCTAACTGCGACACTAAAAATGTGGGAACTTGCGACGAATCAGCAAAAGGCTCGTCATAAATACTTGCTACTTGGGGAATAACTGCGATCGCCTGCGTCGGAGTAACATATAGTTCTGTATGGTCGCAACCCAAGTGTTGCGCCACCGCTTGGGCGTAAGGGGCTTCATTGTAAGCATCTTCATTAAACCCAATCGAAAAAGTTTTCACCGGGCGATTACTTTGAGCTTGCATTAAAGCGACAACGGTAGACGAATCAATCCCCCCCGACAAAAACGCCCCCAAAGGTACATCTGCAACCGTCTGACGGCGAATTGCATCCCGCAGCAAGCTATCTAATTGCTCGATTGCTTCCTCATCGCTACCGCCAAAAGGGTGATTGACTCCTGACTCGGCAATAGATTTAATAGACCAATAAGCCACTGGATCAGGATGGGTTTTTGTTCTGCCACTAATAGTTAGTAAAGTACCAGGTGTAAGCTTATAGATATTTTTATAGATAGAGTGCGGCGCAGTAATGTAGTTGTGGCGCATCAATAAAGCCACTGCATCGCGGTTAATTTCTCCTAACCATTGAGGGTGGGCTTTTAACTCCGAAGCAAAGAAAAAAGTATGATCTACCCAGCCATAATATAAAGGTTTTTCCCCCAGGCGATCGCGTCCTAAATGCAAAACTTGCGCTTTTCTATTCCAAAATGCAAACGCAAACATCCCTATAAATCTCTTTACAGCTTTAACTACACCCCATTTATGGAAACTTGCTAACATAACTTCGGTATCAGAATTACTGCGAAACTTGTAACCAAAAGCTTCTAATTCTTGCCTTAATTCTAAGTAGTTATAGAGACTTCGCCATTAAAAACAATTACAGCGCCAGAATAGGGGCAAATCATCGGCTGATGACCTTCTACCGAGAGGTCTACAATCGATAAACGGCGATGTCCTAAAGCAATTCCTACTGATTCTTCTACCCAAATACCGCGATCATCGGGGCTACGATTTGCTAAAGTATCAGTCATTGCGCTAATAGTAGCTTGTAATCTCTCAGCGCTAGATTGTGCTGAATAATCGATAAATCCTGTTATCCCACACATTATTTTTTACTCCCTACAGCATCCAAGTAAAGTTGTTCGTACTGTTTGACTATCGCTGCAAGTGAATAATTTTCTTCAATTCGTTGCCTAGCTTTTATACCAAGTTTATACCGTGCTTCCCTGCCAAGATCGATTAACTCTAACCAGGCATTACACAAAGCTTGACTATCTCTTGGTTTTACTACTATTCCTGTTGCTCCCACTATCCAAGCTGAATCGCCCACATCGGTTACTACACAAGGTACGCCGCAAGCCATAGCTTCGCCAATAACATTAGCAAAACCTTCGGTAAAAGACGCTGAAGTTGCAATATCTAGCGCCGCAGTTAAATAAGGTATATCTTGACGAACTCCTAATGGTAGTCCTGAATAAGTAAGGATCTAATAGTATAGATGTCTCTAAAAATAACTATGTCCGCAAACATTATTTTCTGTCCACGCTATGATTCGTCTCGGGTAGTTAAAAACGGATTTATTCACAATGGCAACCAAAACAATAAGTGTAAACAGTGTGATAGACAGTTTGTTCTCAATCCAAAAAATCAAGTGATTGGAGAGGAGACTAAAGAATTAATCAACAAATTATTGTTGGAAAAGCTGCCGCGAACGCGGGCTTGCGAGAATTACTGGTGTATCTGAAAGATGGTTACAGACCTACGTCAATAAGTTGTATACATCTATTTCTCAAGAAGTTGAGGTATGGCGTAAAAAAAGGGGCAATTAACGAGCCAGTGTGATCAAATGTGGTCATTTGTAGGCAATAAAAAGAACAAGCACCTGTTTTGGTTAGCGTTGGACATAGAAACAAAACGGCATTTTGCGGGGGAAGGATTCCTCCGCAAAGATGCCTCAGAAATCGTCGGTGTCGGGCGTTGGGAATCGGGCGTTGCGACGGAGCAGAAGGTTGATGGCAATCGTTACCTGCTCTCTACCGACAATGCGCTGTGTGTTACACCGATTTCTGGTCTGCCTATAACCAAATTTTTCCAGATTGTAGACCCAGAGCCGTGAGCAAAACCAGTGGTAAAACTAACGGCATTGAGCGTGAAGCTCGTCGGATGATTGAATCATCCCGACAGACTTCACGATTTAACTGCACTTCTTCGACAAAGAGTTTCACGCCTGGTTAGAGCGACCTTGTCCTTCTCTAAAAAGTTAGAAAGCCACATCGGAGCTATTTGGTATTTTATCCATCACTGTAATGAATTGCTACGGCTTTAGTTTGCCTATCCTTACTTGTTTAGGACTACCATTTATTTAATTATTGTTCTGGTTAAAAATCCTCAAAAATACTCTGTACTATTGGGACTAACACTTTTGCTAATAGTGGGATTGGGAAGTATTAGTTATTGGGTTAAACGGGGAATAATAAAGGCTTTTTCAAACTTAAATCAAGCTAGTTCTTTTGCAGAAATTAATACTATCTTTAGCGAACGTCCTGAAATATTCAGAGCCAATTTTTTAATGCTTAGTCACTATCCTGTTTTGGGCATAGGAAAAGGCATATTTTTTCGCCAAAGTTCAATTTATGAGTTTAGCAAATCTAGCTTTTTTGCAATTCAAAATAGTGGTGAAAATGCTCATAATTACTTATTGCAAATTTTAGTTGAGACTGGAATTGTTGGCATAATTAGTTTTGGTTCTTTATTTATCAATTTTTTTACCTTAGAAATAGAGCCAACACAATAGTAACTACATTGATTTTAGGGATATTTTCGGGTGATTTTTATGGTCACTCTCTATTAATTCCAAATATATTATTAATTTTATTTGTTCTACTGGGTGTAACAAATAGCTCAAGTTCTGAAAAACCTTTAGCAATAAAAGTTTCAAAGTATTGGCGTTATTTAATCCTAGCGATCGCAATCATGATAACTTTAGCTAGTTGCAGCGAAATTCAACACAGCTATGGCAAAGTTCCCTTTCAGCAGCGTTTTGTCTGTTACAAGTCCCAAGGAGAATATAGCGATCGCTCAACTAGCGGCTTATATATTAAGTAAGAATAAGGTTATGGGCAAAACTCTGAAGCTAAACTATGTTATTTATCACCCAGACACCACAAAACACCCCCTCAAAGTTAGGTTTGACCTGTGCTAAGGCGATCGCCGCCTAATCAGTCAATGAGAGCGCGTATTTAGCTCGCCAGGACAGTATCAAGACAAGTTAGATATTTCATTGCTCACCCCTGGTACAGAGTTTTTGCTCCAAATTAAAACCTCAAGATGCTTTACACCTATCAATTTGGGGTTCAACGCCGACAGTAGAAGGCTAGGAATTCAGTTAAACCAAGTATCTCAACCTTGAAGCGATCGCACGCCTAAATACCGATTACGACAAGGATGTCACGGGTTCAAAGTAGTAGCCCTACCAACCGTCTAACTCAATTAATAAAGCTTTTGCTTTAGGTATTTACAGTCTGATATACTATTCAAACTTTTAGCATCTGCCGCCGAACTTCATCTATGGATGAAATTGCTATTTCCTTAAAAAATATTTCAAAATGCTACAAACGTTACGCTTACCCAATTGATCGCCTCAAGGAGATTGTATTACCAGGAAAAAGCCGCACCGAAGAATTTTGGGCGCTACGTAATATTAGTTTAGATATTTATCGAGGTGAAACTTTAGGTATTGTTGGTCAAAATGGTTCGGGTAAAAGCACATTATTACAAATTATTGCTGGAACTTTAACTCCTACTACTGGTGAACTAAAAGTAGATGGGCGAATTTCTGCATTACTTGAGCTTGGTAGTGGTTTTAATCCAGAATTTACTGGGCGACAAAATGTATTTTTTAACGGTCAAGTTTTAGGGCTAAGTCAAGAAGAAATTATCAATAAGTTTGACAGTATTGCTGCTTTTGCTGAAATTGGTAGTTTTATTGATAGACCAGTCAAAACTTATTCAAGTGGTATGGTTGTCAGGTTAGCTTTTGCCGTAGTTGCTAATATTGAGCCAGCAATTTTAATAGTAGACGAAGCTTTGGCGGTGGGTGATGCGAAGTTTCAAGCGCGATGTATGAAAAGAATTCGCCAATTAAAAGAGCAAGGTGTAACGGTTTTATTTGTTTCTCATGATGCGTCTAGTGTTAAAATGCTTTGTAATCGTGCAGTATTAATAAATCAAGGGGTGATTTTAGATATCGATAAACCCAAAGAAGTTATTAATCATTACGTTGCCCTTTTAAGCTCTGAGAAAAAACAAATTGATTCTTTAGAAGATGTATATGAAAACAACTCAGTTGCTCAGAAGAAAGCTGACGCAACTGCTACAAGTAATTTAGTTGCTAATAATAGACATGGAAATAAGTTAGCTATTATTAAAAGCTTTAAAGTTACTGACTTTGCCGAAAGGGAAGTAGATAAATTTCTGACTACAGAGCGAATTAAAATTATTGTTGCCGTTGAAACTCGCTCCAAGTTATCCGATTTAGTTGTAGGTATTTCCATTAGAAACTTAATGGGATTAACCGTTTATGGAACTAATACTTTTTTAAATAACTGCGATCTCCCAGAAATAGAAGTCCATCAGCAATTAGTAGTCAAATTTGATGTTCCTTGCTCTTTAAACAAAGGAGTATATACAGTTACATTAGGAGTACATTCAGAAGAAGGGTTGAGTTATGATTGGGTAGATGAATTGATTGTATTTGAGGTAACTAATAGTAATAGATGCGATGGAGTTGTTGATTTAAGAGCCTTAATTGATGTAAAGATAGAGTAATTAATGAAAAAGCAAACTAGATATTAAAAATGATTGAAACTAATAATCCAGATATTGATGTTAATAACTTGATGGAGCAAGTTCGAGCCGAAGCCGCAAAACGTCGTAGCAATCTTAGTTTGAAAGTTACACAATTAGCTAAAAAGAAACCTACAGACGATGTTGAAAATCTTAAAATACTAAATATTCAAGCATTAATTAACAATGCAGAAAATAGATCGCAAATTAAGACAAAATGGCCTGATAAATTAAACAAATTTCCTTTAAATGTTAGTAAAAAACTTCAGCAGCTTATACTTAAGCTCCTTAATTTTTTCTTCAAAGAACAGCGAGTGGTTAATATATCTTTAGTTCAAGCTGGGCGAGAGTCTTTAGAACTCAATCGAGAATTAATTAAACAAATAGTTAACTTACAAGCCAAAATTAATAATGCAGAAGTTCGCTTAAATAATATAGAAATTTCCCAGCAAAATATCAACACTCGCTTAGATAATGTAGAAGTTCATGGACAAAATATCGACACTCGCTTAGATATAATAGAGCAAGACCGTAGCTATATTAAAAATGAGTTGGGACAACAAAAATCTCAAATTAATTTGTTTCTAGAAACCGCTAATCAACGCTCCACAGAGAACTTTAGTAGACAAGAAGTGCAAAAATTAACTGAAGAACATTCGCACTCTGTAGATGCAGCTTATGTTGCTTTTGAGGATCGCTTTCGCGGTAGTAAAGTAGAGATTATTGAGCGATTAAAAGTCTATTTACCAATACTTTCTGCTGCAAAGGTTGGTACAAAAGATCAGCCAATCTTAGATTTGGGATGCGGTAGAGGAGAATGGCTAAATCTGCTTCGAGAATCTAAATATGTTGCTAGAGGGGTAGACATCAATAGAATAATGGTTGAGCAATCTACTGCACAGGGATTAGAAGTAATAGAATCAGAGGCAATTCCCTATTTGCAATCTTTACCAAATGATTGCTTGGGTGCAGTTACAGGATTTCATATTATTGAACATCTAACATTAACAACTTTAATTGAGCTAATTAGTCAAACAGTGAGAGTATTAAAACCAGGAGGATTAGCTATTTTTGAAACCCCCAATCCCAAAAACTTAGTAGTAGGAGCTTGTAATTTTTATTCCGATCCAACCCACAAAAATCCTGTTTTTCCCGAAACAATTCAGTTTTTTTTACAATATCAAGGATTAGTGAATGTAAAGTTAATGTATCTAAATCCTGTAGAAGATACTTCTTTTAAACGGATAGACCCGAAGTGGGATACACTGGATAACTGGTTTTTTGGCGCGCGGGACTACGCGGTAATTGGGCATAAAATATGAAGCCACTGGCTATTGTAACTCCTTGGTTTGGTAGAGATTTGAAAGGAGGCGCGGAACAACAAGCATGGCAAGTAGCGACACGCCTTGCCAATCGCGGACATAGAGTAGAAGTGCTAACTACCTGTTGCCATTCATTTCAAGACGATTGGGCAACTAATTACTACAAAGCTGGAGTCCAGCACGATGCAGGAGTGACAATTAGGCGGTTTCCGGTACAGAAACGCGATCGCCAAGCTTTTGATTTAGTCAATGGCTTAATGCTGGCTTTACCTCCCTCTCGGTTAAAAATTGGCGTGAATCCCGTAACAGCAGAATATGCAGCCAAGTTTTGTAGTGAGAATATCAACTCACCCAAACTAATGCAGCACTTGCAGCAAAAAGAGCGAGAATATTGCGCTTTCTTGTTTCTGCCTTATTTATATGGTTGTATTTTAAATGGCTTACCTAAAGTAAGCAGTCGCGCCTTTTTACAACCATGTTTGCACGATGAAGTTTATGCTTATTTGCCCGAAGTTGCTCAAATGTTTTATGCTGCCAAAGGGTTATGGTTCAATAGTGATGGTGAAGCGCAGTTAGCTACAAATCTTTACGGGCCAGGGATTATTTCTAAAAGTGTTGTGATTGGTGAAGGTGTTGAAGTTTGTCAAAAAAGTTATGCGCCTATCGAAAAGATTACAGACTTTGAACCCAAACGAAACCCATTTATTCTCTGCCTTGGTCGCCGAGATCCAATTAAAAATACTAACTTTTTAGTGCAAGCATTTATTACTTTTAAACAAGAGCATCCAGATACAAGTCTAAAATTGGTACTTGCGGGTACAGGAAACGAGTCTTTTCAGCATTTAGAGATTGGTGTGATTGATCTTGGCTTAGTAGAAGAAAACGATAAAGAAGCATTACTTGCTAACTGTCTAGCTTTATTTCAGCCTAGCCGCAACGAAAGTTATTCCCGCGTTTTGATGGAAGCTTGGTTTTATGGCAAACCCGTAGCTGCTCATAGTGAATGTTTAGCAGTAGCGATCGCCGTCCAAAAAGCCCAAGGAGGTTGGTTAGCTGCCACTATAGAGGAGTGGACAGAACTATTTGCTCAAGTAGAAACCCTCACTTCTGATAGATTAAACCAAATCGGAGCAAATGGTCGAGCATATGCTCAAGAGAATGCCGATTGGGACAAAGTAATGGCTCGTTACGAAGCTGCGCTAGAATTAGTCCCTCAACAAGTTGCTTTACCTAGAAAGCCTAAGCTTCGGGAAATCCATCAATTATTGCCAAATTTAGCTTACGGTGATGCGATTTCAAATCATGCTTTGACGATTCGAGATAGTTTACGCGATCGCGGTTATGAATCGGAGATTTTTGTTCGCTACCTCGACGATCGCGTTGCTTCCCAAGCCAAAGTATTTGAGCGCCAGATTGCTCCTCAAGCGGGACTAATTTATCATCATTCTATTGGTTCAGAATTAACGGAGTATGCGATCGCTCATCCTGGTGCGAAATGTTTGATTTATCACAACATTACCCCGGCGAAGTTTTTTCAACCTTACAGACCAGATTTTGCCGCCATTCTAGACAAGGGTAGAGCCGAACTACAGGAGCTTGCTCAATACTTTTGTTTATCTGTAGGAGTTTCCGACTATAACGCTGCGGAACTTGCCTCGGCGGGGTTTGAGCAACCAGGCGTATTACCCATTGCTGTAGATCCGAGAAAATGGAATAGGCTTCCAGATTCGGCGTTAATGGAGCAGTTACAAGATGGCAAATCAAATTTGCTGTTTGTAGGCAGGATAACGCCAAATAAATGTCAAGAGCAGCTTGTTGAAGCTTTCTACTATTATCTAACAATGGATGTCGAAGCGCGGCTAATTTTGGTAGGAGAAGGAAACAGTAATGATCCTTACTACCACAACTTACTTGGTGTTATTGATAAATTTAACTTAAGTTCTTATGTTCTGATGCCAGGTCAAGTAAATGACGCTCAGTTATTGGCTTATTACCGCACGGCTGATTTGTTTTGGTCGATGAGCGAACATGAGGGTTTTGGAGTACCGTTAGTTGAGGCGATGTGGTTTGATATTCCGGTTTTGGCATACAAAAGTAGCGCAGTACCAGAGACTTTAGGAAAATCAGCTTTAATGTTTAACAACAAAGAAGATTTAGTTCACGTAGCGGCTCTTGCCAAATTGCTAGTCAAAGATCGAGCTTTACAATCAAAAGTTATCAGCGCTCAAAGACAAAGACGAGAAAGTTTTACACCACAAGCTGTTAGTAAAAGTTTGAGCAGCTTAATTCTAAAAATAGAAGGCGGTGTTTAAAAAGACCTACCTTTTTAAACTAATCAAACTTTTGCTTGCTTGATTAAAAGGTACATATCTATAATCAGAAAAATCAATTATAGGAAAAAATAGCATAATGCTTAAAGTAGCATTTATTATCCAACGTTGCGGATTAGATGTTAACGGTGGAGCCGAAACTCATTGCCTTCTAGTTAGTGAGCGAATGTCTAGGTATTGGGATGTAGAGATATTGACAACTTGCGCTTTAGACTACGTTACTTGGGAAAACTACTATCCACCAGGAGTTACAGAAGTTGCGGGAGTAAAAGTGCGACGTTTTCCTGTAGCCCAACCGCGAGATGTGGATAAATTTAGTCAGTTATCGGAAAGTATAAGTTCTTGCTTGCAAAAAACCTCTTTAGCCGAACAAGAAGCATGGATGCAAGCTCAGGGGCCCTGGTCGCCAGAGTTAATTAATTACGTCAAACTACATCAATATAAGTACGATGCTTTTATTTTTTTTACCTACTTATATGCAACTACTTACTTTGTTTTGCCTTTAGTAGCAAATAAAGCTTATCTAGCTCCTTTGGCTCATAACGAGTGGACGATATATATGAGTATATGGGATGCGTTGTTTGCCCAGCCTCTCAGTTTTATATTTAACACTATCGAAGAAAAAAAATTGCTGCAAACTCGTTTTCCTCACGCTCTTTTAGCAGGCTCAATTGCTGGAGTTGCCGTAGAACCTCCCCAAATATGCAGCGCTGATAACTTTAGGCAAGAGTACGGCATTGATGAGCCATTTTTACTATACGTTGGTAGGATCGATCCCTCGAAAGGATGCCAAGAATTGTTTGACTACTTTATAGAATTGCGATCGCACGAAACTACCCCACGTAAATTAATCCTACTAGGGAAGTCCACTATAGCAATTCCGACCCATATAGATATCATTGCTTTAGGCTTTGTAGACGAACAAACTAAATGGAATGCGATCGCCGCCTGCGAGATATTAGTTATGCCATCGCCTTACGAAAGCCTTTCTATAGTGTTATTGGAAGCTTGGGCTATTGGTAAGCCTGTGCTAGTTAATGGGTTGTGCGAGGTGTTGCAGGGTCAATGCCAGCGATCTCACGGTGGGTTGTGGTATAGCGATCGTCACGAGTTTCAAGTTGCTTTAGAAATTATGAATGAATCTGTGAGAGAGCAGTTGGGATTGCAGGGGAAAAAATTTGTAGAAACTAATTATGTTTGGTCTAAAATTGAAAAAATCTACCTAAATTTAATTAATCCTTGATTTAGCTTAACTTTTTTATGAAAATCTTGGATATATTACCATAAATATTATTTTACAATGAACTTATTTTCATCTATTAAATTAAGAATAACATTTTATTAAATCTTAGTTCTTGCACCCATTGCTTTGGCATTTAGCTACTTAATTATTCAAGATTTTTCTAGTCCCTTAGTTGGAGGTAGAGACATCGATTTATGTATGTAAAGTAACATTTATTGTTAAATCTTCTGAATTAAGAAAACAAGTTAATTTAGCCTTGGGTAGAAATATAAAATTTGTGCCTGCTTTAAATATAGTCAAGTGATAATAAATATTAATGCTCAAAGTTATAATTGATGCAACGCCAATAACCCCAAAACCTAGCGGAGTTGGTTACTATGTTTCTAACTTAATTATTGCTTTACACGGTTTACAAGAAATACATAATTTCCAATTAGGAGTTGCTTATCAACCAAAATTTAAAAATTGGTTAAGACAAGATTTATCTTTTCCCCCAGAACTTAGTCATTATCCTAATTTGTGTATGCTACCTTTGCCAGTTAGATTGTATAACTTGCTCGTAGCCTCCTCTTTTCAACCAGCCTTAACTTATTTTGAGCAATGTTTAGGTAATGCTGATATAGTTCACGGTACAAATTACTCGGTTTATCCGTGTAAGCAAAGCTTGAAAGTAATGAACATTTACGATCTTAGCTTTATTAAATACCCTCAATATACGGATACAGTAGTTAAAACTTATCACCAGCAAATCAAGAAAAACTTACAGTGGACTGACTTAGTTTTAACTATTTCTGAAAGCTCTAAACAGGATATTATTAATTACTTAGAAGTTGAGCCTAACAAGGTTGGAGTTACTCCTTTAGCTAGTCGTTATTTATCTAATCAAAAGCAGCCACCAGCAGTAAATTATGATTTTTCTCGTCCTTATTTACTTTTTGTCAGTACCTTAGAACCAAGAAAAAATGTTATTACTTTAATTAATGCTTTTAACTATTTAAAACAAAGGTACAAAATTGAACACAATTTAATTTTAATTGGTCAAAAAGGTTGGCAATACAAACCGATATTTCAGGCGATCGCATCTTCTTCTTGGTTTGATTGCATTCATCATCTAGATTACTTATCAGATGAATTAGTTGCTTTATTTTATGCAAAAGCTGACGTTTTTGTTTATCCTTCTTACTATGAAGGGTTTGGCTTACCTGTACTAGAAGCAATGACTTTAGGCGCTCCGGTAGTAACGTCTAATACTTCATCATTGCCAGAAGTAGCCGGAGACGCGGCTATTTTAGTCGATCCCAAGGATGTAATTAGTTTAGCAGAGGCAATTTTGCGTGTGGTAAGCGATCGCAACTTGCGTAACGAGCTAATTATCAAAGGTAAAGCCCAAGCAAAGTTGTATTCTTGGGAGAGAACCGCCAAGGAAACTTTGAACGCCTACAAAACTATTCAAGGAAACTTTAGCTTTTAGTGTCCCTTTTTTATTTGCCCTAAGTATGAATACTAAGGGGAATAGTTTTAGCTGCTAACTAACCCGGCGAACAAAAGGTAAAAGGCTTTCTAGAACTGCATTATAGAAATGCTCTTGAGGATAGTGTGCAGCTTCTTCTAACTGAATTAAGTTTGAGTGAGGGATAGCGGCGGCAAAATTTTGAGCCATTATGGGAGGTAGCCAAGGATCAGTCATTCCCCAAATAATTGTGGTGGGATACTGCCATTGTTTAAATCCAGCTTCTATTTCTGCCATTGCTAAAGGCAACTGTAAATTTCGCACTACAGACATTAAACTTCGTCCGGCGGAGGAACTTTTTAGAAACGGTTGACGGTAAATATCTAAATCGCGATCGCCTATTCGATACCGACTACCACTTTCTAAAGTCCGATCTACCAATAAGGGATCTTGAGTCAACATATCCCCTACTAAAGGTAAACCCCATTGTTTCATTTGCCACGGTAACTTGACACTAGAGGCAAGCGGTGTATTTAAAATTGCCAAACTTTCAATTTGCTCGGCATGACGTAAAGCATACTGTAAGCCTACAGAACCTAAAAAGCCCTGGACTACTAAAGAAAAACGTTCGAGTTTTAGCGCTTGTAGAAATTCGGCTAAAGCATTAATAAAAGCGTCAGGAGTATAATTAAATTCTTTTAGTTCAGGTTTAGCAGAAAAGCCAAAACCAACCCAGTCGGGAGCGATACATCTTGTCCCTTGATTTGCCAAACCTGGCATAATTTGTCGCCAAAGATAGCTATGGGTTGGTAAACCATGTAACAAAACTACTGGTACTAAGTCTGTTTCGCTTCTTGGGGTAGACTCACGGTAAAACCAATCAATCGAGCCAACTTTAATTTTATTTTCTGTAACTATCACACTATTTTGCAGAAGTTCTTTCTTTATGTCGTTACGATACCAAGAAACTGATAGCTATTTACTGAAAAATTTGGTTTGCAGCCTTGTCAACCAAAAGTAACTCTTTTTTTGGCTAGTAGATCCTACCCCAAGAGCGATCGCCCATAATTTCAATTACCAAATCTACCGAGAGTGAAGGTTTGATAAATAATTCTGGATGCAGACTTTGCCAGAAGTAATTGACAAACTGCACTATCTCTGAGTCGCTCATTCCTGATTTACCCAAAGACTTAGCTTGATGTTCGGCTTGTTGTCGCCACTGCAAACTCCAACGATAGTCAAGAGGATACAGCAAAATTAACCGATCTATGCGTTCCCATAAAGGTAGATAATCCGCTAATTTTGCATTCATATCACGGGCAAATTGGCGATCGCTATCGGTAATAATGGGTGGTGGTGCGGTGTCAAAAACCCCCGGATCGATGGGTCGAACCCCGACAAACCAACCTTCAAATAAGATGATATCCACTCTAGAAACGGCTTCAGAGATTCCTCGATCTCCCGCACCGTTGTAAGCCGATTTATCGAAGCGGGGAAGCTCTATTACTGCGTCAGAACGGGGCTGATGTAACGCATCCAAGACATTGACACCCAAATCTAGATCGTGAGTACCTGGAGGGCCACGCCAAATTAAACGCGGATCTTGCTGTTTTAAAATTAGGCGACTTCGATAAGTTTTGTACAAGTCATCCAAAGACAAGCTACAAGTGCGATAACCCATCTCACCCAAAATCAATAGGAGGATAGAAGCTAAAGTAGATTTCCCTGTGCCTTGTCCGGCTAGAATACCTTGAATTAAAGGTCTTGATTGCGATCGCCGCCACGTTGCGACGAGCATTGCCAAAGGTAGCCACAAAGTCCATAGATTGAGGGCAAACTTATCGGCGGGAAGCTTTAGAGTTTGTTGATTAAATTGGCTGCAATTTGGGTAAATAGAGCGGAAAATAGGCGCGTATTCATTCAATGGTGTAATGCTAGTTTTAGCCTGTGGTGCATCGAATAATGGCGATCGGTTATTTATTAAAAGTTGTTCAAGCCACAAATCCATTAGGAGTAAATTAAAAACTGAGTTTTTTAAATGAAATTTATTGGTATCGATCTAGGCTGGAAATCGCAACCAAGCGGGTTATGTTGCTTGGAATTAGTAGACGGAAACCTAAATTTACTCGATTTAGATCGCCTTGAAGCGATCGCCGATGTATTTTTTTGGTTAGATAGCTGCGTTCAACCAGAGGATAACGCGATCGTAGCTGTAGATGCCCCAACAATCATCCCTAACCTGACGGGAAGCCGTTTACCAGACAAACTTACCCATAAGTATTTTGGACGCTACCATGCGGGTTGTTATCCGGCTAATCTTGGTCTGGCTTTTGCCGATCGCACCGTTAGTTTTGGACTAGAACTAGAAAACCGAGGTTTTAGCCACGCGCCAGAAATTACACCCCAAAAGTTAGGTAGATATCAAATTGAAGTATTCCCCCACCCGGCGATCGTGGAATTATTTAATTTGCCCTTAATTTTGAAATACAAAAAAGGACGCATATTAGAGCGGCGCTTGGAACTAATTAAACTGCATAGATATATTGTGGATGTTTTGCCCACCTTTAAACCCGCCCTCAATCTAAATTCTCATCGGGTATTATTTGCCGAAATCCCTACAACAGGAAAAGCTTTAAAAGCTTTAGAAGACAAGTTAGATAGTATAATTTGCGCTTACGTAGGCGCTTACTGGTGGTATTGGGGAAAAGAAAGAAATATAGTGTTAGGCGATCGCGCTACAGGTTATATAGTTATTCCCAAGCGAGAAATTTAAACAATTTCCTTTCTAGGCGGATTTCTTTTAAATTAAGCTTGTTATTCTCAACAATCATTTTAAATAGAAAAATTTCCATTACATCCCAAAAGATATATAAGAAAAGTGTGTATAGTCCCTGTATAGGGTGGATATACGGACAGTTTCTTTGTAATTTCTAAATATGGATGATATACAGAAAGTTTCTTTATATCATGCATTAAAAATGCCTCAATGCTTATATATTGTTATTGAGTTAAAAGATTATACGGAATTTTTCCTTATAACAATTAGTTAGCTAGCTCAAGTTATTTGTGACGATAGTCCATTAAATCCACTCAAGGAGCATCTAGGGTGAACTAGGGAAGTGATCTCGACTAGGGGAAGCTAAAGTGGACACTCTACCAAGTTTGGGATTAATATGTGATTGATTATTGATTAATTCTCTGATTACATAGGCTAATTTATGTCATGGGGTTCCCCCGTTTTTAGTGTTTGTTCATCCGGCGGTTCTTGGTTGTGGGTTGCTTGGAATAGCCTTGACGATGCTCATGCTTTTCGGAAAAAGCCTGAAAAGCAGTTATCACTTGATTGCTTATTTTTTGCTGAAGCCCCGTCAAAAGAAGCTGCGATTAAAACAGCCCATAGTTTACTGGGTACTGACATTAAGCAGATTGAAGGTGAGTGGGCAGCAGAGGTCTGCCAAGTCATTAATAAGAAGCCCCACATTGATAGTATTGATAGTGATGAACGTGAGGTGGTCACTGATGAGCTTCAGAAGTCTCTAGAGCAACTTCATTCACTCACCGGATTAAGTGCGGTCAAGTCCACTGTTCAAGAATTAGTCAACATTGCAAAAGTAGCCCGAATGCAGTCTCAGGCAGGTATAAAAGCTCCTGCCATTACTAGGCACCTTGTATTCACAGGAAATGCTGGCACAGGTAAGACGACTGTAGCAAGGATCTTAGGTGAGATTTATAAAAATCTTGGAGTCCTGTCAAAAGGTCATTTTGCCGAAGTAGATCGGATGGATCTAGTTGCAGAATATTTAGGACAAACCGCACCTAAAACAGCAAAGGTAGTTGAATCAGCTTTAGGTGGTGTCCTTTTTATCGATGAAGCGTATTCTCTTGTTCCGGATGGACGCGGAGATATATATGGACAAGAGGCAATTAATACTCTCTTGAAAATGATGGAAGATCACAGAGAAGATTTAGTAGTGATTGTTGCAGGATATAAAGGTGAGATGTCTCGGTTCATTGATTCCAACCCTGGGCTAAAATCCAGGTTTTCCAGATCAATCCACTTTGAAGATTATTCTGCTTTCGAGTTAACGGAGATTTTCAAAGTCAGGTGCGAACAGCATGGTTATCTGCTTTCAGACAAGACTCTGAGAGCAGTACAGGGATTGGTAAAGCATTTTGAAGCTCAAATTGGAGAAATTGGAAATGGCAGATTCGTGAGAAATATTTTTGATCGCTGTGTTGCTATTCAGTGCAACCGTTTAGCAGAATTAACAAAGCCATCAACGAAAGACCTGAAAACTTTTCTTCCCACTGATATCCCAACCCATGAGCAATTAGCACAGTATCTTCTCTGAGGATGCTAAAGTATCCAGCGCCACCTAACAAGTCGTTGGAGCGGCGGATGAAGATTTGTTTCTTCGTTTGAATGCTGTCTGCTACCGCTCAAATTGGTCGTTAAACCTAAATTTTTAGATTTATAGAATTTGCTCAGGTTAAACGGTAGTGCGTCAAATAAACGTGGGATTGGTAGAGTAGAGGGGATCTCTCATCTGCAACTCGTCCATGCAATGCCCTTTGTGTGATCATTCTAAAGCCCATAAACACGGCAAGATGCCCAACGGACA
>JAABUN010004260.1_pt1 | contig 19935 bp, 16 predicted proteins | sample 5559311 | NCBI WGS metagenome assembly JAABUN01 (sample SAMN10711877, study PRJNA513370) | rock metagenome | isolation source: Antarctica rocks | place: Antarctica: Victoria Land, Siegfried Peak sud
CCTCCTCGCGTGCATCGCCGATCTCATCGATGCGCGCTACGGCGGCCACATCGTCAAGCACTACCTGACGGAACTGCGCGTCGCGCATCGCCGCACGTCGGACTGAGCGTGGGTGACAAGCGTCGGTTCTGCCAACCTTCAGTGCAAGGATGTGTCAGAGAGGTCGAGGCGAGGTTTGCCCTGAACATCCCCGACCTTGGGGCAGCGGGGGAGGACGTTCTGCGATAATGATTGACCAGGGCGACGCGACGTGTCGTAGAGCCGTCGTGGAGCCGTGGAGGGGGTGGGGGCAACGTGCGGAGCATGACGCGACGCAATCTCTGGCTGTCGTTGGGCCGCGCGGTGTTGCTGCGCTGTCCGCGTTGCGGGGGTCGTGGCCTCTTGCGCGGTTGGTTCGCGCTGAAACAGCGCTGTCCCACCTGCCAACTCGTGCTCGAACGGGGCGAGTCGGAGGATTACTGGCTCGGGGCCTACGCGATCAACCTCGTCGCCGCCGAGTCCGTCGCCGTGCTGATCATCGTCGTGTTCCTCCTCGCCACCCTGCCCGACGTGCCCTGGGATCTCCTGGTGTATATCGGGGTGGGGGCCGCCGCCGGGATGCCGATCCTCTTCTTTCCCTTCTCGCGCACCCTCTGGCTCGCGCTCGACCTCTGGGCGCGTCCTTCGGAGCGTGGCGACCGTGCCCGCCGCAGCCATCTGCATTAATCGCCACGCTCCAGAGCAGTCCTCGCACGATGGCACACCACGCACGTTCGCGGGCGTGCTAACCGCCGGTCGTAGGGGCGTTCAATTGAACGCCTTCTCCGCCTTGGCTATCTAGAAGCGCGGGTGGTAGAACGACGGAAGGGCGTTCAATTGAACGCCCCTACGACCGGCGGTTAGGCACGCCACCAGCTACTGTGGTTCAGGGTTCCTGTATGCTGACACGATCGCAGGCCGATCCCCCCTGCGATCGTATCAGCGCGCGATCGCGACTTCGCCCTGCCGAACGGATAATTCCTCCAGGGCCACCGCGATGTGGGCCAGGGTCTCGTCGGCTGTCTTGAGGAGCAGCAATGCCCGCCGCAACTCGCCCGCGTGCGGCACGTCGGCGAAGTACATCTTATACAGCTTCTTCAACCCCTCAAAGTTTTTCAGCGTGCCCCAGGTTTCCTGCCAATGACGAATGTACGCCGCCAGGAGGGTCAGTCGCGTGTGGATCGAGATGGTCGTGGGATCGATGGTCGGATCGAAGAACCAGAGGTTCCTGAAGATGCCCCGCCCGACCATCACGCCATCGACCCCGTACCGCGCGACCTTGTCCAGCCCATCCTGATGGCTCGTCACGTCGCCATTCCCGATGATCGGCGTGTCCTTACCGAGCCGGTCGCGCAAGGCCACCACCTTGGCGATCTCCTCCCAGCGCGCCGGGAAATGCGACATCTCCGCCGCGATACGGCCATGGATGGTCAGGGCGGCCAAATCCTGGTTGAGCAGCGTCTCGGCCCACCACTCGGTGACCCACTCGGTCACGCCGCAACGGGTCTTCACCGAAACGGGCAACTCGCCCGCACCTTCTTTCGTCGCCTGGATGATCTCGATCGCGTGGTTCGGGTGATTGATCAGCCCGGCGCACGAGCCGCGCTTCACGACCTTCCGCTCGGGGCAACCCATGTTCAGGTCGATGCCGGCGAACGGCCCGAACACGCCCGACGCCAGCTCACGGGCGATGGTGCGGAAGTTCTCCGGGTCGGCCCCCCAGATCTGCGCGATCAGCGATCGTTCCGCCTCGCTATGGACCAGACGATGACTCGACGCCTTGCGCCCCCGCGTCACCAGGCTATCCACCGACACGAATTCGGTGAAGAACAGGTGCGGGGCTCCGGCCTCGGCCACGGCACGGCGAAAGACCGTATCGGTGACGTCTTCCATCGGGGCGAGGATGAATATCGGTTGTTGGAGTGTGCGCCAGGTATCCTTCATAACATCGCAAAGTGTACCGCATGACCGGCGCGCGGTGGTAGTGGCGCGGGGAGACGTGGTGCGATTCAACGTCTTGCGTGGGAGTGTGGTGGGAAGGATCGTCCCCGGACGTAGTGTCAGCCCGCAACGCCCCTCACGCCCCCACCAACTCCTCGATCGTCGCCCGCGTCAGGGCCGCCGCCCGCCGCCCGAGTTCCGGGTTCAGCGCGTCGAACGATACCGCATCGGTCAGGTGCAGCAACTCATTGTTGGAGATGTCCTTGATCGACAGGAACGGGATCGCGTGACTCGCGCACGTCAGCGCGATCGCCGCCGCCTCCATGTCCTCGCAGGAGGAGTCGTGGGTCGCCACCAGCCCGCTGATCCGCTCCGCCGCGCGATTCCAGCGATCGGCCGAGGCCACCGTCCCGACCCGCACGCGCGGCGCGCGGTGCGGCACCTGCGGCGGCCAGCCCGAGACGGCGGGCCACGGCTCGTGTCGCCCTTCGAGGCGCGCGGTCGCCCGCGCCGCCGCCGCCAGCAGCGCCGGATCGGCCGCCAGATACTCCGCCCGTTCCTGCACGCCGCGCCGCAGGAACCGCATCCGCGAGTAATGTTCGGTCCCCTCCGGCCCGACATGCACGTTATCGTAGGCCACCGTCCGCGCCGCGATCACGATATCGCCCGGCAGCAGATCGTCCCGATGCGCGCCCGTGCAGCCATAATTGAGGATCGTGCCCGGTCCCCAGCGCCCGATCAGCGCCTCTGTCACCGCCGCCGCGCTCAACATCCCGATCCCGCACAGCGCGAGCACGATCCCCCGTTCCCCAAGCCTCGTCACCTCGTAGCGCCGCCCCGCGTGCCACACCTCCATAGCCGTCGGCAAAGCCGCCCGCAAGTGGCACAACTCCGCCTCCAACGCGCAAATCACCGCCAGGGTGGGCACCGAATCGGGCGATTCCCGCTCCGCTTCCCGGACTTCCCTCACATCCTCACCGCCCCCCACCACCGACTACCGACCACTGACCACCGACTCTTTTCCACTCACGACTCACGACTCACGACTCACGCCCCACGTACTCCCCCCGATACTCCTCCGGCAACAGCGCCGCCAGCCGCCCCATCACCTGATCCGTCACCGCCTGATGGTCGGGGCGACCGGGGCCATATTCCGGTATGAAAGGCTGGCCGATGGTGACGCGCACGCGCGGGCGCTGCCAGCGCGCCGTCAGGAACGGGCCGAGATTTTTCAGTCGCTCCGTCCCGGTTACGGCTATCGGCAGCACCTGCGCGCCCGAGCGCTGGGCCAGCAGCGATACGCCCGGCTTGCCGCGCAGCAGCCCCGAGGTCGTATTGATCTGCCCCTCCGGGAAGACCGCCACCGCCTCGCCTGCCTTCAGCAGGGTCAGCGCGGTGCGAATCGCCTCCAGGTCCCCCGCGCCCCCTTTTTGCACCGGCAACGCCTGCATCCTGCGCAGCACCCACGAGAGCCAGCCGATCTCCCACAGCTCGTGCCCCGCCAGGAACGTGATCCGGCGGGGGATGACCGTGGCGAGCAGCGGCGGTTCGAGGTACGAGAGGTGGTTCGCGACGATCATGAGCGGCCCCGTGCGCGGCACATGCTCCAGGCCGATCACCCGTTCGCCGACGCAGGCCCCGAACACGACGCGCCCGAGGAGTCGCGCGGTGGCGTAGGTGCGCGCGTCGGGCGGTTTCGCCGCGCGCAGGCGTTGCTCAGCCTGCGCCAGCCGTCTGGCCGCCTGTCCCGCGACGCTCGGGGCGGCCCGTGCGGCGGCGCGTGCGGCAACACCGGATGCGGGGCCACCGTCGCTCTCCGCGCCCGCTTCCCCGACCGCCCCGCGTGAGCCTTCGCCCTCAGTCATCCCCTATCCTCTCGCTCATCGCTCACACATCATCCCGGCGATCGGCGACCGACGCCGCCTCACCGTCCGCCACCGTCTGCGCCACCAGTTGCCCGTAGTGGACGCGCCGCCGCCCCAACGCATCGAGAGCGACGTGCAGGCGGCGGTCGGTCAGCAGCGCGACCTCGGCTGTCCCGCGCGCGGCGTTGCGGTTCCACGCCGGGTGGGTCATGATCTCCACGCTCGCCCCCGCCCGTCGCTCCAACGCCGCGACGAGGGCGACCACCGGATCGGGCGCGGCCAGGAAGCGGGCAGCGTCGAGGAGTCGCCCCGCCAGGACCACGCCCCGTCGGCGCAGCGCCGTCACGCGCCGCCGCTCGGCCCATGCTACCAGCCGCGCCGCCGCAGCGCGCGGCGGGAGCCACGCCCCCAGTAACGGCGAGCGGAGCGTCGGGATCTGTCGCTCCGCCATGATCCGCAGCACGATCGGCAAAACGTGCGGGAAGGCGTGCGCGTGCAGATGCCCATCCGCGTGGGTGGGGGTGAGGCCTGCGTCGAGCAGCAGCGCCAGTTGCGCCCGCAACTCCCGCTCCACCTCCGCCACGCCCGACCGCCCGACCGCCAGACCCGCGAGTTGCGCCCCGAGCGGGCGGAATCGGCCCCGCCGATCGACCAGCGACGGCACCTCCCCCGGCGGCAGGACCGGCCCGCCCTCCGTCAGATTAACGTGCCACCCCACCCCGAGCGTCGGGTAGCGCCGGGCCAGTCGCAGCGCCTCGCGCGACGCGCCCTGGTTCACCAGGAGCGTCGTGCTCGTCAACCCGCCCGCCTCGTGCGCCCCCACGATCGCCCGATTGATCGCCGCCGAATATCCGAAATCGTCGCCGTTGATGACGAGCGCCGTCCCTCGTGGCGACAAGGGCTCCCGCCGTCCCGCGACGTGGCTCATGCCAGCGCCCAAACAGACGAGGGGAGTGCTGGGAAAATCGCGTCCAGCAGTTCGGTTGTTTCCTTGTCCGCCCAGCAGTCGGGGAAGAGATGGCGCACCTCGGACAGTGAGCGGTGCCCGAACAGGAGATGGAGGAAAGTCATTTCGGGAAACGCGCCCTCGCCCCCTGCCTCGTCGGTCGGTCGCCAGGCTTCCACCGTGGTCAGCCGCCCCCCGTCGAAGACGAGGCGCAACCCGTCGCGGTAGAAGCTGAGTCGCCGCTCGCCGCTGTAGCCCGCCAGCGACGAAGCGGCCAGCCGACCCTCAAGTATCGGCGCGACCTGGCGGATGAAGCGCGGCAGATCGGGCACGCGCAGATACCAGGCGTAGGGGCGCCGTTCCTGCGGTAACCACTGCGCGGCCGCCTCGTACGCCGGGTGCTGCGTGCCCAGCAGGAAAGCCTGACTCCCGGCGTAGGGGGTGTCGGCGGTCCCCGCCCCGGCCTGCGCGGCGTAGCTCGCCCCCGTCGCGCCGACGTAGCGCAACACGCTCGGCGTCACCGCCGACCAGGGCGTCCCCGCTTGCACCTCATATGCCTCGACGATCAACAGCCCGCCCTCCAGCGGGAAGGGCCAGTGGATCAGCAGGCCGACCGCCATGCCCGCGCCATCCTCGATCACGCACAACCGGCGCGCATAGATGCTCTCCGCGCGCCGCCCGGCCAGTTCGTAATGCCACTGCGCGGCATCCCGTCGCGCCGACACGGCGTAGCGCGCCATGCCCGCCTCATAGGTGCGGCGCAGGAATGGCAGATCGGCGGCCTGCGCCTGGCGCACGATGTAGGGCTCGGCCTGCCCCGCCGCGCGCGCCGGGATTTGGGCTGTCGTACCGATCCGCCCGCTATCGAGCGCCAGCGCCATCTCGTAGCCGAATTGGCGGTAGTACCAGGGGATCCCGGTGATCGCTTGCGCCAGGTCGCCCCGCGCCGCGCTCCAGTCATGGATTAGCGCCAGTTGCGCCCGCACCAGGCCGCGCCGCCGATAGGCCGGGTCGGTCCCAACCAGTTCTGGTCGCCCGATCGCGATCGGCACGGCGCCATAGGACCAGGTCTGCGCGATCATGCCAACCGACGACACGATCTGCCCGCTGCCCGTCTCCTCCACCAACGTGAAGTCGGCGGGGGTGGTAGTGGGGTGCGCCCCGCCGAGCAGATCGCGCGTCCAGCTATCGATCGCCTCGCGCATCGGTGCGTGCGGCGACCAGCTATGCGTGCGCCGATTGAATGCCGCGAGCGCGTCCGCATCGTTCGGTGTCGCGCGCCGCAGGCGCAGCCCCCCACCGAGATCGCGCGGCAGCCTGTCCCCCTCCGCCCCTGCCATGCCGACGCGCTCCTTTTCCCGCGACCTCGATGCGCGCCATCGCGCCAGGGCACCATCCTCCGACCGGTCACACGCGGTATTGTACGCCGCTCCCCCGACCGACGGGGAAGCGGTGTTGTCAGGCAGTGTGGTTCAACGTCGTGCCTCGCCTGGTGCGGGCGGTGGTGGCGGCAGGTCGGTGAGGCAGGCGGTGAGGCAGGCGGTGAGGCAGGCGGTTGAGGCCCCGCTGCGCCCTGCCGTAGGCCCCGCTGCGCCCTGCCACCACCGCGTCTGGGGGTGCGGCGGCACCACGAAATATCCGTGGAGGGCAGATGCTCCCGCCAGATGTCTCTGGACCACCGCGACTGGTGGCTCCCGCCACGACGGGACGACGGGACAATGCCCACCTGCGCGGGTGAGATTCGCGTCGCCCTAACCGGCGAAGGCTGGTTTCGTGGCGACCGCTGTCGCCCTGAGGCGCGGTTTCGACCGCCTGCCACGAGCGGTGCCACCCCCCGTTTCCCCTCCTGCCCGCCCTGTAGTAAGCTCCCGCGATTGAGCGACCGGGGTGCTGCTTGTGGACGGAGGGACAATGTCTACGCCGGTCACGGTGTCGCTCGTGGACAAGCTTTCTCCCCGCTGGTCGGAAGAGGTGGCCGCCCTGCGCGCCCTCCTTGGCGCACCGGAGAACCCCACCCTCTTCCCGCACCACTATCTCGCCTCGACCTTCCCGAAGATCGGCGGCGAGATCGCCCTCTTCCGGCGCGACGACCGTGTCTGCGCCATCGGTTTCCTCTTCCCGCGCGGCTTGCAGGAAGGGCGGCGCGTCTATACCCTGCGCTTCCACGCGCGCGACTCGGCCTGCGGCGATGGGGACGCCCGCCGATTGCTCACCGACCTGGGCGAACTGCTCGGCGGGGCGCGCGTCGTCTTCTACGACCCGACCAAGCCCCACCTCTTCAACCGCACCGGCCAGCAATCCTCACAGGGGCTCGACCTTGGCATGCCCGACGCCGACGAGGCGGATGAGGTGCGTCGTGTGCAAGGGGCGATCTGGGGAGCCGAGCCCGACGACCTCTACCCCGCCGATCTGCACTCGATCGGCTTCGGCGCGGGGACCACGCTCGTCGCGCGTCAGGGTCTCGCGATCGTCGGTTTCCTCTTCGGCTTCTACCGCTTCGCGGGGTCATCCCTCCCCCCGACCTGGGACGCGCGCTATCACGGCCAGCTGCGCCTGGAGTCGCAGTTGCTCGGGGTGGTTCCCGGTGTGCGGAAACAGGGGGTCGGCTTCAGGCTGAAGCGCGCGCAGGCGGAGGACGCCCGCACGCAGGGGATCGGCGTCGTTAACTGGACGGTGGACCCCTTGCAATTCAGCAACGCCGTCCTCAATTTCGGACGCCTCAAGGCGGTCGCCTTCGACATCTACCCCGAGCATTACACCTTCCGCAACGACCTCAATCAGGTCGCGGCCTCCCGTTTCGGCATGACCTGGCTCGTCCAGAGCCGCCGCGTCCGCGAGGCGCTGGACGTCGCGACCGGCGCGACGATCGTCGATCTGGCGGGCGACACGACGACTCCGCGCGTTAATCACGGGGCGGCGATGAGCGAACTCGGCGCGACCGCCCCGACCATCGCCATCGAGGTTCCCGCCAACTGGAACGCCGTGCAACGCGAGGATCTCGACCTCGCGCTCCGCTGGCGTGCCACGACCGACCGCCTCTTCGCCCACTATCTCGGCCCCGACCTCGGCCGCTACGTCGTCACCGGCGTCGGTCAGGATGCCGACGCCCGCTATCTCCTCGCCGAGCGGATCACCCCCACATTCCTGGCGCATTACGGGGCCTAAACCCCCAGCGTGAACGCGCCCCCATCCTGCGGCCACCGAATAAGCGGGTTGCCCCCACGCCCGATAGCAGTCCCAGTCCGCGCAGGCGGACTTCGTGGCTGCAGCCTTCAGCCGGGACTTCAGTCCACCGGCCTCCCCGCGCCGTAAGGCCGCCCCCGTCCCACCGGCCTCCCCGCGCCGTCACGCCGCCCCACCCCAAACGCCCCATTACCCGAGCCCACAAAACCCAGTGCTATACTTGCATTCAGGCCCGACTACCGCGAAATGGCCGGGACACGCACGGACAAACACCAATGGCGACCTTCCTCGACAATGCGAATATCGTCACCGCCTTCCTTGCGGGCGTGCTGTCCTTTTTCACGCCCTGCACCCTCCCCCTGGTGCCGCTCTTCCTGGGACACCTGGCCGGGATGACCGGCGACGACCTCGTCGCGGCGGGCGCGGCGGCGCGGGGTATCCTGCTGCGGAACGCGGCGGCTTTCGTCCTCGGCTTCTCGCTCGTCTTCGTACTCGTCTTTGGCCTGCCCGCCGGGCTCCTGGCCGGGGCTTTGCTGGGGCACCGCGACGCGATCATGCGCGTGGGTGGCATCTTCCTGATCGTCTTGGGCCTGAATTACCTGGGGCTAATCCGTATCGCGCCGCTCCTGCGCGAGTGGCGTCCGCAGTACCGTCCGACCCGGCGCGATCACTGGCCGACCTCGCTGCTGGTCGGCGCGACCTTCGGACTCGGCTGGACCCCCTGTATCGGCGCGATCCTGGGCGCGATCACCACCATGGCCCTGGTCGGGAGCGATGTGGCCGGGGCGCTGACCCTCCTGATCGCTTATTCCCTCGGCCTGGGGCTGCCCTTCATGGTCGTGGCGGCGGGCTTCGGGCGGGCCATGCCGCTGTTGCGCCGGGTGAATCGCCACCTCCCCACCCTGAACCGGGTCGCCGGGGGGCTGATCATCATGGTCGGCCTCTTCATGCTGGTCGGGGCCTACCAGAGCTTCTTTGTGCGGCTGATCCGCATCTCTGGTTGGCAGCCGCCGCTCTAGCCGCTGCCGTTGGCGGGAACCAAATCCGGCGCTCGGGAGTACAACGTATGTGAAGGTGTCCGGTGCGCGCCATCGCAGGGTGCCGCGCCACCGCACCGGACGCGATGAACCCGTCGGGAGCTGGGGCCGGGTCAGATGGATCGGCCACGTCTGGTTCTCTACTCGGAGTCGCTGGTATACTAGGCGCGACCGCATCGGCCCGGTACCGGCGGTGCGAACCGACGACCAAATCGGCACAATAGTTGAGGAGGCACAGACCGCTCCCGTCGCGCGCACGGTCGGTCGGCGTCGGCGCTATCTTCCCCACGGGAGCGCCGCTTTATTGCACCTGTAGGGGTACCCACGGGCATCTACCAGCGCGAGCCACGCACCAACAACAAGCGCATACTGTGTGTCAGCCACCGTTCGCCATTGTTCGCCACGCCGCAGAGGCCAGCCAGCGTTCTTCGATCGTGGTTCGGCACCCGCAATCCCAGCCGGTGCGGGGGAGAGGAGTAGGAGGCTTGACGCCACTCGCCCAGACCATCATCGAGCGTGTCAGCAAGAACGTCGAGACCGTCATCGTCGGCAAACACCGCGAGGTCCAATTGGTCCTGGTGGCGCTGCTCTGCAAGGGCCACGTCCTGATCGAGGATGTGCCCGGCGTCGGCAAGACCGTCCTGGCGAAGGCCATCGCCCGCAGTATCGGCTGCACCTTCCGCCGGATCCAATTCACCCCGGATCTGCTCCCCTCCGATGTCACCGGCGTCAGCATCTTCAATCAGGGTCTCGGGCAGTTCGAATATCGACCCGGCCCGGTGATGGCCCAGATCGTCCTCGCGGACGAGATCAACCGCGCGACCCCGAAGACGCAATCGTCGCTGCTGGAAGCGATGGAAGAGGCGCAGGTCACGGTGGACGGGGTCACCCGCCCATTGCCCAACCCCTTCGTGGTCCTGGCGACCGAGAACCCGATCGAGTATGAGGGCACCTTCCCGCTGCCCGAGGCGCAGCTCGATCGCTTCCTGGTGCGCCTCTCGCTCGGCTATCCCGGTCGCGAGAACGAGATCGACGTCCTCCAACGCCAGAGTCAGAGCCACCCGCTCGACGCGCTCGGCCAGGTCGTCACGGTCGAGGAATTGATCGCGGCCCAGGACGCGACCAAGGAGGTCCACGTCGAGCGGCTGATCATGGAATACATCGTGACGCTGGTCGAGGCGAGCCGCAATCACGACGATGTCTACCTCGGCGCGAGCCCGCGCGGCTCCCTGGCTCTCTACAACACGTCCCGCGCCTGGGCCGCCCTGCAAGGGCGCGACTACGTCATCCCCGACGACGTGAAGGCGCTGGCCGAGTCGAGCCTGGCCCACCGCCTGATCATGAGCCCGGCGGCGCGCATGAAGAACGTCGACAGTCGGCTGGTCGTGCGCGAACTGCTGGCGAACACGCCCGTGCCGGGCGCGCGCGCGACCGCGCCCAGCGGCTCATCCGGCGGCGGCATCCTGCGCGGGCGACGGGTCGAGTCGTGAGCGGCGACCCGACAGCGCGCTACAACTGGCTGAAGGTCGCGGCCTTCGCGGTCATCATCCTGGTGCTGGCGCAGATCAACAATTGGCGGCTTCTCGACAAACTCTTCCTGACCCTGGTCGCCCTGCTGCTGATCTCCTGGCTCTGGAGTTGGTCGAGCCTGCGCGGGTTGCGCATCGAGCGCGAGAGCGGGGCCGACCGTGCCCAGGTCGGACAGGAGATCACCGAACGGCTGCGCGTCACCAACTTGACCCGCTGGGGCAAGCTCTGGGTCGAAATCCGCGACTATTCCTCCCTGCCGGGACACAACGCCTCGCAGGTTGTCAGCCTGCTGCCGCAGGGCAACGCCCGCTGGCACGCCACCTCCCTCTGCATCCGGCGGGGGCGTTTCCTGATGGGGCCGCTGACGCTGAACGGGGGCGATCCCTTCGGCCTCTTCCCCACCCGTAAACTCCTGCCCCAGACGCACGAACTGATCGTCTACCCGGCGACCGTGGATGTCTCCTCGTTCGTGCTGCCGGTCGGCGAACTGCCCGGCGGCTCCACGACGAAGGGGCGCACGCCGCAGATCACCCCCAACGCGGTGGGGGTGCGCGAGTACCTGCCGGGCGACTCCTTCAACCGGATCAGTTGGCCCACGACGGCGCGCACCGGCCACCTGATGGTGAAAGAGTTCGAGCTGGACCCTACCGCCGATGTCTGGGTGGTCCTCGACATGGACGGGCGGACCCACATCCAGGGTGCGGTGCAGGGGGCCGTCGGCGAACACGACGATCCGACCGCGCGGCTGTTGCTGAACTCCACCGAAGAATACGCGGTCACGATCGCCGCCTCCCTGGCGCGGCATTTCCTGAACCAGAACCGCACCGTCGGGCTGATGATGACCGGCCAGCATCGGGAGATCATCCCGACCGACCGTGGCCCGCGACAACTGATGAAGATCCTGGAATCCCTCGCCGTCATCCGTGCCGGAGGGCAGCAGCCGCTGGCGGAGTTGCTGCTGTCCGAGGGTGGCCGCTTCGGGCGACAGAGCACCCTGATCATCGTCACCGCCTCGACCGAGGAGACGATCGCCCGCTCGCTGATGGGGCTGGTCGCGCGCGGCGTCAAGGTGGTGACGATCATCGTCGAGCCGAGCACCTTCGGCGCGACGGAGAGTGCGCTGATGCTCGTGAGCGGCCTGGCCGCGATCGCCATCCCCACCTACCTGATCAAGCGTGGGGAGGACATCGCGCGGTCGCTCACCGGGTACGCGGGGCCGATGACCAGGAGACCGCGGATCTAGCGGTCGCGGCTCTCCGCACACGCGGCCCCGCGCCACGCGGCCCGAGGGCGGCGAATCGCGATTCTCGGCCCCGGCATCCCGAATGGATAGCTCATGCCTGCACGAATCGGCGCGCTCTTGCTCGGAATTGCGGGGACACTGGCCGGACTCCTGTTAATCGGGGTCGGGCTGCTCAACGCCATCGCCGGGCAGCGGACGCCCACGCAATTCATGCTCGTCGCGACGACGCTGCCCTTGGGCGTCCTGCTGCTGGAACTCGGGCTGGCGGCGGCCTGGCTGACGCGACAGGTGGGGCGCGGGCAGGCCGGGCGTCCCGCCACCCTGCCGCCGTGGTGGCTGATCGCCCTGATCTTCATCCTGGTCGTCGGCGCGGGCGCGGGCGCGCTCGCGCTCGACCAATGGTGGCTCTTCCTCCCCTTCGCCACCCTGGCGATCTTCGCGCCGATCGTGGGGGCCGGTCGGCTCGGCCTACCCTACGACGGCGAACGACCCGGGTGGGCGCGGCTCCTGCCAGCGTTCGCCTGGGGCGCGCTCGTCACGCCGCTGCTGGCGATTGTGGTCCAGGGACTCGCGGCGGTCGGGGCCATCGGCGCGGCGCTCCTCGGCCTCGCGCTCGGGAACCAGCGGACCCTCGAAATCCTTGCCGCGATGCTGCGCGGTTTGCAAGGCCGGACGTTGACCACGGCGCAGACCGAGGCGCTGGCACGCCTCGTGGCGGGCCAGCCGATCGTGCTGCTCCTCGGGGCCTTCGTCCTGGTCTTCGTCGGCCCGGTGTCGGAGGAACTCCTCAAGTTCGGCGGCGCGTTCCTCTTCGGTCGGACACGCGCCGACCGGCCCGCTCGCGACTCCACCCTAACCGTCTTCCTGCTCGGGCTGGCCGCCGGACTCGGCTTCGCGGCGACCGAGAACATCTTCTACGCCACGCAGGGTGGCGCGACTGGCTGGCCTGGCGCGATCGTCGTGCGGGCGATCACCCCGCTGATGCACGGCACCGCGAGCGCCCTCTTCGCCCTCGGCTGGGCGCGGCAGCGCCGTGCGCCGCAGGGCTGGTCGCTGTTGCACGGCGCGATGCTGGCGATCGGGCTGCACGCCGCCTGGAATCTCTGCGCGGGGCTGCTGATCGTGGCGGCCCTCTTCGTCGGCGCAGGCGGGATGGCGGCGGCGGCGGCGGCCTTGTTGCTCCTCCTGGCCCTCGCCGGCATGGGCGGCCTCCTGCTCGCCTCCGTGGCAACGCTCCTGCGGCTCCGCCGCACGCTCGCCGCCGAGTCGCTGACGCCCGCCGACCCCGAACCCTTACCGGGCGACCGCAGGCCGACCTCGCCACCAAACCCGCCCGCCACGATCCCCGAGTCCGCCTGGAATCCGCCCCTCGCCGTACCCGGCCTGCTCCCGTTCACCCCCCCACCCTACCCATCCGCCAACGACTGACGACCGGCGACCAACGACTGGCCCCGACCGGTCCCCGCTGACTACTGACTACGCTCTCACCCAAGGACACCGCATATGGAACGCTTGAAGTTACGCGAAGGCTGGATCACCTTCCTGCTGCTCGGTGCGGTGGTGCTGACCGTCACCGGGGCCATCCAGCGGGCCGATTGGTCGGACGACCTGACGATCCTCACGCCGATCACCTTCGGGGGCCTCCTCCTCGGTTTGGCGCTGGCGAAGTGGCGTCGCCTGCCGACGCTGCTGGCCCACCTGAGCGCCCTGGTGATCGGGGCGATCGTACTCATCAATCAGGTCGGGCCGGTTCTGCCGCTGGCGCGCGGCAGCGAGAACTGGCGGGGGGCATTAAACTTCCTGCTCGCGCGGGCGCAGGCCTGGTATGCCTCGACCGGTACCAACGACTACACCGACGATTTCTACCTCTTCGTCCTCGGCCTGGCCGCCCTGATGTGGCTGGTGTCCTACACCGCCACCTGGATGATCTTCCGGGCGCGTTGGCTCTGGCCCGCACTCCTCCTGCCGACGATCGTGCTGCTGGTGAACCTGGGGTACGCCCCCTCCAACGTCGCCAACTACCTCGTCCTCTTCGTCATCTGCGCCCTGCTGCTCGTCGCCCGCTTCCATGTGGTCGAACGCGAGGACGATTGGCGGCGTGGCGGCGTGGCCTTCCCCACCAATCTCGGCTGGCGTGCCCTCTGGATCGGCGTCGTGGTCGTCGTCCTGACGGTCGGCTTCGGCTGGGGTGCCCCCTTTGCGGTCAGCGGTGCGCCGCTGAATTCGGCCTGGAACCAGATCAATGGCCCCTGGATCAGGCTGGAGTCGGCCTTCAACCAGCGCTTCGGCTCGTTGCGCGGCTCGGGCGCACGCGGGATCGGCAACTTCGCCTCGTTCGGCGACCGTTTCCGGCTGGGCGGGCCGTTGAAGTTGAGCCGCACCCCCGTCCTGGTGCTCCAGGGCGATCAGCCCTACTACCTCAAGGCGCGCACCTACGACACCTTTGATGGGCAAGTCTGGAGCAGCAACGTCGATTCCACCTTCGTTCGCGTGAATAACGGCGAGCAATACGTGCCGCAAGTGAAGCTCCCGGCCAATCAGCCGCTGGCGATCCCCGAACTGAACGGGGTGGAGCAGCGCGAGTTGAATGTGCGGATGCTGGCCGGTAAGGGCGGCGGCCTCTTCGTGGCCGATCAGTTTGTCAGCGCCAATCAGGGCACCAACGTGGTGATGTCCTGGACGCAATACCGCAATCAGGTCTTTGAGTTGCAGGCGCTGAAGGCCCAGGATCTGCCGCCCGATCTGCGGAATATCTACGCCCTCCTGGCGAACGCGCGCGGGCAGGGGCCGCTACGCGACACCGACGATCAGGGCAACGTCATCCCGGTGCGGGTGCCCGCCACGCGCCTCCCCGGCACGCGCATACCCGGCACCCCCGACCCCACCCCGGCCTTCTTCACCCCGCCGCCCGCCCCGTGGGAGCGCCCGATCGAGGATGAGCGTGTCGCCCTGGCCGGTCGCCTGGTGAATGTGCGCCCGGTCGTCAAGAACAGCGCGGCGGTGCGGCTGATTGTGAACGGGCAGTTGCCGAACTACGGCGATGTCGAGGCGGTGCTGCCGCAGGCCGGGCTCGTGCGCGGCTCGACCTATTCGACGGTCACCTCCACCTCCACCGTCCTCGCGCCCGAATTGCGCGCGGCGGGCGGCAATTACCCGAGTTGGGTGATCGAGCGCTACTTGCAACTCCCGGCCTCGACAAGCGACCGCACGCGCCAGTTGGCGAAGGATCTGGAGAACGGTCAGGACCCCTACGACGCGGCGCTGTCGATCCAGAACTGGTTGCGCGACAACATCGTCTACAACGAGAATATTGATTATCCGCCCCAGAATCGCGATCTGGTGGACTACGTCCTCTTCGATAAGCGCGAGGGCTACTGCGAGTACTACTCCACCGCGATGGTGATGCTGCTGCGGTCCCTCGGCATCCCCGCGCGCGAGTCGGTCGGCTTCTTCAGCGGCGAGTTCGACCAGGATCAGGTCGGCTACCTCTATCGCGAGTCCAACGCCCATGCCTGGCCCGAAGCCTATTTCCCCGGCTATGGGTGGATTCGTTTCGAGCCAACAAGCCCCCGTACCGTCGTCGACCGCGAACCCGCCCCGCCGCCGAGCGACGACCCGAACGCCGCCGTCTCCGCCGGTGGCGGCGCATCCGGCCCCGGCGGTGAATTGCCCGATCGGGATTTGCCGGACGGGGGATTCGGTGGCGGAGTGTTGGGCACGCGGCAGCAGCCTTCGCGCTTCTGGCAGGTGACACGAGTCGCCGTGCCCGTCGCCGCGCTGCTCGCCGGTATCCTCGCGTTCCTCTGGTTGCTCGGCCTGCGCGGCCTCTCGCCGAGCGGCCAGTTCTATGCGCGCATGACCCGTTCCGGTCGCCTGGCCGGGGTCCACCCGCCGCCCGGCACGACGCCCTACGAGTGGGCCCGTGCGGTCGGCGACCGCGTCCCCGACGCGCGGCGCTCGCTCGACCAGATCACCGATCTCTATGTGCGCGAACGGTATGCCGGGAAGCAGCCCACGCCGCAAGAACTGCGCCTGGTGCAGCGTGCGTGGCTCAGCCTGCGCGGTGCCCTGCTGCGCTCGCTCGTCGCGTTCCGCCGCCCCGGTTCGACGGAGAGCGGCGACTGAGCCCTTTCGTTCAGGCGGTTGTCGAAAACCGCGCGCGTCGCGTGCTTCGCGAGGGGGTGTGTGTGGGCCGCGTGGTGGTCTTCGGCAGCGTGAACACGGATCTGGTCGCGCGCTCGCGCGTGATGCCGCGCGCTGGCGAGACGATCCTGGGGGAAGGCTTCGCGGTCGTCGGGGGTGGGAAAGGGGCGAATGCGGCGGTGGCGGCGGCCCGGCTCGGCGCGCGCGTCGCCTTCGTCGGCTGCATCGGGGAGGACGACTTCGGGCGTGCCCGCCTCGCCGATCTCGCCCATGAAGGGATCGACATCGCCGCCGTGCGCCGCTCGTCTGCCGCGTCGAGCGGCGTCGCGCTGATCCTGGTCGACGCGGTCGGCGAGAACAGCATCGTCGTGGTGCCGGGGACGAACTTCGCCTCGCGCCGGGCGACATCTTGCTGACGCAGTTGGAGTCGCCGCTACCCGCCGTGACGGCGGCCCTGCGTCGGGCGCGTGCCTGCGGCGCGACGACGGTGCTGAACGCCGCCCCGTTCGACGCCGCGATCGGCCCCCTCCTGCCGCTGGTCGATGTGCTGGTGGTTAACGAGGTCGAGGGTGCGGATCTCCTCGGCTGGGCGCGCGTCACCGCTGAGAATGCGCGCCAGGCGGTCGGGGCGCTGCTGGCACGCGGCCCATCGGCGGTCGCGCTGACCCTCGGCTCGCAGGGGGCGCTCGTCGGGCGTGGCGACGAGCGGCAGCACTTCCCCGCCCTCCCCGTCGCAGTAGTGGACACCACGGCGGCTGGCGACGCCTTCACGGGCGCGCTGGCGGCGGGCCTGGCCGACGGACGCGACCTCTTCGCCGCAGCCCGACGCGCCGTAATCGTCGGCAGCCTCGCGGTGACTCAGGCGGGCGCGCAACTCTCCCTCCCCCACCTGGCGGCGGTGCAGGCCGCCGAAAACGCGCCGGACGCCTGACCTCGCCCCTCGCACGCCACGTCATAACCACCATATTCGCGCCGTGCCTATCCACCTCATGGTTTCTCACATCGCCCCACCCAGCTCACCCACGCTCCTTGTAGGGGGGGCCCGCTGCCCTCTGCCGTAGACTTCGTGGCGGAGCCTTCAGCCGGGACGATGGCAGAGCCCGGCGGGGCCGCAGTCCAACGGCCCTCCGCCTCGTCAGCACACCCAGCTCGCGCAGGCGAGTCCCACTGCGTTCTGCCGTAGGCCCCACTGCGTTCTGCCGGAGACGTCGTGGCCGCAGCCCTTAGCCGGGGGGGTGAACCCCTGGAATCCCCGCCTCAACGGCTCGTTGTCCCCTCTATCCGGTCCTCCACCCCACCCCCTCTCCCCATATGCTACCCTTCCATCAGATCAACCTATCAACGAGGTTAACCCGTGAGCAGCACCGAACATGATCCCACCCCGCCGCGCGCCGTCTGGCCGCGCCTCCTGATCGGCCTCTTCGGCGTTGCCATGTTCGTGGTCGGCCTGCTGGTCGGCAACCTCGCCCTACCCCTCATCCTGGGTGGCGCGGGGGACGGCGGCGAGTCGAACCCGACAAGCATCGCCCAGCAATTTCCCGCCACACCAACCACCGCCATCATCGCGGAGGTTGCCACGCCGACCCCGGCCCCGCCGCCGACCGCCCCGCTGCCGACCGCCCCGCCACCCGCGCCTACCAGCACGTCGCCCCTCCCAACCACCACGCCCCCCCCGCCCCCGCCCACGCCACTTCCGCCGACTGCCACGCCGACCCCGACCCCCGCGCCTACCCCAACGCGCAATCCTTCCTCCGTGTTCGCTCCCGAGCCGACCGAAGCGACCACCGCCGTGGCGACCGGCATCGCCCCCCGCATCCCGACCAGCACCGTGTCCGCGTTCGGCACGACCACGCCGCGCCCCGTCGCGACCGCGACGCCGACCGCGAGCGCCGCGCCGAGTCCCACCCCCAATCTCCCCTTCGCCGCCACCGACCGGGTGAACACCGAGCTGCCGGTGAACTTCCGGGCCGGGCCGGGGACCGACTTCGCGGCGCAAGGCGCGCTATCGCCCGGCACGCTCCTCGCCGCCACCGGCAATGCCCGGACGATCGATGGCGTCCCGTGGCGGGAGTTCCGCATCGCCAATGGCACCATCGGCTGGGTCCGCGCGCAGGATGTGATCGGCGCGAGGTAGACAACCCCGGCCCCGCCCCTGATAATCACTGCATCTGGCGCGCCGACGGCCTATGGCGAATGGCGAAGGGCGAATCGAAGGGGACGACGATGGCACAGACCGAACGACGAATCGAGCATACCGGCTCCGTGGCCGGTCCCGCGCGGCGACCGTTCCCGCCCGCCGCCATGCAGGCCCTCCAACAGCACTTCGGTCCCGACCGCATCCTCACCGCCGAATGGGATCTGATCTCCTACTCCTACGACGCCTCCTTCGCCTCCGCCCTGCGGCCCGGTGTGCCCGATGTCGTCGTCCAGCCGCAGAGTACCGAGGATGTCGTCTACGCCGTGAAGGTCGCGGCGCAGTATCGCGTGCCGATCGTGCCGCGTGCCGGGGCCTCGGCGATGACCGGCGGCTCGGTCCCGAGCGCGGGCGGCATCACCCTCGATCTGCGCCTGATGAATCGCATCCTCGATGTGGACCTCGATAACTTGCAGGTCGTCTGCGAGCCGGGCATCATCCACGACGCACTCAACGCGCACCTCCTCCCGCTCGGCTTCTCGCTGCCCGTCGATCCCGGCTCGACCAAGATGGCGACCATCGGCGGGATGGTCGCCAACAATTCCTGTGGGATGCGTGCCGTCCGCTACGGCAGCACGGCGCACTACGTCCTCGGCCTCGAAGTCGTCCTGGCCTCCGGCGAGGTGATCCAGACCGGCTCCGCCAACTCCAAGGCGCTGCAAAGCGCCTCCGGGATGAACCTGACCGGCCTCCTCTGCGGCTCCGAAGGGACGCTCGGTGTGATCACCAAGGTGCGCCTGAAGATCCTGCCGAAAGCCCCGACGCGCGGCGTCGTGACCACCTTCTTCGACCGCGTCGAGGATGCAGGCGAGGCGACGCGCCTGATCTTCCGTGGGGGGATTGTCCCCTCCGCGCTGGAACTGATGGACCGTGCCGCCATCCAGGCCGTCAACAAGTACCGCCCCGATCTTAAGCTCCCCGACGCTGCGGCGATGCTGCTGATCGAGATCGAGGGGCAGCCCGCCGGGGTCGCCGAGACGGCGCAGACAGTGGCGCGGATCCTCTCCACCATCAGCGAGCGCGTCGAGTGGTCGGACGACCCGGCCAGGGTCGCCTCGTTGTGGCAGGCGCGCAGCATCATGGGTGCCGCCGCTGGGACGGTGAAGGAACACGCCACGCGCGTCGCCACCGGCGAGGACATCGCGGTGCCGATCACTCGGATGCCCGAGACGCTGCGCCGCATCGCCGAGATCGCCCAGCGTTGGGAGGTCGGCTGCACCACCTACGGCCACATCGGCAGCGGCAATGTCCATTCCGCCTTCGTGATCGACCCGCGCAACGACGACGAGGTCGACCGCGTCCTCAAGGCATCCGACGAGATCCACCAGCTCGCGTTGGAGATGGGCGGCACCGTCACCGGCGAACACGGCGTCGGCTTCGTGCGCCCACAATACATGGCGCAGGAACATGGCCCCGCGCTCGCCGTCATGCAGGCGATCAAGCACGCCCTCGACCCGTTCGGTATCATGAACCCCGGCAAGCTGCTACCGCTGGAGGGGCCGGGTGGGACCTACTGATGCCGAGGCAATAACAGACCGGGATGACGGACGGGGGCGACATGTCGCCGTCCTGGTAAAGCGCGCGGGCGAGGCGTATCCCGACCAGGGTGCGTCTCGCCTGTGGCGCTGGCTCGCGATCGTCGCGGTACTCGCCATGGTAGCGCTCATTTCCGCCAGACTTTGGCACTCTGGTGGAGACATTATGGAAATGTAACTATTCAGGCGTCAGCGTAGGCATGGGTGGATGACCGACGAAGGCCTGTTCCCGGGCGGTGAGGACATGGCGGGCCTGCTTCCGCAGCGTCGCGATGTAGCCCCGGATGCGGCAGAAGGCGT
>JAABUN010004261.1_pt1 | contig 19935 bp, 17 predicted proteins | sample 5559311 | NCBI WGS metagenome assembly JAABUN01 (sample SAMN10711877, study PRJNA513370) | rock metagenome | isolation source: Antarctica rocks | place: Antarctica: Victoria Land, Siegfried Peak sud
TCAATCCCATCGAGAAGGCCTTCTCCCGGCTCAAGGCCATGCTGCGCAAGGCCTGCGAGCGAACCGTCTCCGGCCTGTGGGACCTGATCGGCAAACTCGTCGACCTCTTCCAGGCCGAAGAATGCGCCAACTACTTCAGCTCCTGTGGAAACGATCCAGAATGAGCGGAAACCGCTCTAAACGAGCAAATACGCAGTCACGCACCGAACAAAGTCAATCTCTCCTCGTGCAACATGGCGCTACTGCGACGATATACTGCGCTGCACAGTACGAGAGTTGAAGTCTTCAGACTGCTTCCTGAGCGCCCGCGTGATGCGCTGTTGCAACGGCGCTAATCGGCTTCGCTGGATCGAAGCCGGGCGGGAGGTCGGTCTCACCGGCGAATGCCGCCACGGACGCACCGGTCGCGTCATTGATACCCTTGCGCCCGAAGACCTTTTCCACCGTAGCCCACAAAATACGGAAATCCATCTTCAAGGCATATTGATCGACATACCACCCGTCTAGGGCAAACTTCTCCGGCCAGCTTAGCATGTTGCGGCCGTTTACCTGAGCCCAACCGGTAAGCCCAGGACGAACGGCGAACCGTCTCGCCTGCGCCGGGCTATAAAGAGGATCGTAGATGTGGACGAACGGGCGGGGCCCGATGAAGCTCATCTCGCCGCGGAGGATGTTCAGGAGCGCCGGCAGTTCGTCAATGGAGGTCGATCGCAACCACGCTCCGAAAGCGGTCAGGCGCTCTTCGTCAGGCAATGCGCGACCATGCTCGTCTGTCGCGTTCAGCATCGAGCGAAACTTCAGCACATTGAAGGGTTGCCGATGGTGCCCAGTGCGGCGCTGACGAAAAAGCACTGGTCGACCCAATTTGAGCGCCACCGCCGCACCCACGACAAGGAGGAGCGGCGACAACACCACCACGGCACCCGACGCGGCGATAAGGTCGATGGTCCGTTTGCCGTATTGGCGATAGAAAGACATCACCGGGCTCAGCTCTGCAGCCACGGAGCCAGCGCGCGAAGGTGCAATCGGCTCGAGACCGAAACAACCGACGTTTGAACGGCCGACATGCCGAGCGCATAGTCGAGTGCGTCTGCGACGCCTTGATTCGTTTCCGTGAACAATCGGCCAGCGGCAAAGGGACGAATTGCCAGCACCGGTTTGCCGGCGGATGCGCAATCATCGAGCACCACATCCATCTCACGCTCAAGCGGATTGACGTAGAAAGCCAAGCCATCAATCCAGTCGGCCCTCACCAGCTCGTCGGCGATCGGTCGACTGTATGGAAACGCAACAAGAGAGCCAATGAGCCCCTCTCTCTTAAAGGTGGCGAAAACTTCGGCAATCCTTTCCGCAGAGTCCAGCAAGATTTGCAGACGCACCTCGTCCTGCGACAAATCGTAGCGCAAAAGCCACTGCACAATGTCGATGCGATCAACCTTCAACGCACGCCGATAATTTTCGAGCGCATTGCGCACCTCCCGACCGGAAAAGACTGTTTTGCCGAAAGGTGGCGAGGCGATCTTAGCCACGACGGTTGCCCCGGTCGACCGAAGACCCGCACTGTTCCATGCCTCCGCAAAGAGCGGAAAGCTTTCATACTCGTGCGAGCAATGGAAGCTTCGCACACCCATTTCACAAGCTTCGTTCAAAAAAAGAGCCGCCTGGCCGGCATTCCCCGCCTTCTGCAGGCGCATCGTGCCAAGGGTGATCCGGGAAACTGGCAGCCGGTGGTGGGCGGTCACGTGTCGACGAGAAAGGACGTCTTCCAAAGAAAACGTTCCGAGGTGCGCTCCGGATCGAAGGCCTCGCGACCGTGCAGGACGTAATCATCCTTCCAAATGACGGCTTCACCTGGTCGCATCTTCACCGCAACCACACTACGGGCAATCCCGTCGCTTGATCGAAGAAAGTCGTGATATCGCTCACGCACCTCCTGCAGCTCATCCGACGCTTCGGGGTCAACGCAGTAGTAGTTCCAGTTCATCAGCGGCTGATCATAGGTCAGATCGATCGCTTTGGCGACCTTGCGGTCACCCGATCGTGCATGAGGCATGTCCCGGCTGCTCAATTGCTCCAGAAGGTCGGGTGCCTCGTCGCGCAGAGCCCGCACGACGTCTTCCGCATCCACGAAGGTCGTGGCACCTCCATTGGCAGGCATCGCGACACACCCAAGAAAGCCGTAGCCCACGGCTGACGGTGAACGGTCGATGTTGACACTCTCGGGAGACGTATAGCTTCCATCCGTGTGCAGTGGCTGGGCATTCGCGGAATGGCGGTAAGCGTTGGGGACCGCCGGATCATAGCGAACCTCCATCCAATAGCTTCCAGTGCGCTGCTGATCACGGTCGCCGGCCGTCGCGTCCTCCGCAAGCGCCATGGGCTGGCCGACCCGCTCAAAAACTCGCCAGTAGAAGTCGCGGATGTCCCCTTGAGGTCGCAGGCCACGCAGGTGCATCACCTTTGATGTGGAGTGTGCCTCAAGAATGCAGGTCGCCACCTCGTCCGGTTCAGCCGAGGCCGAAAAGTCGAGCGACATCAGCACTGATATGATCCTCCGTCAGGCACCTGGAACGGCTCGCTGGTTAACGCCCTTCCGCCTATAAGGCAATGAGGACTTCACGTATCAGCCGGGCTGCCGCCCCGTCCTGATGCCCCGTGCCGAAGGGTACTCAACGGCGGCCGGCGCCAGCGCCGTATCATCCATCAACGCCGTGTAGTGGCGGTGAAAATCACGTATGCGGACTTCGTCGCCGCCCAGCGCACCCGGCATGTCCGCCAGCCGAAGGCCGCGCTGGATCTGCTCTAAAATCGCGCGGTCCTCCTCAATCAGCCTGAGGCTCATCTCGTTCTGCTCAGCGTTGATCGGGGCCTGGCGCGCCCGGTGCTTTGGGCTGAGCACGACATTGGGTTCAAAGTTGCGCACGCGCAAGATCGTGCGGTTTGCCTCCTCCGGCAGCAGTTGGCCAACGTAGAAACTCAATCCCTGGCTCGAACCGATGAACAGGTTCGGGAAGACGTATATATGGAAAAAACTGTCGTGGTTGAACGGCCGGTCCTTCAGATGCGACAGGTAGCGAAGCCGTAACTCCTCACGCGGCTGCTCCTGACGCGGGAAGTGGGCCGACGAATGTCCGTGATCGAAATGCGCATCGCTGATCGGCAGCTTGCCCACCCCCCACGGCACGAAAGTGTCCTGATGGACGGTGGAGCAGTGGTAGCATTCAAGCACATTCTCGACGAGCAGTTTCCAATTCGCGGCGTGCGGCACGCCCGTGAATTGGGTCTCCGGCCCCAAAACGCCACTGATCTCCTCGAGCGTGTCGTAGAAGGATCCTAAATGGTCCCGCAGCGTCGCGGCACCCCCTCCCCGATTGACAAAAATGAAGTCGCCGCAGCTCTCGACCGGATAGCGCGTCAAGCACAGGTGGCTGTTGTCGTCGCCCAGGAACTGTGCGCGCTTGGGCATTCCGAAGGGAAAGCCGGTCCGGTCGAAGTTCCAGCCGTGGTAGCCGCACAGGAGCAGCCGGTTGCCGCGCGGCTCGTTCTGCAGCCGGTTGAACCTGTGCGAGCAGATATTCTGAAACGCCGACAGCTCACCCTTGAAGTTCTGAACGACGATAGCGGCGTGCGCGTGATCGACGGTCACGAAGTCGCGGTCGCTGGCCAGCTCCTCACGCAGGGCGACGAAGTGCCAGCCGCGCGCAAACAGCCGTTCCATCTCGTGCTTGAAGATGGCGGGCTCGTGATAGGTCGCCTTCGGGATCATCAGTAGCCCGTTAGCATCCGCGCGCACTTGCCGCCAGTTCCGCGACCATGTCGGCCACTCGGTGGACGTCGGCATCCGTCATGGCGGAGCCGGACGGCAGGCAGAGGCCGTCCGCGAAAGCCGCGACAGCCACGTCCCCGCCGACCGTGCGCGCGCCATGAAAGGCAGGCTGAAGATGCATGGGCTTCCACAAGGGCCTGCTCTCAACGTCCTGGTCCTCTAAGGCCAGGCGGACCGCCTCACGGTCAAGGCCGCTGATTGCCGGGTCGATCCGCACGGTGGTGAGCCACCGGTTGGCCCGCATCCCGGGCGCTTCCAAGCTGAAGGCAAAGCCGGGCAGCGATCCCAATCGCTCGCGATAGAGCGCATTGATGGCACGCCGCCGCTGAACCCGAGCCGCAAGCACCCGCAATTGGCCCACGCCGATGGCGGCGCACACATTGCTCAGCCGATAATTGTAGCCGTGGGTGCTATGCTCATAATGCGGTGCCGGGTCGCGGGCTTGGGTCGACAGGAAGCGCGCCCGCTCGATCCACTCTGCATTGTCGCTCGCCAGCGCACCGCCACCGGACGTTGTGATGATCTTGTTGCCGTTGAACGACAGGACGGTGAAGTCCGCGCCCGCGCCCGCGTGCCGTCCATCTCGACTCGCCCCGACCGCCTCGGCCGCGTCGCTGATCCAGATAAACCCGAATTCATCGCGCAACGCGGCCATGCGGGCACCGTCCACGACGTGGCCGTAGAGGTCCGTCGTAATCACCACCTTCGGAGTCGCGTCGCGCGTCCGCGCTACCCGCAGCTCGGCTTCCAGGAGGTCGAGGTCGATGAGGAAGTCGTTGGGATCGACGTCGAGGAACACCGGGTCGGCACCCAGGTAGACGATCGGAGCCACGCCGCCGATGAAGGTCATGGTCGCGCCCCAGACCTCGTCGCCCGATCCGATGTCGGACAACCGCAACGCCAAGTGAAGGGCCGCCGTTCCGCTCGACAGTGCGGCCACGTGCGCGATGCCCGTGAGGGCGGCCAAGTCGTGTTCAAATTGAGTGACCATTGGACCGGTGGGCGCGATCCAGTTGCTCGCGAACACGTCGTCGACCAAACCGCGCTCGTCTCCCCCCATATGAGGCGCGGACAGGAACAGGCGACTGCCGTCGGAGCCACTCATCGAAGTTGCTCCGCCAGTTGCTCCGCCAGCCGCCCGCCGCGCGGACGAGCCTCAACAAACACGTTTATTCTCCCACGCTCGATCAGGGCTCTTCGGAATCCGTCCGCCAGACGTGTCGCTCCGCGGCATTGCGAACGAGCACGCATCAGCGCGGGCGAGGCGAGACAGCGCTGCGGGTGCGCTCATCGGCCGCACGAATGGCGGCGCCGGCGCTCACCCGCAAGTCGGAGGCGCGGCGCACGCGATTGTCGATCCGGGTTTGGACCCGGCTGTCGAGCCGCGTCTGCAATCGACCTCTGACCTGAGGTTGAGCAACGACCCGGCTTCGACGCGGCTGCCGCACCACTTCATCCGCTGGAGCAGACCCGGTGGTGGTCGTGACGCTCGTCGCACGATCCTGTGCCCATGCTCCGCCGAGCGGTGCGAAGGTCATCGCGAGAGCGGCAAGCGGAAGGTGCCACCGAGAACCAGACTGCAATGGAATACCCTTCACGCTGAAGATGGCGAATCACGCGACTGGATATCGCCGCAGTCTCGTAGCAGTCGTCGATTATAACCGATGAACCAACCCTAGACCGGCTCTGCCAACGCCGTCGTCTGAGCCTCCTCAGTCTTGGAACGCCCATAGTTGTACCCGTAGTCATAGCCATAACCATAATGGGAACGGCGCGCTTCGAATTTTGTCAGAACGCCGCCGATCACCCGGGTGTTCGCGCTCGCCAGTCGCCGAAGCGCCGTCTTGATCAGGGTGGAGCGCACACCATGCGCCTCGACCGCGTACACGACCCCTTCGACACGAGCCGCGATCAGCGGAGCATCGGCCAGCCCCATCACCGGAGGCGAGTCGATAACGACGTGATCGTAGCGTTCGAGGAGTCGCTCGATCAGCGTGGCCAAGCGAGTGCCCGTCAAGAGTTCGGCCGCGTTTGGCGGGATCGGGCCGGCCGACATTGCGGTTATGCCGAGATCCTGCATGTCGAAGGTGAGCGAATCCACCTCGTCTTCTCCGGCAAGGAAGGTGCTCAGTCCCCGGTCGTGATTGACTCCGCCAAGCTGGTGAACGGATGGAGAGCGCATATCGCCGTCAAGCAGAATGACTTTGCGGTTGGCTCTCGCCAACGTCGTGGCCAAGGCGAGCGCGGTCGTGGATTTGCCCTCGGCCTGCCGGGTTGAGGTGACCGAGAGGGAGCGCGGCACCCCGTGGGCGGTGGCGAACGCCAGGTTCGTCTGCACCGCGATATAGGCGTCAACCAGATCGGACTTGCGGTCGAGGAGGGCTTCCTTCGGCGACTCGTCGACGACCTTCGGCACGGAACCGAGAATGGGGAGCCCAAGTCGACGTTCAAGATCACTCGGATCGGTGATCACCTCGTCGACCTGCTCAAGCCCAAGGGCGAGGCCGATACCCAGAACCAAGCCGCCCAGCAACGCAATGAGCAGGTTGAGGAACAATCGTGGGCTCGACGGTGCCTGCGGAATGTCGGCGGGATCGACAATGGAAACGTTGTTCACGCCAACCCCGCCGGCGACGCCAATCTCCTTATACCGCTGCAACAGCCCATCATAGAGGGCCCGGTTGGTGTCCACCTCCTGCTGATAGATGTTGTACTGAATGCTCCTGCGGCGCAGGTCCAGATAGTCGTCCTTCAGCTGGTTGACCCGCTTCTGCAACTCGCGCTCGCGTTGCTGCGCCTCACGGAAACTTCCCTGCACGGAGCCGGTGACGCGGCTTTCCTCCCGGGCGATCGACCGATCCAATTGAGTAATCTGCGACTGGATCGCCTGCGCCGGCGGATAGCCGGATTCGAACTGAACCATCAGGCGTGAATAATCCGCGGCCAGCTCGGCACGACGCTGGCGGAGGCTGTTGATGGCCGGATTGTTCAACGCCTCCACGGACGCGCCCGACGCCCCGGACTGATTGGCGCGAGCCTCCGCCTGGATCCGATCCGTGACGGCTTGGCTCAAAGCCGCACTGAGAGCCGCCAGCTCGTCGGCGACCAGGGAGCGTTCGGAGGTGGTCCGGCCGTCACCGCCGGACTGCGCCGGCAGATTGATGATTTCCTGTTCCGACGCATAGGCGACCAGCTGGCGCTGCGATTGGTCGAGACGGTCCTTAAACTGCGCCAGCTGGCGCTGGAGGAGGTCGCGTCCGTAGGAGGTCGCCTGAACCTTGCGTTCCAGGTTCGTCTGAATGAAGTTCTCGGCCCACGCGTTAGCCACCCGCGCGGACAGCTGGGGATCGGGGCTGGTGAATTGGACGTTCACAAGTCGCGACAGGCGAGTGGGCTCGATTTCCAAATTGGCGAGCAGGAGTCGGCCGGCAAGCCGCTGTCGAGTTGCGCGCCCAGCGGCTCCGTATCGCCCGTTGACAAGCTGAAAGGCTGGGTCGACCGGCGCGACGTCGAAGGTCTCGTAAAAGGCGGGGCTGTCCACCAGCTGCAGCTGACTTGCGACGCGCTCGGCCAGCGACCGCGACTCAAGGAGCCCGTATTGGGTCTGGTAGAATTCCTGATCGGCCGCCGCCTCGTCCCGTTCAACACCTTGGTACTGCGTGACCTTGTTCGGCTCACGCGAGATCTCGACAGTGGCGGCCGCCGTGAATTCCGGCGTCATGAGCAGGGTCACCACTAAGCCAGCCAAGACGGCGGCAGCCGTGACACCCAGAATGACGAAGCGCCAGCGGCGCAGAATGTGAAGGTAATCCTGCACGAGCGACCGGGGTTCAACGCGTTCGCCCGAGGATCGCATTGCTACGGAATTGTCGATCCACCCATTTGGCGCGTGAAAGTTCTGCTCATTCATTTCGCGACAAGACCCTTACGGTGATTTACTCAGAACAGCATTGCCAAAGCTCGGTCGGCGATAGACGTTCGAAAGCCACCTGCTCGCAGCGCCTCTGAGCAGTAGGCAGCATCCATGTTCGGCGCGAGCGGCACACCAGCCCCACGTTCGTCGTGCGCCCCCCCCCCTCTAGGCACCTTCAGGCCCGCGCGCAACGCGCGTTGGTGCGCTTGCGCTCACGCGCGAGCATCAGTTGACCGGCCGAAGCCGGACGAACTGGATCTGTCCCGATGCTCCAGCCATGGCGCTCGACGGGCGGACAGTGAGCGTGAGGCTCTGCAACGGGCATTGCGCTGGAACCGACAGTTCGCCCGCAAACTGAACGTCGGACTTATCAGCCGATGGCAAGGGCACACGTCCGAGTTCGCGACCGTCGACGCAACTGAGCGACCAGTAAGGCTGCCATCCAGCGGGTTGTCGTGCGCCGCTACCGCGGCCTCGCAGGATGTACCGGCCTTTCGGCAGCGCCTGTGCTTGCGTGAGCACCGGCCCGCCGACACTCGCGGCAGCCGAGTACTCAAAGACCCCGGCAGAGCCACTCCGCTGAACCGAGGCGGACAGACCGGGATTGCTCAGAACCTTCCAGTCGAAGGCGGACGGGATGTCGAGGTCGCTCGCGAATGCGGCATCGCGGGACCGGGTGCGGTCAGCCGATGGGCGGATCGACGCATAATACTCCCACGCGGTGTCATAATGCTCCTTTGCAAGCAGGCCGGCGATGAGGCCGGCACTCGCGCCGGTCCAGACGGGTACATTGGCCGCGCGAAGCTCCTGAAAGAAGCGGGCCACAAGGAGCGGGTCGGCCGGCGGCGTGACGATCGAGGCTAAAAATGCTCCCCCCCAATCCGGCTGTCCCGCCAAGGTCCGCACGAGCGCCGCGCGGACAGGACGATCGACAAGGCCGGCGCCCAGAGCCGGAAAGTACACCGGGCGAGCCGCCTCGGAGGTACGGAATATCTGATCATACTCTCGCACGACGGCCGAGGCATCGCCCCTGGCCTTGGCACGCTCAAGCGCCCAGACCTGCGTGGCCAGGTTCCGGCGCGAAAGACGCTGAGAATAAGCGAGCAGTCGATCCGCCTGTCGGTCATTTCCCCGAAGTTGAGCTTCCAAGCCCAACGTCGCCACCGCGCCGACCACCGTTGGATCGTCACGCACGGCCGAGCGCGCGAGAGCGATGGAATTTGTCCGATCGCTCGATGTGGTGGCGGCCACCAGAAACGAGCGCTCGGCAAGCGTCGCGGTGATCCTGCCGTCCCACGGGGCCAGCTTGTGAGCCAGCTCGGGGGCTCGACCGCCGAAGGAGCTGGCAAGCGCACTTGCAACGCAGAACACGCCTACGATGCCGGTCAGCGCAGCGAGTGCGATGCGGCCCGCCCAATTCGCCGCACTACGCGACCGTGTACACGGTCTCATCGCCTCTCCAGCTGACCGGAGAGCCGAAGGTGGCCGCCTTCCCTGCACCTCAAAACCGATCACAAACCACGATCATTAGAACCGCTGGAGGATCGTGATGAGCGGCGCCACCAGGATGGGCGACACAGCAAGCAGGTCGCGGAACAGGCGACGCTGCGGGGAATCTCCCACGACCACGATGTCGTTGGCATAGACCATCGGGTCGTCGTAAGTGGCGTTGCGGATCGCCTCGAGATTGTAGAGTCCCGCCATCCTCTGACCATCTACGGTACGAAGAATGACGACGTCGTCCTGCTTCGCAAACTCCGACAGACCCTTGGCGGAGGCGATGACCCGCATCAGCGTCATCTGGTTCGTCACGGGGTAGAGACCCGGCTCGACGACTTGCCCACTGACCGCGACAACCTGGCTGACCGAGCTTCGGATATTCACCGTGACTTGGGGGTTGCGAACATAGTTGCGTTTCAGCGCCGCCTCGATCGTGTTGGCGAGCTCCGCGGCCGTCCTGCCGCCGGCGTCGATGGTGCCGGCCAGCGGCACGGCTATCCTGCCGCTGGCGTCCACCTGGACCTCCCGATCAAGGTCCGGGATGCCGAACACGCTGACCTCAATGGTGTCGAGCGGCCCGATCAACGCCGGCCGATCGCCGACCGTCAGGTCGCCTCTCGACGGAGACGGCAGAACGCTGGTGCCTTCGACGACCGTCAGCCGCGCGTTCGACTGCAGCGGAGGCGTGGACGAGGCGCACGCGGATACGGCCAACGCGAGCGCCAATGCCACGGTCACTCTCAATCTCAACATGTGTTTCCATTCACGAGCGGGGGTGTCGCGCTATAGGTTGCGCCTCTCCGGGGGTAAAGCGAGCAGCCGGTGCGGGATACCGATCGGCCAGCCATAGGGCGGCGAGCACCAGCACGGCCATGATGATCGGCGTGCGAACGGGGTAGTCAAACGCGCTGGCCAGCACGGCGAGCAGGATGATGGTAGAGCCGGTCAGGCGCAACCGCCCACCTGATCCTTGTGGCGACCGCAGCGCAGACACCGAGGTGCGAACCCACCAAAAGACAGCCACGGCAAGAAGGATCAGCGCTGGCGCGCCGCCTTCGAGAACCAAACTGAGAAGGTCGTTGTGCGCCTGATTAAAGTAAAAAAGTGACAAAAGGCGATCTGGTTCAAAGATCCGAAACGCAGGATCGAACGTCCCAAACCCCGTTCCGAAAGGAAAGAAAGCCGAAGTCGCGCTCAGTACCGCCGGTAACGCCAGAGTGCGCAAATCTTGTCCTGAGTCCAGTTCAAGCAACCGATTGATGGCTGCCGCCCGGTTGAAGAATACACTGATACCGACGAACAGGAAAAGGATCGACACAGGTGCGGCAATCAATCCCAAGCGAGCCCATTTCGATGCCGCTCCGAACCTGCGCTTGAGGTCATGCCGGGCGAGCACGAGGCTCGTCAGCAAAGCCAGTCCGCCCCCCCCCAAGCCCGCCCGCGACCCGCTCGCCAGGATCATCAGCAGGAACAACAGAACCAGACCCAACGCCAGCGGAATGCGCCAGCGCACATCCCTGGCACCCTGCAGCGCCCAAGTCGGAGCCACCACGCATCCCATCGCCAACAGGAGCGCGAAATGATTGCGGTTCGCGAAGTTGCCGCTGACCTGCCCGACATAGTTGATGAGCGGGTTTGCTATTCCCGACCCGGAGAGTTGCAACAAGCCGAATAGCATGGTCGCCGAGATCATGGCGAGTACGAGCGCAGGCACTCTCGTACGCTCTCTCTCTCTCAAATTGGATGCCAAGACCAGTGTGGCCAGCGGCACAAGCAGGGACGCGGCTGAATTCACGGTGAGACTGGGGCTGATCGACAGCGGCCTCCACGGCTGCGGCGCTCCTGTCAGCTGGATCGCATCTGCAAACAAGCGGCGGCCGGGCAGCGCCTGCCACATTGCGGGCGGCAGCGGCACCAGCTGGAGCACAACCAGCACGATCGTGGCGATCACCAGCAGCCAGACGGCGCGACATCCTGGTTGGACCCGCCACTTCCCGAAGAGCAGGGCGAGGACAAGGACGACAGTGGCGGATCCGCGAACCACGGCCTGACCAAGCGCGTCCGCCCTCGATGCACCGCCGGCCAACCAGAGAATGAGGAGAAAGGCGCACAACAGAAGGAATGCGACGCTGGGACGTCGCTCAGAGTGCGGAACATTGGCCATAGCTCCCTGCCTCTAACTATCTTTCCTCCTCGGCAAAAGCAAAAACACCTGGACCGCAAACCGGTTCGCATATGCGGGCCGGACGACCGTGACGAGTTGCCTCGTGCACGGGAAGCGACGCCGTCTTGACGATAGAAACCTGCAAGCGGAACGGTTTCCGAACCGAGGCTGCTCTTCGGAAAGCAACCATCGGCCGAAGGGATTTGTCAGATAAGGAACGGGAACTGATCAGGCTGTTGTTGCCGTCTGAGTTGGGGCGCTGGGCGCGGCCAGCAGGTGACAATCGGCGTTCTGGCGACGACGGGCCTACGGTCTTGCGAGTTGGCTCTCCACGGCGTGAAGCCCATGAGCGATACGGCGAGTAAGATTCGGTCGTTGTCCGAGATCGGCGGATATCCTTCGGCGCAGTACCCGTCTGCGGCGCTCGCCGATCGTCCGCACGCACCAGCGTACCATCTTCCGGTCCGGCCGACGGGCGCCCGACCAGCAGGTGGAGCGGCGCCTGGGCGACGTGCCGGTCATCGCCGCGCCTGGCCTCTACCGCCGGCTAGGCGACGTCGCTCAGTCCTAAAATGCGTTGTCGTCGCGTAGCACTCGCAACGTGCGCAGAATAATGCGCAGGTCGCGCCAGAGCGACCAGTCCGACAAATACTCCAGATCGGCCATCAGCCGGTTCTGAAGGTCGTCCTCGACAACGGTGTTGCCGCGATAGCCGCGCACCTGTGCCAGGCCTGTTAGGCCCGGCTTAATGCGGTGGCGCACCCAATAGTGATGGTTGACCTGCCAGAACAACCTCCCGCCCGCGGTCGAGCCGAGCGCGTGGGGACGCGGGCCGACGAGACTCATCTCGCCGCGCAGCACGTTGAAAAGCTGGGGCAGCTCGTCGAGGCTCGTCTTGCGAATAAATCGGCCGACGCGCGTAATCCGGTCGTCCGCCCGGTTAGTCGAGCGGGTGCCGTGGTGATCGCTGGCCTCGTCCCGCATGGATCGGAACTTCATCACGCGGAAGGTGCGGTTGCCGAAGCCCATCCGAACCTGACGGAAGAAGACGGGTCCGGGCGAGTCGAGCTTGATAGCCAGCGCGACGAGCGCCAACACGGGCAGGATCAAGGGCATGGCGGCGAGCGTCAGCACAAGATCGCTCAGCCGCTTGATCAGCGCCTCGTGCCAGTTGAGCGGGTTCTCGGACACGAGCGCCAGCACCTGTCCGTCGCGCCGCGTCACCGCCAGCGGCTGGAGCCGATTGAGCTCCGGCAGGCCAATTTCGGCGCGGATGGTGAGGGCCTTCAGCATGATTGCCCAGGCCTCGCGCCGGTCGGGCGGGCAGTGGACCACCATCCGGTCCGCGCCGTCGGCGAGCTCGGTTAGGCGGCTGACACAGTCGATGTCGCCGGGATCGGGGTTAAGCCGTTCGTCGCGCGCGCGGAAGGCGGCCGGATGGAATGACGGCTCCTCAAAATCGTGAATTACGAGCTCCTGCGTCGGGCCGCCTGGCATCAGGCGACGGGCCGTGTTGAAGGCCAAAATGCGCACGAGGAAGAGCAGAGTCAGGCTGAACACACCGGCTAGTACGAAGACGAAGCGCGAATAACTGCCACTCACCTTGGCCACAAACAGGACCATGAGAACGAAGAGCAGGGACAGCACCAGTGATCGGATGGGGGTCACGACCATGCAGCGGACGTTCGTGAGCGCATACAGCGAGAACGCGCCACCTTGAAGTCCAAAAGCACCGTAAAGCATGAGCGACAGTGCGCCCAGATGGACGATCTGGTCGCCATCAAGCACGCCTCCGCGCACGAAGCTGGCGCCGAGGAATCCGAGCAAGATCGCTGCGGCATCGGCCATGCCCGCGCCGATCAGGATGCGCCGACGCACGACCCGGTTGCGCCATCGGTCGGTTCGCGTCGGCGCGGCCATGATCTGCAACGGGATGCTCGACTGGGTGACGGGCGCGTCCATTCGGCTTGCCATAGCAAGCTAGCCGGTCCTGCCTACCACGATCCTTGAGGCACGATGGGCGGGTGGAACCGGGGTGCGCGGTGGCGGCCGATCGGAGCGTAAGGCGCTGGAGAGCAAGGCTGAGCAGACTCGTGCGTGCGCCGACGCGCGCGCAACCGCAGAAAGCGAACCTCGCACGCGAGCGTCGGTGCAGCGAAGCGCACGGTGCGCGCAGCGACCATGTCGGCCTCGAGCGGCGTTCTTTCGCCCCGGCATGCCACCTCCCGTGCCGCCTTCTGGAGGGCCGCCCCCGACGCTCCTCCTCGCCCTGGCCGGCGTCGAAGGCGGCGTCCGATTGCTTTGCCGTGGCGGCGAACCACACCCACTGACTGCCGGTGGTGCTCTCGACTGCTCGAACAAGCGTCGGCCACTCCAGTGGCCCGAGGAACTGATCAAGCTCACGTTTCTGAATGCGCTCGAACGGCGGCCGCTGCTCGTCGATGGCGGGAGCGAGAGTGTGCGACCGGTTGTTCGTGGATTGCGCGGCGGCCGCGTAGAAGGCGGTGCCGACGCGGGGGGGGGGGGGGGATGGCCGAAAACGCTCGGCGCCAAGGGTGCGGTGCTGGTGATCGACGAGAGCGAGCTTCTCGACCAGGGCAAGGCGTCCCGTCGGCCGTGCGCGAGGGTTGGGCCAGTTCATGTGCGTGCGCGATGTCCCACGGCATCGTGCAGGCGGTGGACTCACCCGACCTGATGGCGATCCACAGGCGGGCCGGGCTGGTGGTGCCACGGCATGCCGCTCGTCTGATTTCGTCGCGCCCGCGGCTTCCAGGAGGTCGAGCGGGTGTCGGGCAGCGATCTGGTCGACGCCCTGTGCGCGGTCTCCCGCGCCCTCGACGGAGAAGAGGAAGCGGCCGAACTGGCGACGATCAACGTCACCCCGCCCGCTACCAGCAGGCCGGCGGCGAGGACAGCGTGGTCGACACCGAGCAGCGGTTGCTGAGCCACGGCGGCCATCGGGTCGAGCGTCTGGAATTCTCCAACTACGCGATCGCGTCGGCACCCGAAGCGGCCAGGACCGCTGCCCTGTCGATCTACAACCCCGCCTCGCGCCGCCGGACGACCGATGCGATCCAGCTCCTCAAGCCTGACGTCCTGCACGTCCACAATTTCTTTCCGGTCGCCTCGCCGTCCGTCTTCGACGCCGCGCACGAGGCAGGTGTCGCGACCGTGCTCACGCTGCACAACTATCGGTTGGGGTGCTTGAACGGCTTCTTCTTCCGGGACGGCCACGTCTGTCAGGACTGCCTCGGCCGGCTGCCCCTGCCGGGCGTGCGGCACCGCTGCTATCGCGGGTCGGCGGCCGGGTCGGCGGCAGTGGCGACCATGCTGGCGGTGCACCGCGCGCGCAGAACCTGGCACACCCGTGTCGATCGCTTCGTCGCGCTCACCGAATTTGCGCGGAGGACCTTCGAGGAGATCGGCCGCCCGCCCGAGCGCCTGTCGGTGAAGGCCAACTGCGCGGCGCGCCCGCCGCTCTCCCCCGCCCGCCGCGACGGCTTCGTCTTCGTCGGGTGCCTCAGTGTCGAGAAGGGCGTCGACGTCCTGCTGAAAGCGTGGGCGCACCGGCCCGAGCCGCTGACGATCGTGGGCGAGGGACCGGACAGCGTGCGTCTGAAGGCGCTCGCCAGCCCCACCACGCGCTTCACCGGGGGCCTGCCCAAGGACGAGGTCCTGCGCCGGATGGCAGGCGCCCACGCCGTGCTGCTGCCATCGCTCTGGTTCGAGGGCTTTCCGATGACGGTGGCCGAGGCGTTCTCCACCGGCACGCCCGTCGTCGCCTCGCGCATCGGGGCGCTCGCCGCCATCGTGACGGACGGCCACGACGGACTGCACTTCAAGCCCGGGGACGCCGCCGATCTCGACCGGGTCATCGGCAGTGGAGAGGGTCAGGCCGAGCGGTTCGCGCGGCTGGGTCAGGGGGCGGCGTCGACCTGGGAGACGAGCCTGTCACCAGCGGCGAGTCTGCGGGCGCTCGAAACCATCTACGCGCGGGCGATCGTGTCCCGCGCGGCCGCTCAGCTGCCCAGGATCGAGCGGTAGAGCGCCAGATAATCGTCGACCATGCGGTCGACGGAGAAGCGCCGCGCAACCGACGCCCGGCAGGCGGCGCGGTCCAGCGTGCCCACCGTGTCGATCGCCGCCACCGCCTCGTCCACACCGTTCACGAGCGCGCCGTTGACGCCCGGCTCGACGATCTCGACCATCGACCCGCGCGGGGTGGCGATCACCGGCGTCCCGCACGCCATCGCCTCGACCACCGACAGGCCGAACGGCTCCTCGAAGTCGATGAGGTGGAGCAGTGCGGCCGCTGACCCCAGCGCCCGCACCCGCTCGTCCCCGCCCACGACGCCCCGATAGACCACCCGCTCGCCATCAACATGCGGCCGCACTTCTTCCTCCCAATAACGCTCGTCCTGCACGAGCCCGCACAGGATCAGCCGCCGACCGGCCAGGCGGGCCACCTCGATCGCCAGCGCCGCGCCTTTGTCTGGGTGGATGCGGCCGAAGAACAGCAAATCGCCCGAGCCCACCGGGTCGAAGCGAAAGTCGTCGAGCGGAATGCCGTGCGGGATGGTGGCCGCGTAGGGCAGGTCGGGGTGCCGGTCCGACGCCGATATGGCGACGTAGCGCACCCGGTCGGCGTAGCGGCGATAGACAGGCAGGATGCGCTCGCCCGAAAAGCCGTGGATCGTGGTCACGACCGGCGTGTCGACCAGCCGGGAGAAGGCGAGCGGCACGAAGTCGGCTTGGTTGTGGATCAGGTCGAACTCATCCGCGCGCTCGAAGACGTGTGCGACGTGGAGGATCTCGGCCACCTTGGCGTCGACCGTCGCGTCCTCCGAATAAGGCCGCTCGACCACGCCGGCGAGGGTGGCGTCGGTGAGGCTGTCGAGAGTGGCAAAAAGGGTCACGTCGACGCCGCGCGCGACCAGCCCCTCTGTGAGCAGGCTCGTCACCAGCTCCCACGGGCCGTAGGCGCGCGGTGGCGTGCGCCACGAGATCGGGGCCAGCATGGCGATTTTCATCGCCGTGGCGCGCTCATGCAGTTCGAACGCAAGGAAGCGGTGGAGCAGGCGTTCCGGCCAACTCCACCGCTATCATCACCCACGCGCCCGAACGAGCAGCGCCGGCCGGTGGCAATCGTGATCAGTCCTTCGCGTCGACGTTGACGGCCGTCTCCGCGAGCTTCGTCGCATACTCGTCGGCACCGTAGATGCCTTTGGTGATCTCATCGAGCTTCTTGCGGTCGTCGGACTTCCCCAGCGCCTGGGCGTAAGCGGCCGCTGTGCCGAAGCCCGCGATGCCATAGTGGCTCATGCGCTGGTACTGAGCGATGACGACAGCATCGAAGGCCGCACCCTTCTTCGGCGCCTCCTCGGTCGTGTGCTTGACGAACTCGCTGACGAGCCCCTCCATGCCCTTGCAATGCTCCTTCTTCACCTTCTCGTCGCCGGCCTCGATCAGCCCCTTGACCGTCTCGGTGTGCGTTTCGATCCCGTCGAGCGACTTCTGGATCATCTCGCCGAGCTTGTCGTCGCTGATCTTGCTCGTGACCTTCTTCAGGGCGCGGTGCATCTGGTCGTTGGCGGACCACAGGTCCTTGAGCTCGCCATAGTAGAGGTCGGACAGATTCTCGGGCTTCGACATGGCGGGCAGTCTCCTTGGTTGATGTGGTCGCTTAAAGCACTCGCACGCCCTCTTGTTCCTGCACGACGGCCGCTCCCAGCTCCTCGTCCTCAATCTGGCGGTGGCGCGGGTGGAGTGGGGCGAGCCGCAGGATGATGAAGCCGCCCAGCGCCGACACCAGCGACCCGGCCAGCACACCGATCTTCGCCTCCTCGATCAGCAGCGCATTGCCCGGAAAGGCGAGCGCGCCGATGAACAGGCTCATGGTGAAGCCGATGCCGCACAGCATCGACAAACCCCAAATCTGAAGCCAGGTGCTGCCGCGCGGTCGGGTGGCCCACCCCATCCTGACCGTCACCCAGACCGCTCCAAAGATGCCCAGCTGCTTGCCGAACACCAGCCCCAGCGCGATTCCGACCGGGAGCGGTGCGAGAAGCTCATCCGTCGTCAGCCCACTGATCGCCACGCCGGCATTGGCGAAGCCGAACAGCGGGATGATGAGGTAGGAGCACCAGGGCTGGATCGCGTGCTCCAGCCGGTGGACCGGGCTGATCGGGCTGTCGACATGGCCCGGCGTCTTGACGATCGGGATCATCATGGCGGCCAGCACACCCGCGACCGTCGCATGAACGCCGCTCATCAGCACGCAGTACCAGAGCAGCGCGAAGCCGACGAGGTAGGGCCAGAGCACCAGCACCTTGGAGCGGTTCATGACGTACATCGCGCCCATGACCATCATCCCGATGCCCAGGAACAGGCTCTTCAGCCCGGCTGTGTAAACGAGCGCGATGATCGCGACCGCGCCCATGTCGTCGACGATCGCGACGGTCACGAGCAGCAGCTTGAGGGACGTGGGCGCGCGCCGGCCGAGCAGCGCCAGCACGCCGATCGCAAAGGCGATGTCGGTCGCCGCCGGAACCGCCCAGCCGTCCTGCAGCTCCGGATGGTCGGCGGTCCAGGCGATGTAGATCAACGCGGGCACGGCCATGCCCGCGATCGCAGCGATCATCGGCAGACGGCGGCGCGGCCAGCTCGCCAGCCGCCCATCCAGGAACTCGCGCTTGATCTCGAGCCCCACCAGCAGGAAGAAGATCGCCATCAGCCCGTCGTTGATCCACAGGTGCGCGGTCATCGGCCCCAGCTTTGGTGTCAGCGTCGGCCCGAGTTGGTCGTGGAGCAGGTGGTGGTAACCCTCCGCCCAGGCCGAATTGGCGACGATCAGCGCCGCCACCGCCGCGAGGATCAGCAGCACCCCGCCCGTCGCCTCTCCGGCGAGGAAGTCGCGCAGAGCGGAGCGCGGTTTCAGCTGGATCGTCGCAAGGGCCATGGCCCCGTCATTGGGCACTGCGCGCCGACGAGGCAACCGTCGAGCAGGGCGAACGACTCGCTCGGGGGCTTGCCACCACCAGCGCGTGCGATAAGCCTCCATACCGGATGAAGTGGGGCGATGCGTGGGGGAAGCGGTGTGGCTGGCGGCCGATGTCGGGTCGCGCGAACTGCTGGGCTTTGCCGCCTTCGGCATCCTGCTGCTGGGCTTCGACGACCTGCTCATGGATCTGGCGTGGGTGCTGACGGTCGGTCGCCGGCGGCGACTGGCTGGTTTGGTGCGCGGCGCCTCGGGCGACACCCGGCTGGCGGTGCTGATCCCCGCGTGGGACGAGAGCGCCGTGATCGAGGCGATGCTGCGCCACACGCTGGATCGCTGGGCGGGTGAGGAGCTGGCGGTGCGGGTCGGCGTCTATGCGAACGATCCCGCCACGGCCGCCGCCGTGCTCCGCGTCGCCGGGACGGACGAGCGCGTGCGGATGGTGACGGTCGGGCATCCCGGTCCGACCACAAAGGCTGACGCGCTGAACACGCTCTGGCGGGCGGTCGAGGCGGAGGGCTGCGGCATTATGTAGCAAATGCACCAACGAGCGGGCACTCCGCCGGGGAGGTGGGGCGTGATTAGCGCGGTGCTGGCGGTGGTGCTGGCGGTGGGTTTAGGTAACAATGGGGGCCAAGTGTTGGACCTCAGTCAAGCCGACCGTGCGGGTTTCTCCCACCTGATAAGTCATCGGCGGCTCGCCGTTAACCAGTTGATGGTGCCCGTAGGAGTCGCGGATTGTTGGCCGCACGTCAAAGACGGCACTTGTTATCCTAATCTTGTCGTTAAAAGCGGATCGATAGCGCGCGATTATGGCGACGCGCCGCAAAGGGTAGGTTCTGCCATCGTTATTTCGAACGTAGCTAACCGAGCGCGTCCATTTGGATTTTGGGAAAAGAACCTTGTCAGCCCAACCCAATTCGCTGCTAAACTTTGCGGTGGCTTTCTCAAGTTGCGCTTTGGTATCTTCGCTCGCCAGAACCACCGCGATATATGCAAGGTCAAGGGCGGGCGACCTACCTACGTTTTCGAAGGTGGCGTTCATGTCCAACGCGAAAAATTGTTCTTCTCCGACAATCACCGCGTGTTGGAGCGCGGTTATAGCAATCCAAGGCCGTTGCTGCGCTTCGTACGCATCTCGCGTTATTTCGTTGGCGGCAGTCACCGCCTCGGCGTTCCTTTCGGCTATGGCCAAGGCCTTGTCCGCGTCCCTAGTGGCCGTCTCAGCAGCAAGAACGGCCTTGCGAGTGTAGTGAAGCGTGGCGAACAGCCCCAGCGTCCCTACAACGCCAACTACGAGCCCCCACAACGTATAATCTGCCGCATCTCGAGTGGCATCTGCGGCCTTCCACTGAGCGCAAAGATCGCTTTGACGATCATCCTGTCCGGCTTGGCATGGCCGGTTTTCTTCCACGCCTTGGACCTGCTCGACGGTCTTAGAGCCTGATCCGAAATTAAGTTGAGTGATATCAGCGGGTTGGCTTGACGCTTCGCCTGATCGTTGATTCTGGGGTTTTGCAACAAACTTCCGGAGT
>JAABUN010004262.1_pt1 | contig 19933 bp, 16 predicted proteins | sample 5559311 | NCBI WGS metagenome assembly JAABUN01 (sample SAMN10711877, study PRJNA513370) | rock metagenome | isolation source: Antarctica rocks | place: Antarctica: Victoria Land, Siegfried Peak sud
GAAGCTCTTGTGAATCGTCATCTTTGTCTGCCCACCATCCAATGCGACCAGCGCCTTCAACCGCAAGTCCTCGCTGTATGCTTTGCCCATGCATCAAGTGTAGCTTCCTACAACTCAGATGCTATACCATTTTCTTGAAGGTTCTACACCCAGTTTTCGAGGAACAATTTGCGCGTATGTTCGACGCGCAACCTCGGCGCGCAAAGCAAAAAGGCTCCCAGCAAATGCCGGGAGCCTTTTCTATATCGGCGCCAACTCAATATGTGCTGGCGCCCGCGATCTCGCGCTTGGCTTCGCCGTCACTTTCGCACATTTCCGCCGCTTTGGGCGTCGTCCAGCACAAATTGAGGCAGCGCGTCGCATTGGCTTCGTCCAAACGCCCGACTTCCAAAGTGTGCGGCGCGTGGTGCAGCAAATCGGGGGTTTCCTGCGCTTCGCGGGCGATTTCGAGCATCGCCTCGCAAAAGGCGTCGAGGGTGGCTTTGGTTTCGGTTTCAGTCGGCTCGATCATCATCGATTCTTTGACTATGGTTGGAAAATAGACCGTCGGCGCGTGAAAACCGTAGTCGGGCAAACGTTTGGCGATGTCCCACGCCGAAACGCCGTGTTCGCTCTTGATTTTCGCGGCGGAAAGCACGCATTCGTGCATACAGCCGTCGGGATTGGCGGTTTCGTAAGCGCCTTTTAAGCGTGCCAGAATGTAGTTGGCCGATAAAACCGCGTCGCGCGAGATTTGGCGTAGTCCCTCGCCGCCGTGACGCAAAATGTAGGTCAGGGCGCGCAAAATTACGCCCGCGTTGCCTCTGAATCCGTGCAAACTGCCAATTGAATCCTCTCGATTCCAGTCCCAGCCAAAACCTCCGTCTTCCAACCTTTGAACGTGGGGAACCGGCAGAAACGGGATCAAAATATCGCGGACGGCGACCGGCCCGGCGCCCGGCCCGCCGCCGCCGTGGGGCGTGGAAAAGGTTTTGTGGACGTTGAAGTGCATCACGTCAACGCCGGTGTCGCCGGGGCGAACCGCGCCCAAAATCGCGTTCATATTGGCGCCGTCCATGTAAACCAGCGCGCCAACGCTGTGCGCGAGGGCGCACAATGCCTCGATCTGGGTTTCGAACGCGCCGAGCGTGTTGGGATTGGTGATCATCACCGCGGCCACGTCCTCTTTCAATTGCGCGCGCATCGCGTCCATATCGACGCCGCCCTGCGCGTTGGAAATTACCGATGTCACGCTGTAACCGCAGCGCGCCGCGCTCGCCGGATTGGTGCCGTGCGCCGAATCGGGCACCACGATACGCCGCCGCTGCTCGCCTTCGCCACGTTTTTGGTGGTAGGCGCGAATCATTAGCAGTCCGCAGAACTCGCCCTGCGCGCCCGCGAGCGGTTGAACCGTCGCGGCGTGAAGTCCGGCGATTTCGGCCAGAATTTCCTGCGCGCGAAACAGGACTTCGAGCCAGCCCTGCGAACTCGCCTCGCTTTGCAAGGGATGAACGCCCGCGAAACCCGGCATCGCGGCGACAACCTCGTTGATTTTGGGGTTGTATTTCATCGTGCAAGAGCCGAGCGGGTAAAAATGGGTGTCGATGGAAAAGGTGTGATGCGACAGCCGCGTGAAATGGCGCACCACGGAGTGTTCATCGAGATGCGGCAGATCGGCGGCGACTTTTCGGGCTGTTGGCAAGCCGTATTCAGGCGTGTCGAGCGGCGCGAGATAAGTCGGCGCGTTGCCGCACGCGGGTTGCTCGAAGAGCAGAGTGTCGGGAGAAATGAGGGAAGACATGGGAGAATTCGCTGGGATGAGGGCTGCTTATTTTTACTTGCATTGAGTGCGAAACTGAGCGGTTCCCTCTCCACTTGTGGGGAGGGTTAGGGTGGGGTCTCTACGCGGAAAAGTTTCAAATTCAATATATTCAAACCGAAAAGCCTCCGCGTTAGACCCCACCCTAACCCTCCCCACAAGTGGAGAGGGAACCGCTCATCATTGCATGATCTGTCAAGTTCCGAAACCGGGCGCGTCGAAATGCCCGTTGCTTGAAATGAGTTCTAAATCGCAGATGCTTTTCATCGCGTCGGCGAGCGTCTCGATCTCTTCGCGCGAGCGTTTTTCGGTGCAGCAAAAGAGCGCGACATTTTCGAGTTCGGGATAATCGCGGCCCAAATCATACGGGCCGATGATGTTTAAATCCGCCAGTTGTGCGTTCAATTCCGCGACTGGAATCGGGATTTGCAGCGCGATTTCATGGAAAAATGTGCCGCCGAATCGCGGCTTTAAATCCAGTTTTTCGGCGAGAAAATGGGTTTTGTGAAAGCACTGTGTCGCCATTTCTCGCAAGCCTTCCGCGCCGGTCGCGGCGAGGAAAATCGTTGCGGTGAGCGCCAAAAGCGCCTGATTGGAGCAGATGTTCGAGGTCGCTTTTTCGCGGCGGATGTGCTGCTCGCGCGTTTGCATCGTCAGCGTGAAGCCGCGCCGCCCTTCCTCATCGGTGGTGAGGCCGACCAAGCGGCCCGGCGCGAGGCGCGCGAACTTTTGTTGGCAGGCGAAAAGTCCCAATCCCGGCCCGCCGAAATTGAGGGGAATTCCGAGCGGTTGACCGTCGCCGATGGCGATGTCGGCGCCGTATTCGCCCGGCGGCGGCAAAATTCCCAGCGTCATCGGATTGAAAACCGCGATCAGTAGCGCGCCCGCCGCGTGCGCGGCGTCGGAAATCGCTTGTGCGTCTTCCAGAACCCCGAAAAAGTTGGGCTGCGCGACGACAACCGCTGCCACATCGCCTTTTTGCAGTTCGATTTGTAAATTTTCCAGATCGGTGGTGCCCTTCTGGGCATCGAAGCCGATTTCTTCGATTTGTAGCGGCAAACCTTGCGTATAAGTGCGCGCCACGCGGCTAAACGACGGAGAAACGGTGCGCGGCATCAGAATTCTGGCGCGTTTAGTCGCGCTTGTCGCCATAATCACCGCTTCGCCGAGTGCCGTCGCGCCGTCGTAAAGCGAGGCGTTGGCCATCTCCATTCCCGTCAGGCGGCACATCAGGGTTTGAAACTCGTAGATCACCTGCAAAGTGCCCTGCGAAGTTTCGGCTTGATACGGCGTGTAAGCCGTCAAAAACTCGCCGCGCGAGGCGAGCGCGGGCACGACGGCGGGGATGAAATGGTCGTAGTAACCCGCGCCCAAAAACGAAATCGCGGTCTCGGAATGTTGATTTTTGGCGGCGAGGGCGCTCATTTCGCGCTTGATGGCAAGCTCCGAAAACGGCGTGGGCAATGCGGCGAATTTTTGCTGTGCCATCTCGCGCAGCGGCGCCGGAATCAGAGCAAACAAGTCGTCCACTTCGGCGACGCCGATGGTTTGCAGCATCGCGGCGCGGTCGTTTTCGGTCAAGGAAAAATAAGGCATGAAGTTTTGAAACTAGTGCAGATTTAACTTTCGATGCCGCGATAAGCGGCGTAAGCACTCGCGTCCATCCAATCGGCCTCATCGGGCGCGCCATCGAGACGGATTTTGAGCAGCCAGCCTGCTTCATAGGGCGAATTGTTGACCAGGGTCGGGTCTTCCGCGGCGGCTTCGTTGGTTTCGATGACTTCGCCCGCGACCGGCGAGAGCAGTTCGCCCACGGCTTTGACCGATTCGACCACGCCAAACATCTGCGCGGCGCCGAGTTTGCGGCCCACTTCGGGCATTTCGGCGTAGACCAGCTCACCCAGTTCGTGCTGCGCGTAGTCGGAGATGCCGACGGTGGCCGTGCCGTCGTTTTCGAGGCGAATCCATTCGTCGGTGCGGGTGTAACGGAGGTTTTGCGGGATGTTCATAGTGTTTTTTGTCCTTAAATAGCGCGGCGGGCGTGTGCTACAAAGGGAGTCGGGACGACTTTGGCGGCGTGCCCGGCGCCTCGAATCGAGATTTCGACGCGCGTTTCAAGCGGCAAATCGAGCGGCAACAGCGCCAGAGCGATGCCGGTTTCGAGAAGTGGCGACTGCGTTCCCGAAGTCACGACGCCGATTTTGTCGCCGCCGAATTGAACGTCGTAATCTTCGCGCGGCACAGCACGCGAAAGCATTTGGAGACCGCGAATTCTGTGATTTTGCGGCGTTTGACGGCTTTGCAACAGCGCGTCGCGTCCGACGAAATCGCCTTTTTCGGGTTTGACGGCCCACGCGCAGCCCGAAACATCGGGCGTCCAACTTTCGCGCAGTTCGTGGCCATAAAGCGGAAGTCCGGCTTCGAGCCGCGTCACATCGCGCGCGCCGAGGCCGCAGGGCGTCGCGCCTTTTTCAAGCAGAGCGTTCCAAATCATCGGAGCGCTTTCGGCATCGCCCATCCACTCGAAACCGTCGCTTCCGGTGTAGCCGCCGCGCACCAAAGTCCCATTTTGGCCCAAAAGTGTGGCTTGTCGGGCATCGCGCCACGCGAAATCGGCGAGGTTTTGGTCGCAAATCGTTTGCAGTGCGGCTTCTGCGGTCGGGCCTTGAAGCGCAATCATCGACTGATTTTCGTAGCGATTGGAAAGTTCGACATCGGTGGGCAAATAGCGGCGCAAATGCGCTTCGTCGGCCTGCGCGCGGCTCGCGTTGGCGACGACGAGCCAATGGCCCGGCGCCAGGTGATACCCCATCACGTCGTCCTGGATGCCGCCGTTTTCGTTGAGCAAAAGCGCATAAGCGGCGCGGCCCACGGGAATTTTCGACCAATCCGCCGAGACGATGCGGTTGAGGGCGTCGGTTGCGCCCGCGCCGCGCACATCGAATTGAGCCATGTGACCGACATCGAAAACGCCGCAATTTTGGCGCACGGCGAGCGCTTCGGCCTTGACGCCGGCGTATTGCACCGGCATTTCCCAACCCGCGAAGGGCACGAGGCGCGCGCCGAGAGCGCCGTGGCTCTCAAATAGCGCGGTGCGACCCAGAATTTCAGGCGAAGGCTTCATAATTCGGTCGGCCATCCGTTTTTGCAACCATTTCTCATTTTATCGTTTTGGCAGCGGCCCTACACCTGCGAAAAAAGCAAGATTCAACATCGCAAAACCATCATAAAAGCGCGACATTCGCATCGCGGGCATCGGAGGCAACGCAGCCGGGCGCCGAATCGTGTTTTATAAATCTTCGCTCACGAGCGCTTTTATGATGAATAAATCCTGGTGTATCTGCTCTGTCTTGCTGTGCAGTTTGGCTCCCCTACCCTTCCCGTCGCCGGGCGCTTCGCGCGCTACGGCTCAACCTGTGCCCAATCCAGTGATGCGGGACGTGGTTTATGGCGAAGCCGGTGGGCAGAAACTTTTGCTGGATATTTACGGCGCTGACCCCGCGGCCAAGCGCCCGGCGATTCTTTGGGTGCATGGCGGCAGTTGGAGCGCGGGTTCCAAAAGCGATCTGGGCTTTGCAGCGCAGGCGCTGTCGCGGCAGGGCTACGTCTGCTTTTCGGTCGATTACCGATTGCTGCGCGATGGCAAAAACCGCTTTCCCGCGCAACTCGACGATGTGCAGCGCGCGGTGCGCTGGGTGCGCGCTCACGCCGCGCGATACGGCGTCGATGGCGCGCGCATTGGCGCTTTGGGCGCCTCTGCCGGTGGCCATCTGGCGGCGCTCTTAGGCACGACCGAGACGCGCGACAACAGTGACGCGGCGCTGGCTGCCTATTCGAGCCGCGTCGAATGCGTTGTCGATCTCTACGGCCCGACCGATTTTACCCCGGCTTTGGAAACGGCCAACCAGGAAAAAATGGCGACTGACGGCTCGCCGGGAGCGCAGGTGGTGCGGGAGTTCCTCGGAGAGTTGCCCGCAGCGGCTGATAATTACCGCGCGGCCTCGCCCATCACGCACATCGACAAGAAAACCGCGCCCTTCCTGATTTTTCATGGCGGAAAAGACGCGCTGGTTCCGCTCGACCAGTCGCAGCGTTTGGACAAGGCACTGCGCGCGGCGGGCATCGAATCGAAACTGGTGGTTTTCCCCGCAGCCGGGCATGGTTACCGGGAACCCGACTTACTGCGGCAAACTTTTGTCCTCGCGCAGCAGTTTTTCAACCGGCATCTGAAAAGTCCGCTTGTGCCCACCAAATAAACACGGGATATGCGAAAGCTATCCGTCTCGCCCGAAAATCGCTTGGCGTAAAATGGGATTATGGCCGTGAAAGAATGGGTTTTGGTGACCGGCGCCGCCAGTGGCATCGGCGCGCAGTTGTGCCGTCTCTTCGCCCGCGATGGCGCCGCTTTGGTGATGGTCGATAAGAACCAGAGCGGCCTCGACACAGCGAGCGCGGCGCTTCGCAGCGAGTTCGGCACGGAGACGATCTGCTTGATTTATGACCTTTCGCTTCAAGATGCACCGGCCCATATCTCCGACGAGTTGCAAAAGCGGGGCATCGCAGTAGATGTGCTGGTCAACAACGCCGGATTTGGCACTTTTGGCCGTTTCTGGGAAACCGATGCGGCGCGCGAACGGGCGCTGGTCAACCTCAATATCATGGCGCCGATGCTGCTCACCCGGCTGTTTTTGCCGGGCATGGTGAGGCGAAAACGAGGCCGGATTTTGAACGTGGGGTCGATTTCCGGCTTTCTGGCCAGCCCTTACGCCTCGACCTACTACTCCAGCAAAGCGTGGCTGCTCTCTTTTTCGCAGGGCGTGTCGACCTCGCTGCGCGGCACGGGCGTAAGCCTCACCATCGTTTGCCCCGGCCCCACTTACACCGCTTTCGACTGGCACAGCACGGGCGAGGGCGATTCTCCGCCGCCGCGCAAGAAATTTCAGATGGAGGCGAGCGCAGTAGCAGAGGTGGCTTATCGCGCGCTGCGGCGGGGCCAAATGGTGGCGATTCCCGGCGCTTCCAACCGAATTTTAGTCCTGCTCGCCAAGATTTTGCCGCGGAAATTGGCGCTTTGGTTACTGACATTGGGACAACAAAAGGCGAACTGAACCGGCTCCGGCTTTGCGCTCCGCTTTGCGCTCAAGAATCGGTGGCGGACGCAAGTTCGGCGAGTTGTAAAGCGTTTTGCGTCGCGGCTCCGTCGGCGGTGTTGTCGAAAATGCACCAGGTTGGCAGCTTTTTTTTAAAATTCTCCTGCAAACTCGCCGCTAATTGTTCCAAATACTCCCGCGGATACGCGGAGCGGTAAATCGTCGGCGAACCGTGCAAACGGAAGTAGGTCAAGCCGTTCCAACCGCCTGGCAGGGCCGCCTCTATCACCGGCGCCGGGTCGGCGGCCACGCGCGCGACTTCAAATTTCACCAGCAGATCGTTCGCCTCGGCGCCAAACCACGAGGCGTGGCGCGGCTCGCAGACCACTTGCCCGTTGAAACTTTCGCGCAGTTGGGAGAAAAATGCCTGGGCCACAACTTCGTCGAAACCAAGACTCGGCGGCAACTGCACCAGAAGCGGGCCGAGTTTGTCGCCCAGTTCCCGGACTTCGGAGAGGAAAGCGTCTAACACTCCGGCGGCGTGGCGGAGACGATGCTCGTGGGTGATGCGCTGGGGAACTTTGACGGCAAAGCGGAAGTCATCCGGCACCGAAGCCGCCCAGCGGGCATAGGTTTGCGGGCGATGGGGACGATAGAAAGAGGAGTTGATTTCGACGGCGCCAAATCGCGCCGCGTAGCGTTTTAGGTGACTACCCGATGCCGGGAAGTGCTGGGCATAAGGTCTGGGGATGCTCCATCCCGCGCAGCCGTTGAAAAAAAGCAGCATTTGGTTAGCAGGATTGGCTCTGGGTTTGCCAGCGCACGAAAAGCAGCCACAACGCGCTTTGATGGCATCCCGGCTGCTATAGCAGCTAAAGTTGGAGTGGCTACAATGTCAGTTTCGTCATCCTGAGCCTGCGAAGGATCTCGCGTTGCAGCTTGCAAAACCAGGCAGTGACTTGAGATCCTTCGCAGGCTCAGGATGACGAAACTTCAACTTGGTGACGTGTAGCCTCTTCTCCTTTAGCTGCCATATCTTTGGCCAATGAGAGCAAAAAACTGGGAAAGAAACCCTGTCAACATTATGAGTCAACACGAACCAGCTACGGAAATGCAAGATCCCAAAGAGAAGGCGCCAAAGCCAGCTTACGAGAATGAAAAGGAAAATCAGGCGTCGGTGCCTGGCGTGGAAGCCGACATGGATATCAAGCCGGATTTCGGCGAAGAATCCTATCGCGGCCACAACCGCTTGCAGGGCAAAGCCGCGCTCATTACCGGCGGCGACAGCGGCATCGGGCGCGCCGTTGCCTTGGCTTTCGCGCGCGAAGGCGCCGATGTGCTGATTTCTTATCTCGACGAACACGAAGACGCGCAGGAAACTCAGCGCGTGGTGAGTGAAGCGGGTCGGCGCGCGATTTTGGTGCCCGGCGACATCGGCGACGAGGCGCATTGTCAGCAGATGGTGCAAAAGGCGATTTCCGAGTTCGGGCATCTCGATATTCTGGTCAACAACGCCGCGTTTCAGATGTCGCGCGAGAGCATCGCAGAGATTTCGTCCGAGGAGTTCGACCGCACCATCAAAACCAACCTTTACGCGATGTTTTATCTGTGCAAAGCGGCTTTGCCTCATATGCAGCCAGGCGCGAGCATCATCAACACCGCCTCGATTCAGGCTTTCAATCCCAGCCCCGACCTGCTCGCTTACGCCTCTACCAAGGCTGGCATCGTCAATTTCACCAAAGGCTTGTCGAAAATGGCGATGAAAGGCGGCGTGCGCGTCAACGCTGTCGCGCCCGGCCCGGTGTGGACGCCGCTGATTCCCGCCACCATGCCCGAAGAAAAAGTCAAAAGTTTCGGCGAGCAGACTTCGTTCGAACGCGCCGCGCAGCCTTTCGAACTGGCGCCGATTTACGTTTTTCTGGCCTCGACTGAAGCGAGTTATGTCACCGGAGAAACTTACAGCGCGACCGGAGGCTCTTCGCCGCTTTAAAAGGCGATTTGCACTCGAATCCTATAACAGGCGCAACCGATGGGGTTGCGCCTGTTTCGTTATGGTCTCTATCCTCTTAATATGGTGTGTCTCTGGTCTTTAAAATTCTCGCCCCAAAATCTCAACACTACTCAAATCCATTAGACCTCCGGCAAAAATCCCAGATTTCGTCATTCTGAGAGAGCCTTAGCGAGCGAAGAATCTCAAGCCGCAGTTACACCAGATTCTTTGGTCGCTGAGGCTCTCTCAGAATGACGGTTTCCTGTTGTTTCCGACTTTTGCAGGAGGTTTATTCCAAACCAAGTCTTCCCGCTCTTCCCTCGCTCATGGTCGCACCCCAACGCTTCAAAGTCGCTTCCCCACCCGATTCCGAAACTGATTCGCCCCCGGCTGCAACAGTGTCCAACTGGTCGCTGATTCGGCGAATGCTCGGTCTGGCGTGGGTTTATCGCTGGGGCTGCATCAAAGTGCTGTTGCTGCAAATCGGCGTGCTGTCGTTTGGGCTGATGGGACTGGGGCTTTTCGGTCTGGGCGTGGACGTTATCCAGTTTCATCTGAATCCCAAAGCCAAAGTTCCCGCCTATCCTTTCGGTCTCCAGCCGCCGCCGGAGATGCCGATTTTGCAGGTCGTTTTCTCTCTCGCCCTCGCTACTTTGGTGCTGGCCTTATTGCGGGCGGGTCTGACTTACCGCTATGCCCTCGCCGCGAATTATCTGGTGCAGGGCGAGATCGTGGTCGATTTGCGCGCCCAGGTCTATGCCAAGTTGCAGCGCATCAGTTTTCGCTTTTTCGATACCAACGAAACCGGCTCCATCATCAACCGCGTCACCGGCGACGTGCAAAGCGTGCGGCTTTTCGTGGACGGCGTGATTTTGCAAACCGTGGTTTTGGTGCTTTCGGTGGGCGTTTATCTGTTTTATATGCTTCACATCAATGTGAAGCTGACGCTCGCCTGTCTCGCCACCACGCCGCTTCTGGTGATTTCGACCTGGCTTTACATGAAGCGCATCAAGCCAGCCACGCTGAAAACGCGCCAGTTATCCGACGTTTTGGTTCGCACGCTGTCGGAAAACATCCAGGGCATTCAGGTCGTGAAGGGTTTCGCGCGCGAAAACGAGGAAATCGCCAAATTCGCTGAGGCTAATGCGAATCTGCGCCAGCAGCAAAACTGGTCGTTCTGGCTTTCCAGCGTTTTTTCGCCCATCACCAGCTTCATTCCACAGTTCAACCTCGTGGTTTTGCTCTGTTACGGCGGCTATTTATTGACGCATGACCCGACTTTTACGCTCGGTCAGGGCATCATCGTTTTCGCCGGTCTGCTGCGCCAATTCGAGGGCCAAGTTTCCACCATCGCCACCATCGCCAACAGCGCCCAGCAAAGTCTGACCGGCGCGCAGCGCGTTTTCGAAATTCTCGACACGCCGGTCGAGATCAAAACCAAGCCCAACCCGATTCGCATCACTCAGGCCAAAGGCACGGTTCGCTTTGAAAAGGTGACGTTTGGCTATCGCGCCGAAGATCCGGTCTTGCGCGAGGTCGATTTCGAGGTGCCCGCAGGCACGTCCATCGCCATCACCGGCGCGACCGGCAGCGGCAAAAGCACGCTGCTTTCCCTGATTTCGCGCTTTTATGACCCCGATCAGGGCCGAATCCTGCTCGATGGCGTCGATTTGCGTGATCTGGATGTCGATGAGCTGCGCCGCAGCATCGGTTTGGTTTTTCAGGAGAGTTTTTTGTTCAGCAACACCGTCGCCGCCAACATCGCTTTCGGTTATCCCAGAGCCACGATGCAGCAGATCGAACGCGCCGCGCGCATCGCCTCGGCGCATGATTTCATTATGCAACTGCCCGAAGGCTACGACACGATTTTGGGCGAGCGCGGCAGCGGTTTGTCGGGCGGGCAGCGGCAAAGACTCGCCATTGCGCGCGCGATTCTGCTCGATCCGCCGATTTTGCTGCTCGATGATCCCACCGCCGCCATCGACCCCGAAACCGAACACGAAATCCACGAAGCGATGCAAAGCGCGATGCAAAATCGCACTTCTTTCGTGGTAGCGCACCGCCTCAGCACGCTACGCCGCGCTGACCGCGTCATCGTGTTGGAACAGGGCCGCATCGTCGAATCCGGCACGCCCGATGAATTGGCGGAAAACTGCGGGCTTTACAGCGAAGCCGCCACGATTCAAACGCCCGATGAGGAAAGTATGCGACTGCTCGGCATCGACTGGGAGACCTCGGTATGAGTCCCAAAACAAGCCCCAAACTCGGTTTGCGCGTGCGCCGCGCCGCTTCGCGCAGCGATGGCATTCTCGGCTATCCCGACGCGGCCTCCAATCCCCAGAACCGCCGCCGTGTCGTGGCGCGGCGCAAAGTTCAGGGCACGGCCTCGAACGCCGCCGAGGACGCCCTGCGCCTCACCCACGGCGAAGTCGCCGAGAGCCGCGCCGAGATGCGTCCGCTCGAATTTGGCCTCATTAAGCGGGTTTTCGCTTATATGCGGCCCTATCGCGCCAAGCGCAACTGGCTTTTGCTGATCGTTTTGGTGCGCTCGCTGCAACTTCCGGCACTGGCGGCGCTTTTGACCTACATCATCAACGGCCCGATGACCGCGCGCGACGTGCGCGGCACCTGGATCGGCGCCACCGCGTTTCTGAGTCTCGCGCTTCTTACGCAAATCACGCTGCATTTTCGCCAAAAACTGGCGTTGGAACTGGGCGAAGCCGCCGTTCACGACCTGCGCCGCGATGTTTTCGCTCACCTGCAAAAAATGACGATGAGTTTTTACCACCAGACGCCGGTGGGACGCATCATCAGCCGCATGACATCCGATATCGAAGTGGTGCGCTCGCTCGTGCAGGACGTGCTGTTCATGTCGATGGTGAGCCTGGGCCAGATGATTTTCGCCGCCGCGGTGATGTTCTGGTATGACCGCGTGCTGTTTCTGATGATTTTGGGTTTGGCGCCGGTTTTGTGGGCTTTAAACTTGTATTTTCGGCGCCGCCTTTCCAAAGCGCTGCGCGCGACGCAGGAAAGTTTCAGCCGCGTCACCTCGACTCTGGCCGAATCGGTCAGCGGCATCCGCGTCACGCAGAGCTTCGTGCGCCAGAAGTTCAACGCGCGGCTGTTTTTGGGCCAGGTCGTCGATCATTCGCATCACAGCATGAGTGCCGCGCAAAAGTCGGGCGCGCTGCCACCGCTGCTCGAACTCAACAACCAGTTGTTCATGGTGGGCCTGCTTTTGGTTGGCGGCTACCGCATTCTCGGCCCCGGCGTCGGCGATGTCACCGCTCAACTGCGCGCCGAAGCCCTGGTCGGCTATTACCTGATGTCCACCACGTTTTTCGCGCCGATTGCCCAGATCGGCAACGTTTACAATCAGGCTCTGGCGGCGATGGCGGGCGCGGAACGCGTTTTTGAACTCCTCGATACGCCGCCGGAATTCAGCGACGCGCCGGACGCCATCGCTTTGCCGCCACTCGAAGGCCGCGTCGAATTCCACGACCTGTCTTTTGGCTACGATCCCGATGAATTGGTGCTGCACGACATCAATTTCATCGCCGAGCCAGGCCAAACCATCGCGCTCGTCGGTCACACCGGAAGCGGCAAAAGCTCGCTGATTCAACTCATTTCCAAGTTTTATCTGCCGACAACGGGTCAAATCCTCATCGACGATTACGAAATCCGCGACATTCAATCGGCCTCGCTGCACCGGCAGATGGGGATCGTGTCGCAGGTCAATTTTCTCTTTACCGGCACGGTGATGGAAAACATCCGCGTGGGCCGCCCCGATGCCAGCGACGAGGAAGTGGTCGAAGCGGCGCGGCGTTTGGATGTCATCGACCTCATCGAAGGCATGCCGGAAGGCTTCGAGACCTCGGTCGGCGAGCGCGGCGAGGGCGTTTCGCTGGGCCAGCGCCAGATCATCTGCTTCGTGCGCGCGATGCTGGCCAACCCGCGCATCATGATTTTGGACGAGGCGACCAGCAGCATGGACACCATGACCGAACTGCGCCTGCAAAAAGCGCTCGCCGCACTGCTCGAAGGCCGCACCAGCTTCGTGGTAGCGCACCGTTTGTCCACCATCCGCGACGCCGATACGGTTTTGGTTCTCGACCAGGGCCGCATCGTGGAGCGCGGCAGTCACCACGAATTGCTCGGCGAAGGCGGCGTTTATGCGGGCCTCTACCGCCAGTTCGTGCGAACCAGTGCGGCTTGAGACGCACGGCTTTGCGACTGAAGACCACTGAAGTTGCGACTTTTCTGCGTCCTGCGAGTGCCATTGCCATTCAAACCGACCTGGGGGCAGCGACTTTGGCAAAAGGTCTATTCTGAAAATCTCCGTTCCCGGCGTTGACGGGCCGGGATCGGAACTCTCACAGAGTGATTTGGCAGACTCAAAGAGCAACTCGATTAGCCTGGAACGCCACTCGACGGACTTTGTAAGCCTCTCGAATCGAGTGAAGACCCATTTGACGAACGCAGACGGCGATTCGACAGACTTTGAGAGTCGCTCGATTGAATCGAAGAGGTCAAATTGTCCATCGAGCGGCTCCCAAAGTCCGTCGAGCAGCTTCCAAAGTCTGTCGAGCGGCTCTCAAAGTCTGTCGAGCGACTCCCAAAGCTCATCGAGTGCCTCTCGAAGTCTATCGAGCGGCTTCCAAAGTCTGTCGAGCGGCTCTCAAAGTTCATCGAGCGGCTTCCAAAGTCTGCGGATAGAGAACGCCCTGCCAGTGGTTATAACTCTATCCCGACGTGCCGATTAGATGGGCATCGTGAGTCAGCCCAGCAGAAGCGGCTAAAACAGCGCTTTGGCGAGGACGACGCCTCCACTCACCAGAGACCCCAAAGCGAATAGCATCAGCGGCAACAGGCAGCCGCACGGCAAAACGATGCAACCAAATTTTGTTTTCATAGCTTGCAGCGCTTGCAGTTTGATGGCCATCAGCGCGAGTTGAAGAAGCCAAGCAACGCCGCATTCACCGCATCCGCTGCTTCCAATTGAACCCAGTGTCCGGCGCTCTCCAAAAAGAGGCTCTGACCGGCATCGCACTGCTTCAAACTGGCTCTGGCGACGCCGATTTCGAGAAACATATCGCGCATTCCCCAGATAATTAGCGTTGGCGGTTGAATTTTGGTCGGTTTTCCCCACGGCCTGCGCCCTAAAGCGCGGTAATAATTCAGCATCGCCGTGAGCGCGCCCGGCGCTTGCCACGCTTCGACATAACGCCTCAAATCGTCCTCGAAAAATGTGCCGGGACGCGAACTGCGCGTCAGCGCGCGTTGCAATAACGCGAAATTTCGGGCTTTGAGAACTGCTTCCGGCAGATTTGGCAACTGGAAAAACGCCGCGTAGCTGCTGCGAAGTGCCTGACTGAGATGACGGCGCAGGTAGCGAAGAAAAACATCCGGGTGCGGCGCGTTGAGGATCGCCAAACGTTCGACCCGCTGTGGGAAATGCGCCGCGACGTGCCACGCCACGACACCGCCCCAGTCGTGACCGGCGAGGCAAAATCTTTCGGCTTTACACGCATCGACCAGAGCGAGGACATCCGCCGCGAGCGTATCGAGGTCGTAGGCGCTGACGCCGCCAGGTTTGCCGCTTTGACCGTAGCCGCGTTGGTTGGGCACCACGACGTGAAAGCCGCGCGCCGCCAAAAATTCGATCTGGTGACGCCAGCCCCACCAAAAGTCGGGGAAACCGTGCAAAAGCATGACGAGCGGCCCATCAACTGCGCCCGCTTCGACGACCTGCAATTCCACGCCATTGACCGAACAGGTGCGCGAGGAAATCGGCATTGGAATCACGCGGCGCCGTTGGAAGAAGCCACTGCATCGTCAGAGAAAAAGCCGGAAGCGAGTTCAACGCGAGCGCGAAACTCCTGGGCGATAAATGGCCAGTCGGCGTCGCTCAGATGGGCTTTCAAATTCTGACTCTCGCTGTTGTCCAAAACAGCGGGAAATTCGTCGATCAGCGAAGCGACGCGATTCCGCAGAGATTCAGGATCGGCGAGAAATAGCACGTCTTCTTCGGTGCCAAAAGGCAGTTCGGGATGACTCAAAAACTCGATGACTTGTTGCGTGGTTGGATGCATGGCGAGCGCAAGAGCCAATCCCACGCCCCGATTTGAGGGCGTGCCACGGCGCCGTTTTCGGCACTGACCTTGCGACCGGTTAAAGCAGAAATTGTGTCTCTCCAAAACTCTGAGAAGCAGTCTCAAAAGGTGGATTGCCTCACAGCCTCGTAGAGACGTGCGAAGCGCGTCTTTCCATCCTTTCCATTCCTGGTGGGGATGAAACGCGGAGAAGAACAAGACGCGCTTCGCACGTCTCTATGGGTGTTTCGACGGACTGATTCACCTTTTCAAACTGACTTTGAGCCAGAAAAGCCGCTTATGTCGAAATTCACTCGCCGCGAGCTATTGCGCCTGGGACTGGGAACGTCGGTCGCTGGATCGGCCTTTGCCGCGTGGATGACGCGCCCGCGCGCCGAGGTAAATCAAATTTCAACACCCGATCCGCCTCTGCAAGCGCCGGAACTCGAAAAGCCGCGCGCCGCGGGCAAATCCGAGTCGCAACCTGCCTTGCCGACGCGGTTTTTGGGACAAACCGGACAGCGCGTCACGATTTTCGGCCTCGGCGGTGCCTCGTCGCAGACGCCGCTTTCCAACGGCCCGCACGACGAGGCCGTTGCCATCGTCGAACGCGCCCTCGCGCTGGGCGTGAGCTACTTCGACACCGCTTCCAGCTACGGCGATGGAAAAAGCGAAAAAGCTATCGGCGAAGTCGCCAAAAAGCACCGCGCGCAGATGACAATCGCTTCCAAAACCGGTGAGCGCACTTACGACGGCGCGATGCGCGAACTCGAAGCCTCGCTGAAGCGTTTGCAAACCGACCATCTCGATGTGTGGCTGATGCACCACGTTTCCCTGCCCGACCGCGACACCGCACCGGCTTTTGCGGCAAATGGCGCGATCAAAGCGCTCGAAAAGGCCAAAGCCGAAAAAATGGTGCGTTTCGCGGGTGTCAGCGGCCACCACCGCACCGATGTGCTGGCGGAGTGGCTGCGCCGCTATCGTTTCGACATGACGCTGATGCCAATCAACGCCGTTGACCGCCACAACCGCGATTCCTTCATCGAAACGGTGTTACCTGTGGCGCGCGAGCGCAAAATCGGCGTGGTGGCGATGAAAATTCCGGCTTACGGACGACTTTTGCGCCCCGAAAAAGGCGTTGGAATGCGCGAGGCGTTCGCCTACTCGCTTTCGCAGCCGGGAGTGGCGGGCGGCATCATCGCCTGCGATTCGATAGCGATGCTGGAAGAGAACGTCGCGGCGGCGCGGGCTTTTGCGAGTCTCGATTCGGGGGCGCAGTCGGCGCTCGAAGCTAAAACTGTCTCTTATTGGCAGCAAGCCTCGTTTTATCGCCGCTGGACTTAGAGGGTGTTAACAATTGGCCGTGTTTGCCCGGCGAGCGCAAAACCGTAGAGACGTGCGGAGCGCGTCTTTCATTCCCAAGGGAATGAAGGGGAAAAGAGGCAGACGCGCTACGCACGTCTCTACGAGTTCCTCACACGCTATAGCAAATTTCACTCGAAAACCGATTCAGTAACCGTAAGAACCGAATTTGATGGCTTTGATGGTTTCGCGCTTGAGCAAAAAAGGGTTGCCGACGGTTTGCCCCGCGCTGATCTGCCGGGACGAACAGATGAAATCGTTTTCGGTTTGAACGATGAGTTTGGTGTCGCGGGTGCGCGTCGTGCCCGGATAAAATCTCACGCCCGCGCGCTCCATTTCGGCCCGCAAAGCGAGGTCGTTGGGATCGAGAATGAATTCGACCGAAAAAGAGCGCGCGCCGCCCCAGGACGGCGGAATGCGGTTGTAAAAGCGAATCGAAAACGTGTAGCCATAGACCAGCCACACGAAAATCGCGGGCAGTGCCCACAGGTAAAGCGCCTGGAAATTGGTTTTTTCGCCGGGTTTCCAACGCCCCAGCAAAAATAGATAGGCTACGGCGCCCAGCAACACCGCTAATCCCAAATCAATCCACATCCACTTGTCCCATTTCAAGGCAAAGTCTTTGGCGATGTAGAAGTCGAAGCTGTCCAGACCAGCTTTCGCCAGCAGCCACATCGCTAACAGCAACACGGAAACTGCGGCGGCCTTGACCCACAAATGGCCTTTTTTCACCGCTCCGGCGACGAGGCAGCAAAATGCGAAACCGACCGCGACCGGCACCAGGCCGTAAACGCCCGCGAAGAGGTAAATCGGTCGCAGCCAGCCGAGTTGACCGGCCACTTTGTATTCCGCCATGTGGAAATTGACGATGATGACGCCCAGAGCATAAATAGCGGCGAAAAGGAGAGCGAGCTGCTTCTCCACGGCAAAAGCGAAGGATTTCTGCATACAAATAGGATTCTGGCGGGGCGGAGCTGCGAAAAATGCGTCGTCTCCAGTGTGACGCAACGCCCTTGAGATGCGCCTTGAAAAATCGCGCCAACCCTTCGCGCCTCGCCGAACCGCTTCCTGGCAAAAGCTCGCGTTCAGATGTGGGATGCTTCGCAAACCGAGAGGGCGTTGAAGGTCGTGTGGTAGGCCAATGACCTGTCATTGCCGCTCGATAGCCTCGCGGGATTTCGCTCCCTTGGGTTCAAAACCCTGACGCTTCCCAGCGGCAATGACAGGTCATTGCCCTACCAAATCACTTTGAATGCATTCTCTGAGAATGAAGAAGCTCCAAGCTTTTTACCTGCAAATCATGGCGCCAATATTTAATTAACGATTAGAACGGCATCAAATGATGGTTGACGCGGCCTTGCCAGCCGTCGATGACGAGCCAGAACAAGATCATCGAAACATCGCCGAGCGCGAGGCCGAGAAACATCGGAATCAGGTTGCGATAGGTTTCGTGGCCGCCGAATTTGGTAATCAGGCGTTTGCAGCCCCAGCCGATGAAAATCGAGAACCAGAACATCGTTGCCGCATAGGTCAGGCACATCAAATAGCCGACCGGATGAAAGGGAAACCAGGCGAATCGGGAGCGCGCCAGCATCATGGCGAAGGTCAAAAACCCGCCGAAAAGCATCGAAATCCAGTTAACCGAAAGCGGGCTGAGGTTGTCTTTGGTCACGCTTTCGATGAAAGTCACGGGCCGGATCGCCAGATGTCCGCGATTCCAGTCGCTGCCCAGCGCCAGACCGCCGTTTTCGTATCCGAGCCGAATCACGCCCCACAAACTCATCGAAAGCGAAATCAAAATCACCGCGCAGAGCAGCGCCATCAAAGGGCGCGGCGCGATTTTGTGGTCGTGCGCGAGTTTGAAGGAGTGGACGAAACTCGGCATCGCAAAGCCGCGCATATGATAGACGAGGCCGGACTGCAAAAACGAGGCGGGCACCAGACCGTTTTGCGGCGTGAGCCACTGGCTGGGGCCGGAAGTGAGAAGCCGCGCGATGGCGCCGAGCGGCTGGATGTCGTGAAGCAAAAACAGCATTCCGCCTTCGACCGCAACCCTGGTGAGGCCAATCGCCAAAATCAGATAACTCACCCACAGCGCGAGCGCGATGTCGAAACGCACGCCCGCCGCAATCGAAACCGCCACCAAACCACAAAAAGTCAGCGCGAAACCCCAGAACGCGAGCGGATAGGAGATCACTTCGCCGCTTTCTTCGGGCGTGGCGCGGGCGCGTCCAAAGGCGCGTTTGGCGATGTGTCCAAGATGTTCGCGCGCCGTCCACAGCGCCAGCGCGACATAAATCAGATACGCCCCGGCGACTTGAAAACCCTGGAACATAGTGCCGGGAAAAACGCCGCCAGACGACGGCAAAATGCTCGGCATATAGCCCAGATAATAGGCTCCCATCAACTGCATTTTCATGAAAAGGTAGAAAAACCACAGCGAAAAACTGACTTCGGATGTCAGCAGATAGGTGATGCCTACTACTATCGGAAAAATGCGGATCGGCAGCCAGCCGAGTTGGTTCCACGGCGCCTCGGTCATGATCGAATTGAGATCGAATTCGAGCGGAAAATCCGGCACGTCGGGGAAATAAAGGTGCAAACCGCGCTGGATTTGAATGAAAGCCGCGATGCCAAAGCCGACCCACATCAGCGGACTGCGAAAAAAGCGGCCCAGCGTCGCGTAATCGTCTTTGCGGTCGAGATCTTCGGTCATCACCAGCGGCAAACGCAGCAGCGGAAACGCCAGCGCCTCGCGGTCGGCCCACTGCGCGCGCAGCATCACCGAAAGGCACGCCAGCATGATGTAAATCATCAAAATTAGCGTGCCCCACACCATCACCGGCACCAGCCAGGCGCCCCACGGAATCGCTTCGCCGGGCCGCAAACCGTTATACCAGCCGTCTACCACGCCCTTGTTATAAGTGCCGTCAGCGTTCAGCGCGGGCGAAAGCCACGGCTTGAGATAGGGCTGAATCCATTCGAGCCACTTATTTTCGCGCGTCGCAAAATAAAAGGGCGCAATCGAAACCGGCAGCGCGAGATTTTCGGCGCCGTGACCGGGAATGAGCGAAGAAAACAGGCAGGAAATATAAACCGTGAGCGTTTCGTTGCGCGAAAAACTGAGGCGCTTGGAAAGCAGACGCAGTAGCGGATTGACTACCAGAACCAGAATCAAAAGCGCGCCGATGGCGCCCGGCGGCAGGTGCGTGGCGCCCAGAAAGGTGTTGAAGACTTTGTAGTCGATGATGGGAATCAAATAGCCCAGCACAACCGCCAAAAGCAGACAAATCACCACCACGCGCGGCGTGACACCGCGCTGGCGGCCATCCAACGTCGCGCCGTGGCTCTCCGCGCTGCGCGCGGCTTGATGTTGTCCGTCGATTTGCTCGATCACAGCCATATTTCTCCGTTTCCGCCGAGGGGGATGGGGGATATTTTATAAATGTCGGATGAATCTGGCTGAGGGCGCTCGAATCATGGCGAAATACGGCCAATTTTGTTTTCGTGAGCGGGCGCATTCGCTTCGCTTCGTAGGGCAATGACCTGTCACTGCCCTACGAGGTAGTGGTCAAATGCGGAGGGACAACGAACCGCGAGC
>JAABUN010004263.1_pt1 | contig 19927 bp, 14 predicted proteins | sample 5559311 | NCBI WGS metagenome assembly JAABUN01 (sample SAMN10711877, study PRJNA513370) | rock metagenome | isolation source: Antarctica rocks | place: Antarctica: Victoria Land, Siegfried Peak sud
AGGGGTGCTGGGGCTCGGTGTAGATGCTGGCCTTGTCGCCCATCTCGACGATCTTCCCGAGGTACATCACGGCGATCGTGTCGCAGAAGTGCCGGATGACGCCGAGGTCGTGGGCGATGAAGACGAAGGAGAGGTTGAGCTCGTCACGCAGGTTGGCGAGGAGGTTCATCACCTGCGCCTGGATCGACACGTCGAGGGCGGAGACCGGCTCGTCCGCGATGATCAGCTTCGGCTCCACCGCCAAGGCCCGGGCGATCCCGATGCGCTGGCGCTGTCCACCGGAGAACTCCGACGGATAGCGGTTGATGTGCTCGGGGTTCAGCCCGACGAGCTCGAGCAGCTCCTTGGTGCGGGTCTTCTCCTTGCCCTTGGCCAGCCCGTGGACCTGCAGGGGCGTGCGCAGGATCGCCCCGACCGTCTGGCGCGGGTTGAGGGAGGAGTAGGGGTCCTGGAAGATCATCTGGATCTCCCGGCGGAGCGGGCGCAGCTGCTTCTCCGACAGCCCAGTGATGTCCTTCCCGCGGAAGCGGATCGCTCCGGAGGTGGGCGTCTCGAGCCGGGTGATCAGTCGCGAGGTGGTGGACTTGCCACAGCCCGACTCGCCCACGAGGCCCAGCGTCTGTCCTTCGGGCAGGGTGAAGGTGATGTCGTCGACGGCCTTGACCGTGGACCGGAGCATCGACACGCCCTGCACCTCGCGGACGGCGAAGTGCTTGACGAGGTGCTCCACCTCGAGCAGGGGGGCACCACCCGTGCGGTCACGGCGCACCCGTGGCTGGGGCACTGCGTCCTGCGCCGTCGCTCCGCCCTGCGGCACGCCGTCGGCGGAGGTGGTCCGGTCGGCCGCGCCGTCGGGTTGAGTGGAGGTCATGAACGGAGCTCCTCGGAGAGCGTCTGCTCCGGGTCCGGCAGGTGGCACCGGGTCTGGCGTCCGTTCGCCAGCAGGCGCAGGTCGGGCAGGGTCGACACGCACAGGTTGCCGGGGACCAGGTGGCGGAAGTCGCAGCGGGGGTGGAACGAGCACCCGCTGGGCAGGTGCACGAGGCTCGGTGGCGTCCCCCGGATCGCCTTGAGCTCGTCGACCTCCTCGGAGGTCGAGGGGATGCTCTGCAGCAACCCCAGGGTGTAGGGGTGGTTCGGCAGGGACAGGACGTCCTTGGTCAGACCGCGCTCGACGGCCCTGCCGGCATACATGACGAGAAGGTCGTTTGCCACCTCCGCCACCACCGCGAGGTCGTGGGTGATGAGGATGACCGCCGAGCCGAACTCCTTCTGGAGGTCGTTGATCAGGTCGAGGATCTGGGCCTGCACCGTGACGTCGAGGGCCGTGGTCGGCTCGTCCGCGACGAGCAGCTTGGGGTCGTTGACGAGCCCGAGGGCGATCATCGCGCGCTGGCGCATTCCGCCCGAGAACTCGTGCGGATACTGCTTGGCCCGCCGGGCGGGGTTGGGGATGCCGACCCGGTCGAGCATCTCGACCGCGCGCTTGTCCGCGATCGACTTCGAGACGTCGTGGTGGGCCCGGTAGGCCTCGGCGATCTGCTTGCCGACCTTGTAGAACGGGTGGAGCGAGGACTGCGGGTCCTGGAAGACCATGGCCACCGTGCTGCTGCGCAGCCGGCGCATCGTGTCCTCGCTGGCGCCGACGAGCTCGGTGCCGTCGAGCGTGATGCTGCCCGAGATCATGCTCCGCTTGGGGTTGTGCAGGCCGAGCAGCGTCATCGACGAGACCGACTTGCCCGAGCCGGACTCCCCGACGATGGCGAGGGTGCGCCCGAGCCGGGCCTCGTAGCTGAGGTTCTGGACGGCGTTGACCGGGCCCTCGTCGCTGGGGAAGCGGACGCTGAGGTCGTCCACCTTGAGCACGACGTCGCCGGCGGCCTCACGGATCTCGCTCAGCTCACGCTCGTGCTCGCGCGACAGCGGCTCGGTGCTCATGCGAGCCTCACCCTCGGGTCGATGACGGAGTACATGATGTCCACGACGAGGTTCATCAGCACGACGATGACCGCCGACATCAGCACGCAGCCCATGATGATCGGGAGGTCGTCCAGGTAGAGCGACTGGATGGAGAGCCGGCCCATCCCGTCGAGGCCGAAGATGTTCTCGGTGACCAGCGTGCCCGACAGCAGCCCGGCCATGTCGAGGCCGAGGATGGTCAGCACGGGGCTGAGTGCGGCGCGCAGGGCGTGCGTGTAGGTGACCCTGGTGGTGGAGATGCCCTTGGACCTCGCCGTCCGGACGTAGTCCTGGGACAGCGTGTCGACCATCTGGGCTCTCGTGTAGCGCACGTAGGACGTCGAGTACACGAGGCCGAGGATCAGCGCGGGGGCGAGCATCCCGATGAGCCAGGGGGCGATGCCGTCCGAGAAGGAGGCGGTCCGGGGAAGGATGGGGTAGAGCACGGTGAGGTAGAGCGCCGCGAGCAGGGCGACGATGTAGTAGGGGATCGAGCCGAGCACCTGCGAGAACCCCACGACGGAGCGGTCCATTCGTGTGCCACGCCGTCGCGCGGCGTAGACGCCGGTGGTGATCCCGAGCGAGAGGAACACGACCATCGCCATCACCGCGAGCATCGCCGTGGTGGGGAAGCGGGAGAACACCTCGCTCTTGACGTCCTTGTGGCTGCGGAACGAGTAGCCGAGGCAGGGGGCGGCGCAGCGCTTGGTGGTCCCACCGTCCACGACGTCGCGGCCGGTGAACAGCCCGGTGAAGTACTCCGAGAACTGCACGGCGATCGGCCGGTCGAGGTGGAGCGACTTGCGGATCTCAACCAGCTTGGCCTGGTTGCACCGCAGCTCGCCGCACAGGGACTGGGCCGGGTCGGCCGGGCCCGCGTAGAACAGCATGAAGGTCGCCACCAGGGTGACCAGGACGACGCTGGCGGCCAGGGCGAGCCGGCGCGCGATGTAGATCAGCATGGGATGTCCTCAAACCAGGTCGGGGCCAGGCTATGGGGCGTGGGCCGGAGCCCACGCCCCATAGCTGAGAGACGCTCGTGCCCGGTCATCAGACCGGGCCGGCAGAGCGTCTTACTGGTCGACCCAGATCGCATCGAGGATGGGGGTCCCGTGGTTCGCGTCGTTCAGGACGTTGTGCACCTTCGTGCCGAAGATGTGGTTGCCCTTGTCCCAGTACCACGGCAGCGCCGGGAGGTAGTCGGTCATCAGCATCTTGTCGAACTTGCCCCACTCCGGGCCCTGCTCGACGATGGAGAGCTTCTGGATCCGGTCCATCTCCGCGTCGAGCTTGGGGTCGGAGAGGTTGCCCCAGTTGGTGCCGCCCTGGGTGATCTGCGTCGAGGACACGGTGGGCGGGAAGATCGAGTCGGCGGACGGCCAGTCGAAGCACCAGCCGGCCGGCGCCTGACTCATGTTGGTCGGGGCGTCCGGCTTGGCGATGAGCTTGCGGCGCTCCTTGTTCGGCACGCCGAGGTCGGTGACCTTGAAGCCCGCCTCGGTGAGCTTGGTCTTGCGGATCTGGTTGATCGTCTGGGCGACGTTGCTCGGGTCGTCGTTGGTGTAGTAGTACGACAGCTCGAAGTTCTCCTTGCCAGCGGCCTTGAGCATCTCCTTGGCCTTGGCCGGGTCACCGTTGCCCGTGCCGTTGAGCCCGGGCAGGGTGTAGTCCAGCCAGCCGGGGATCTGCGGGGGGATGTACGTGTGTGCCGGCGTCTGTCCGAGATCGGTCGCGCCGGAGGCCTTGTTGACGTCGTCCCAGGGGTACGCGGCGGCGAGGGCCTTGCGGACCTCGAGCGGCATCTTGCGGGTGTCGAGGTTGACCGTCAGCGTGCACGACGACGGTCCTGCGACGAACTGCTTCGACTTCGCGCCGGTGACCTGGTCGATGAGCGAGGAGTCGACGCCGGACGGTTCGAAGGTGTTCAGGCTCGTGGCGTCCGGCCCGTTGCTCGCGAGGATCGCGGTCTGGGTCTTGACCTGGTCGACGCCGAACTTGAAGTCGTAGCCGTCGAGGTACTGCGTGCGCGCCGGGTCCGTGCTCGCGTCCCAGTTGGGGTTCTTGACGAGCTTGAGCTCGGACCCCTGGGTGAACGACGAGATCATGTAGGGGCCGGTGGCGAGCGCCTTGTCACCGTAGGACTCGTCCTTGGTGTCCTTGGCCTGCGGGATCGGCGAGACCTGCGTGAAGGTGGTGAAGTACGGGAGGGTCTCCCAGCGCTTCTCGAGGTGGAAGACGACCGTCGAGTCGTCCGGGGCCTCGACGCCGGCGAAGGTGTCACCCGACTTGAAGGGACCCTTGTAGTCCTTGCCGCCCTTGAGGAAGTCGACCTGGTAGGTCGGCCCGGTCTCGGTGAAGGCGAACGAGCGCTTCACGGCATACGCGACGTCCTTGGCGGTGACGACCGAGCCGTCGCTGTACTTGATGCCCGGCTTGAGCTTGAAGGTCCAGGTCAGACCGTCCGAGGAGACCTGCCCGAGGTCGGTCGCGAGGTCGGGCACGAGCACCTGCTTGCCGCCGCGCTGGACGAAAGCGGTCAGCGAGCGCATCGTCAGGCGGGACATGATCGCCCCGGAGTCCACGTAGAACTGGGCGCTCGGGTCCATGCTGCTCGGTGCCGTGGAGTAGGGCACCGTCAGCGTGCCGCCCTTCTTGGCCGCCGGGTCCGTGGGAGCCGGTCCCTTGGCGTTGGGGTCGAGCGAGGCAGCGGCGGTGTCAATCTTGCCCCCCTGCGTGCTGTTGCCCGTCGAGGTGCCCGTGTTGCCGGCCGGTGCAGAGCATGCTGCGACCAGACCGATGGACGCGGCAGCTCCCACAGCAAGGACGGAAGTCCAGCGCATGTTGTTGCTCCTCTGTTTTCTCTGCAGTCCCGACTACTGGTTGCCGGGTACTTCGTGACCGGTGGCGGGGATCCGCTACCGACGGGTGTTGGGGTCGAACGCGTCGCGGATCGCCTCGCCGAGCAGGCTCAGCGCGAGCACGAGGATGGCGATCGACGCGACCGGGGGCCACAGGAACAGCGGGTAGACCGCGTAGGTGTTCTGGGCGAGCGCCACGGTCCGTCCCCACGAGGCCGTCGGCTCGACGAGGCCCGCTCCGAGGAAGGACAGCGTCGCCTCGGCCGCGATGTAGGTCGGGACGGCGATGGAGGCCGAGACGATGATCGGTCCGACGAGGTTGGGCAGGATCTCGCGGAAGAGGATCTGCCGGGTCGGGACGCCGATGACCTTGGCCGCCTGGACGAACTCGCGCTCCCTCAGGGAGAAGACCTCCCCGCGGATGAGCCGGGCCAGACCGACCCAGCCAAAGAAGATGAGCACCCCGAGCAGGACGCCGAAGCGCACGCTCGACGTCTGCTCGGACGTGAGGATCTGACCGCCACCCACCCGGTTCGTGACGATGGGGACGAGGGCGATGACGAGCAGCAGGTAGGGGAGGCTGAGCAGCAGGTCGATGACCCAGCTGATGACCTTGTCGACGGCGCCGCCGAGGTAACCGGCCAGCAGCCCGAAGACGATGCCGAAGAACGTCGAGGCGATGGCGGCGACGAAGCCGATGATCAGCGAGGGCCGGGCGCCGAAGGCCCACAGCGCGAAGAGGTCACGCCCGGTGCGCGGCTCCACCCCGAACCAGTGGTCCGCCGTCGCGCTGATGAGGGGGAGGGTGTTCCGCGACGAGATGAGGTCGGAGTGGTAGGTGTTGAGGACCTCCCCCTCCAGGTTGACGAGGGACCCGGCGAAGATCGCGACGAGGACGAAGAACACGAGGATGGCGAAGCAGACGATCGCCAGCTTGTCGCGCTTGAGCCGGGTCCAGGCGATCCGCGCGGGGGACCTGCCGTGGCTCGTCTCGTCGATCGGGACGCTGGGGTCGGGCTCGACAGCGGTCTGGATGCTGTCGGTCGCAACCGCAGATGGTCCGAGCGACAAGATCGACTCCGTCCTGGTGGGAACCTGGTGACGTCGTGTGGAGTACGGGGTTGCTGCTCCAGCCGCCAGCAGAGGTTGGTGCGGCGGCCTCACGATTCGGCGCAACACTGCCACACAACTGACGGCCGTTGAAGAAGACGTGAAGCGAGCGATGACAAATCGTTACCGATGGGCGGCAGTGCTCAACGACCGAGCAGCCGGTCCTTCAGCCACGCGAGGCGCACCGCGAGGCGCTCCTCGAACCCCCGGCCGGTCGGGCGGTAGTAGTCGGTGGCTCCGGCCAGGTCGTCCGGCAGGTACTGCTGGGCAACGACCCCGTCCTCCCCGTCGTGCGCGTAGCGGTAGCCGTCTCCGTGTCCGAGCCGTGCCGCCCCGGCATACCCGCTCCCCCTCAAGTGCGCCGGCACCAGGCCGCCCTTGCCCGCACGCACGTCGGCGATGGCCTCGTTGATGCCGAGGTAGGCGGCGTTCGACTTGGGCGCGAGGGCGTTGTGGACGACGGCCTGGCCGAGGATGATCCGCGCTTCCGGCATGCCGATCTGGGCCACTGCGTGCATTGCCGCAACGGCGGTCTGCAGCGCCGTCGGGTCGGCCATGCCGACGTCCTCGCTCGCGGAGATGACGATGCGCCGGGCGAGAAACCGTGGGTCCTCCCCCGCCTCGAGCATCCTCGCGAGGTAGTGGAGCGAAGCGTCGACGTCACTCCCGCGCATGGACTTGATGAGCGCGCTGGCGACGTCGTAGTGCTGGTCGCCGGCGCGGTCGTAGCGCACGGCCGCCTGGGCCACCGCCTGCTCGACGTGCGTCACGGTGATGGCCACCGGCCCCGCGGGCTCGTCCGTATGCCGGGTGACCGGCACCGCGTCGAGGGCCACCCCCGCGGCGGCCTCGAGGGAGGTCAGCGCACGACGGGCGTCCCCGCCGGCCATCCGGATGATGTGCGCCCGGGCGTCGTCGCTGAGGGTGTGCTCGCCGCTGAGACCGCGGGCGTCGACGAGCGCCGCGGCGACGACGTCGGCGATCTCCTCGTCCGACAAAGGTGTCAGGGTGACGAGGACCGACCGGGACAGCAGCGGCGAGATGATGCTGAACGAGGGGTTCTCCGTCGTCGCGGCGACGAGGATGACGAGGCGGTTCTCGACCCCGGGCAGGAGGGCGTCCTGCTGTGCCTTGGTGAAGCGGTGGATCTCGTCGAGGAAGAGCACGGTCTGCCGGCCGTAGAGGTCGCGGTCGCGGGCCGCGGCGTCCATAACGGCCCGCACGTCCTTCACGCCGGCGGTGACCGCCGAGAGCTCGACGAACCGCCGCTCCGCCGCCGTGGCGACGAGGTGCGCCAGCGTGGTCTTGCCGGTGCCCGGCGGCCCCCAGATGATCGCGGACAGCGGTCCGGCCGCGCCGCCGCTGCCCTGGATGAGCCGGCGCAGCGGGCTCCCCGTGCGCAGGGCCGCGGTCTGGCCACGCACCTCGTCGAGGCTGCGTGGCCGCATCCGGACGGCCAGCGGTGGCACGCCGGCACCCGAGGGGTCGGGGATGCCGTCAGCGCGCGCCGCCGCGAAGAGGTCGGATCCGGAGTCGCTCATCCCGAGCAGGATAACGGCCGGCGGGATGCTCCGACTGGCCGATCGACCCCGTCGCGAGAGGGACCCGGCAGGCGCGGCTGCGGACGGGAAGGCACGGCGTGGCAGGCTGGTCGGGTGCTCGACAGCGCCTCCACCCGCGCGACCCGGCTGGCCCGGCTCGGCGCCGCCACCGCCCGGCATCCGTGGCGCTTCATCGTCACCTGGCTCGTTCTCGTCGTGGCGGCCTTCGCCGTCGCGGTGGGCGGGGTCGGCGGCCAGTCGCTCTTCGACCGGCTCCACTCCGGCTCGCCCTCCTCGCCCGGTGAGGCGCAGCAGGGCCAGGACCTCCTGGTGGAGCTGGCGCCAACCGGCGAGCGCCTCATGCTGCAGGTGCACGGTGCCGACCTCCGGGCGGCGGCAGCGCTCACCGCGGCTGCCACGGCCACGAAGGACCTGCAGCTCATCTCCGGTGTCGGGTCGGTCCAGTCCCCCCTGCTCCTGCCCGAGGGTCCCGCCAACCCGGCTGCGGCAGGTCTCCTCGCCGGCGGGTCCACCTCGTCCGGAGGTTTCGTCACCGTCGTGGAGCTGCGTCAAGGCCTGACCGGAGAGCAGAGACAGGCCACCGAGACGGCGGTTCGCGGAGCCTTCGCCGCGGTCCTGGCGCAGCTCCCCGGGGCGAGCGGTGAGGTCGGCGGCGTGCAGCCGCTCATCCGGGCGATCACCTCCCAGATCGAGACGGACCTGCGCGCCGGTGAGGGCATCGCCCTCCCCCTCTCGTTCATCCTCATGCTCTTCGTCTTCGGTGGTTTCGTCGCGGCCGGGATGCCGATCGTCGGCGCGATCGCCGCCATCGGTGGCGCTCTGGCGTCGCTCTTCGGGTTCTCCCACCTTCTCGAGCTGGATGCGAGTGTCGTCAACGTCGTCACCCTCCTCGGACTCGGTCTCTCGATCGACTACGGCCTGTTGACCGTCAGCCGCTTCCGCGAGGAGCTCGCCTCGATCGCGGCTCGCGACCTCGACCACCGGCGACACGCGTTCAGCCGCGACGAGATCGTCGCGGCGACGTCGCGCACGGTTGCGACGGCCGGCCGGACCGTCCTGTTCTCCGGGCTGACCGTCGCCATTGCCCTCGCCGGGCTGCTGCTCTTCGAGGCGGACATCATGCGGGCCATCGGCGCGGCGGGCGTCTCGGTGGTCCTTGTCGCACTCGTCGTCGACCTGACGCTGATCCCTGCGCTCTGCGCCGTCGGCGCCCGCCGCCTGCTCGCCCGGGGCACCGAGCGCTCCGCGGACTCTGGGGTGTTCTCCCGGCTGGCGCGGTTCGTCCAGGCTCGGCCGATCACCATCATCGTCGTCACCATGGCGGCACTCGTCGCGCTGGCCTGGCCGGCCCTCTCGATGAGGCTCGTGTCCTCGGCTCAGGAGATGTTGCCGAGGAGCGCGCCGGAGCGGGTGTTCTTCGACCGGCTGGCACGCGACTACCCACAGCTGAGTGCCCCGAGCGTCACCGTCGTGGCGAAGGCCCCCCTCGCTGAGGCGCAGAGCTGGACGGCCGCCACCTTGGCGCACCTGCCCGGGGTGGAGCAGGCGAGCGCACGTGCGGTCACGCCCCAGGTCAGCGCGGTGGACCTCCGGGTCACCGGCGCCCCGACCGGCCCGCAGACCGAGCGCGTGATCACCGCGATCCGGTCGGACCGACCGTCCTTCACGACCTACGTCACCGGCCAGGGCGCGAGCCAGCGGGACTTCCTGGCCGGCATGGCGGCGCGAGCTCCGTATGCCGTGGGGCTCGTCGTCCTCGGCACCTTCCTGCTGCTCTTCCTCATGACCGGTTCGCTCGTGATCCCGCTCAAGGCCCTGATCCTCAACGTCGTCTCGCTCGGTGCCGCGCTGGGGGTGCTCGTCCTCGTCTTCCAGGACGGCCACCTGGAGAACATTATCGACTTCTCATCGGTCGGCGCGATCGAGTCGATGATCCCGTTCCTCGCCATCGCCTTCGGCTTCGGCCTGTCCATGGACTACGAGGTCTTCCTCCTGGCCCGGATCGCCGAGCTGCACCGCACCGGTGTCCCCAATGACCGGAGCGTCGCGCTGGGCCTGCAACGATCCGGCCGGATCATCACGTCCGCTGCCCTGCTCGTCATGGTGGTCTTCGCCGGGTTCGCGGCGGGCAAGCTGCTCGTCATCAAGGAGATCGGTGTCGCCCTCGTCGTGGCCGTGGCGCTCGATGCGACCCTGGTCCGGATGCTGCTTGTCCCGGCGACCATGACCCTCCTCGGGCGCTGGAACTGGTGGGCCCCCGCCCCACTGCGTGGCTGGCACCAGCGGCACGGCATCCGCGAGTGAGCCACCTGCCTTCGGTTACGTCGGGGATCACGGTGGGGCACGGACACGCCGGGCTCGTGGAGGCGTCCGGCGGCAGCCGCTTCGTCCACCACGACGTCGCTCTTCCGGCGGGAAGCACCTGGTATGCCGTGAACGGCGCCGTCGCCTTCCCCCGGGCCACCCACTCCGGAGGCATCTCCTGGACCGTCCTGGGCGGCCGCGACGGAGTGACGCGGCTGCTGGGCCGGCTGGCGGACCCGGGTGTCATCGTCGGCAGGACGCTCTCGATCACCCTCCCGCGGCAGCTGGAACCGTTGCTGCACCACCGCTTCCGGCTGGGAGCAGGCAGCAGCTGGGAGTGGCTGTGGACGACGGAGGCGCCCCTCGTACCGCCTCGGAGCGACCTGCTGCAGAAGCTCGGAGCAGCAGAGCTCAAGGAGATCGCCGCCTTCCTCGCGGACCACTTTCCCCAGGCGATCCATCACCTGGCGACCGACGCCGAGTGGTTCGCCCTTCGGCTGCGGGACGGGTCGCTCGGCGCGGTGGGAGCCTACAGCGCGGCGCAGGGGGCGGGATACCTGTCGTCGCTCGCCGTCTCGGCGCACCTGCGCGGTCGTGGCCTGGGCAGGCTCCTCACGGCATACCTCACGGATCGCGGGGTGCGCGAGCAGGGGCTGTGCACCCTCGCGGTGTACTCCGACAACGAGGTGGCTCGCTCGCTCTACACCTCGCTCGGCTACAAGACCGAGTGGCAGCTCGCGAGCCGTGCGGCGGTCTGCCTGCGGTGAGCGTCAGCCCGTGGCAAGGGCGTTGCCGCCGTCTCCCAGCTCTGGCTTCGCGTCGACCCCGGCCTCCTTGCGCTGCGCCGGCGTGATGGGGGCCGGGGCCCCGGTCAGCGGGTCGAAGCCGCCGCCGGACTTCGGGAAGGCGATGACCTCCCGGATCGAGTCCGTCCCGGAGAGCAGCGCACAGATCCGGTCCCAGCCGAAGGCGATGCCACCATGCGGCGGGGCGCCGTAGGCGAAGGCGTCGAGGAGGAAGCCGAACTTCTCCTGGGCGTCCTCCGTGGAGAGGCCCATGACCTTGAAGACCCGCTCCTGGATGTCGCGCCGGTGAATGCGGATCGAGCCGCCAGCGATCTCGTTGCCGTTGCAGACCATGTCGTAGGCGTAGGCGAGTGCCTCGCCCGGCGACGTGTCGAAGGAGTCCTCGAACTCCTTCTTCGGGGAGGTAAACGCATGGTGCACCGCCGTCCACGCGCCCCCGCCGACGGCGACGTCACCGGCAGCGACCGCCTCGCTCGTCGCCTCGAAGAGGGGGGCGTCGAGGACCCACAAGCACCCCCAAGCGCTCTCGTCAATGAGGCCACACCGCCTGCCGATCTCCAGCCGGGCGGCGCCGAGCAGGCCGCGCGCGGGCTTGGTCGCCCCGGCGGCGAAGAAGATGCAGTCACCGTTGCTCGCGCCGACGTGGGCGGCCAGCCCGGCGCGCTCACCCTCGGAGAGGTTCTTGGCCACCGGGCCACCGAGCTCGCCGTCGTCGCCGACGAGGACGTAGGCCAGGCCCTTGGCGCCACGCTGCTTGGCCCACTCCTGCCACGCGTCGAGCTGTTTGCGTGGCTGCGACGCGCCGCCGGGCATGACGACGCCACCGACGTACTCCTGCTGGAAGACGCGGAACGTGGTGTGGGAGAAGAACTTCGTGCAGTCGGTGAGCTCCTGCCCGAAGCGGATGTCGGGTTTGTCGCTGCCGTAGCGCGCCATGGAGTCGGCATAGGTGAGCTGCGGGAAGGGGGTCGGCAGGTCGACGCCGATGAGCTTCCACAGTGCCGTCGCGATTTCCTCCCCGAGGGCGATGATGTCGGCCTGCTCGACGAAGCTCATCTCGACGTCGAGCTGGGTGAACTCCGGCTGGCGGTCGGCCCGGAAGTCCTCGTCCCGATAACACCGGGCGATCTGGTAGTACCGCTCCATGCCGGCCACCATCAGCAGCTGCTTGAACAGCTGGGGGCTCTGCGGAAGGGCATACCAGGAGCCGGGCTGTAGCCGCGCGGGGACAATGAAGTCTCGGGCCCCCTCGGGCGTCGACCGAGTCATCGTCGGAGTCTCGATCTCGACGAAGTCGTGTGCTGCCAACACCGTTCGCGCCGCCGCGTTGACCTTGGACCTCAGCCGCAGGGCGGCCCCCTGGGCGGGGCGGCGCAGGTCGAGGTAGCGGTACCTCAGCCGGGTCTCCTCACCGACGGTGACCCGTTCGTCGATCTGGAAGGGCAGCGGCGCGCTGGGGTTGAGCACCTCGAGCTCCGCCGCGACGACCTCGACATCGCCCGTGGGCAGCTCGCTGTTGGCGTTGCCCTCGGGCCGGGCCCGCACCTCGCCGGTGATCCGTACGCAGAACTCGTTGCGCAGGTCGTGCGCCTCGCCCTTCTCGAGGACCTCGTCGCGGACGACCACCTGCACGACGCCCGACGCATCGCGCAGGTCGAGGAACGCCACCCCACCGTGATCGCGCCGACGGGCAACCCAGCCCGCGAGCGTGACAGTCTGGCCGGAGTGGCCGGCACGCAGCGTGCCGGCCTCGTGAGTGCGAAGCACAGGGTGTTCCTTCGGGTGGGTGACGAGACGGTATGCCGGGCACCCGCCTGCGGGCGGGGCGGCTGGCCCATCCTACGGAGTGGGCGCAGTCCCCCTCGAACCCATATCCACCGGCGGACCAGGACGCCAGCGCCGTGACCGGCGCATCGCCTCGAACAGGCACCGGGCCAGCACCCACCGGGCTCGCAGGATCGTCTTAAAGCTCCGCCAGACCAGCGGGGTCTGGTTGCGGTCGTGCAGCCGCCGCGCGACCGACGGCTGTTCCAGATGCGTCATCTGCCGGTGCGTGTTGCCCACGAGCCCGAGCCAGAGGTCGTGCGACTCGGTGACGTAACCGGGGATCGGCAGCACCGAGGGGACGATGTCGCGGCGCAGCCCCATGGCGCAGCCGACGTACCAGCGGACGCCGATCATCGTCGCGACGATGTTGCCGCGGTGGCGCCGGGAGTCCTTCCCGCGCAACGGCCATCGCGGCGGCTCCAGCGGCTCCCCGAGCACGGAGACGCTCGTCGCGACGACCGCCGTCCTCGCGAGCGCGACGAGCATGGCGTCCAGCCGACCGGGCAACCAGACGTCGTCCTGGTCCGACAGGAGGATGAAGGTGCCGCGGCTCAGCGCGATCGCCCGCTCGAACGCCCGCACGTAGCCGAGGTTGGTCTCGTTGTGGTGCAGCCGGATCCGTGAGTCGCCGATGCCGTGCACGATGGCCACCGTGTCGTCATGACTGGCGTCGTCGACCACGACGACCTCGTCGTCCGGGCCCAGCTGGGCGAGGATCGAGTCGAGCTGCTCCTGGATGAAGCGGTCCCCGTCGTACGCCGCGAGGCAGACGCTCGCCCGCACGGGCGCTGGGTCAGCCATCCGTCGCTGGAGTCGGCTGCGCGGACATGCTCCGGTATGCCGGGTGCCAGGGCCACGGGTCGTCCTGCCGGCGGAGGCTGCTCCAGCCACTCCGCTTCGCGCCCCAGGCGGCCATGATGCCGACCACGGCGCCGGAGTTGTGCAGCTGCCCGGCGAGCACTGCGGCATACGCGTCGTCGAGCGGCACCCAGAGCCCGCGGATCTCGGCCTCCTCGCCCTCTCTGGAGAAGCGCCGGTCTGCGCTGGCGTCCTCGACATCGCGCGCGAGGAATACGCGCAGCACCTCGGAGAGCCCTCCGGGTGAGGAGTTGAAGTCCAGAAGGACGTCCCAGCGGTCGGCGACGAGGCCCGCCTCCTCCAGCAGCTCGCGGGCAGCGGCCTGCCACGGGGGCTCACCGGCGACGTCGAGCAGGCCCGCCGGCAGCTCCCACTCGCTGGTGCGCACCGGGTGGCGGTACTGCTTGATCAGGACGACGTGGTCGACGCCGTCGATGTCCCGCAGCGCCACGATGACGACGGCGCCGGGGTGCTCGACGTACTCCCGGGTGACCGGGCCGGCAGCCCCGAGCTCGACGGTGTCCCGGCGGACGTCCCAGACCAGACCGTGGTAGGCGACGTCGGACGCGCTGACGGGGCGGTCGACGACCTCGTCACCGAGATCCGAGCGAGAGCCGGTGGGCAGCTGCACCTCAGCGCGAGACGGCAGGGACCGGCGCGCCGTCGCGGACCTCGACGACGGTGTCCTCGTCCGACCTGACCCGGGGACGCTCGACCTCGACGAGCCGTTCGCCACGCTGGCGGTCCAGCGCGGCCCCGACGAGCCCCGCGAAGAGCGGGTGCGCGCGCTGCGGGCGGGAGAGGAACTCGGGGTGGGCCTGGGTCGAGACGTAGTAGGGGTGGACGTCCGCGGGGAGCTCGACGAACTCGACGAGCTCGCGGTCAGGGGAGAGCCCGGAGAAGACCAGGCCCGCCTCCTCCAGCTGTAGGCGGTAGCCGTTGTTGACCTCGTAGCGGTGGCGGTGGCGTTCCTGGACCTCGTCCTTGCCGTAGGCCTTCGCGATGACGCTGCCGTGGGTGAGCTGGGCGGGATAGAGACCGAGCCGCATCGTCCCGCCGAGGTCGCCGGCGCCGTCGACGAAGGCCTTCTGCTCCTCCATCGTCGCGATGACGGGGTCCTCGGTGCCCGGGTCGAACTCCGACGACGACGCCCCCGCGATGCCGGCGACGTTGCGGGCGTACTCGATGACCATGCACTGCAGCCCGAGGCAGAGCCCGAGCGTCGGGATCTGCCGCTCCCGGGCCCACCGGAGTGCTCCGAGCTTGCCCTCGATGCCGCGCACCCCGAAACCGCCGGGGACGAGGATCGCGTCGACGCCGCCGAGGGCGCGTTGGGCACCGGCCTCGGTCTGGCACTCGTCGCTGGCGACCCAGCGGATGTTCACCTTGGCGTTGTGCTGGAAGCCGGCCGCTCGCATCGCCTCGGTCACCGAGAGGTAGGCGTCCGGCAGGTCGATGTACTTGCCGACCAGGGCGATCTCCACATCGTGCTCGGGGTCGTGGATCCGCTGGAGCATGAGGTCCCAGTCGTGCCAGTCCACGTCGCGGAAGTTCAGGCCCAGGCGCCGGATGACGTAGGCGTCCAGGCCCTCCCGGTGCAGCACCTTCGGAATGTCGTAGATGCTCGACGCGTCGCTGGCAGCGGCGACCGCCTCGACCTCGACGTCGCACATGAGGGAGATCTTGCGCTTGATCCCCTCGGGGATCTCACGGTCCGCCCGCAGGACGAGCCCGTCCGGCTGGATGCCGAGCTGGCGCAGGGCGGCCACGGAGTGCTGGGTCGGCTTGGTCTTCAGCTCGCCGCTCGGCGCGAGGTAGGGCACGAGCGAGACGTGGAGGAAGAAGACGTTGTCACGGCCGATCTCGTGGCGCACCTGTCTGGCGGCCTCGAGGAACGGGAGGGACTCGATGTCACCGACCGTGCCGCCGACTTCGGTGATGATGACGTCGGGGGCGTCCTTGCGGCCCGTCGCCATCTGGCGCATCCGGACCTTGATCTCGTTCGTGATGTGCGGGATGACCTGCACCGTGTCGCCGAGGTACTCCCCCCGGCGCTCCTTGGCGATGACCTCGCTGTAGATCTGGCCCGTCGTCACGTTGGCCGAGCCGACGAGGTGGACGTCGAGGAAGCGTTCGTAGTGGCCGATGTCGAGGTCGGTCTCGGCGCCGTCATCAGTGACGAACACCTCGCCGTGCTGGAACGGGTTCATGGTGCCCGGATCCACGTTGAGGTAGGGATCGAGCTTCTGCATCGTCACCCGCAGCCCGCGCGACCGGAGCAGGTTCCCGAGGCTCGAGGCGGTCAGCCCCTTGCCGAGCGAGGAGGCCACGCCTCCGGTCACAAAGATGTGTTTCGTCTGCTCCGCCACGGGATTACAGTCTATGTCAGTTCTCCGGCCCTGGCGTACCACGACACCCACTGCCGGGCGGTGCCTTCACCGTCTGCCCAGGACCGCGCTCGGGCGCGACCACGTCGCGACAGCTCGGCACGCCGCTCAGCGTCCCCGAGGAGACCGTCGACCGCTGCGGCCAGCACTGCCGGACTGGCGGCGGGCACGAGCGCCCCCGCGCCGGCCAGGAGGTCGGGCAGGCCGCCCACGTCGGTGGCGACGACAGGGGTGCCGGCCGCCATGGCCTCCTGGACGACGAGCGCGCGAGCCTCCCACGCACTGGGCAGGACGAAGACGGTGGCCGCACGCAGCCAGGAGTCGATGTCGGTGCGGGCACCGATGAACCGCACACAGGTCCCCGCCGCTGTCTGCTCGAGGTCGGCGAGCAGAGCCGGGTCGCCGTCCCCGATAACGGCCCAGACCACGGGTGTCTGCAGCTCACCGGCTGCCGTCACCAGCACCCGGAGCGACTTCTGGGGGGCGATCCGCGAGATCGTCACGACGAGCGGGAGGTGCAGGACGTCGCGGCCCAGCAGCGTCACGGCCAGGGCAGAGCGCTCCTGCGGGTTCGGCACGTCCTGGGTGAGGAGCGACACCACCCGAGGCGACGGCACTGGGGCCAGCTCGGCGGCCCGAGCCCCGAGCTGCTGAGCCCGGGCAACCAGATCGCTGCTGGCACCGGTGACGAGGTCCGCGGCGCGGACGACGCGCAGCGCCACCGCGGCGCCGGCCTTCGCCCCCGCACCGTGAGCGCCGCCGGACGGCGCGCACGCACCGTGCCAGGGCACCGCGTTGTGCAGCGATACGACGAACCGTGGCCGGTGCCGGGCAGCGCCGAGCGACCGCGACCGCGACCGAGGGAGCGACCTCAGCGGCCCGAGCGGCCCGAGCGGCCCGAGCGACAGGGTCACCAGGGCCCCTGCCTGCAGCCCGTGCGCGTGCACGACGTCCGCGCCGGCGAGCAACCGGCGCATCCGGGGCACCCACCGCACGGCACCGCCCGCCGCCGGCCACCACCGCAGGGCGTCGGCCCAGCCGAAACGGTCGGCGGTCCGGGGGTCCGTCACGACCTTGACCTCGTGGCCGAGGCGGCGCAGCTCCTCGCTGAGCTGACCGACGTGGACGCCGATCCCCCCGGTGCTGCGCCCGACGACCATGACCACCCTCATCCGCGTCTGCGCATCCGGGCGAGCGTGGCGGTCGCGGTCTCCCGGTCGCCGGCCGCGACGAGCGCCACCTGCAGGCCCACCGCCACGACGCCCACGACGACGCCTTGGAGCAGGGCCGGGAGGAGGCCGTCCACGGTCCAGACACTCGTCAGCGCCATCCCTGCGGCCGCCGCGACGAGCGCGGCGCCGACGGCCACGAGAGTGGACCGCCGCAGCCCCGTCAGGGCTTCGGTCCCCCATGACCGGGCGGTCGCGGCGACGAGGTCGAGCGCCGCGATGGTCATGCCGATGGAGCTGGCGAGACCCAGGACCGTGAGGGTGGTCGCCGGCAGGGTCCCCGGCTGCACGAGGGCGAGCGGCACCGAGCCGGCGATGAGCCATCCGGCAGCCACGGCGGAGCCCGCGAGCAGGGGCCTTCCCCGCACGTAGAGGGCGCGGGTGAGCAGCGCTGCCACACACAGGGCCGGCAGTCCCGGGGCGAAGGCGAGGATGGCGTCCGGCATGGCGTCGAGCACCTCCCGCCCCGCACTCGACGTCCGGGCTGCGTCGAGGCTCGCGAAGAACTCCCCGACCGGCCGAGCGACCGCGGCCAGGGCCCCCGCGCCGCCGGCCCCGAGGATGACGATGGCGCGCAGGCTCCGGGCCAGCACCGGACGTGCCGCGTCGCCGTCCCGGTCCCGGGCGGCCTGCCCCCGGTGGGTGACGGTGGAGAGCCCGTCCATCGTCGCGAGCGCCGGGAAGGTGCTGATCGCGAGCGGAACGGCGAGCACGGCATACGGGAGGAGGTAGACGGTCTGGACGTAAGTGTGGACGTTGAGCACCCCGATGCCCGACCGGTTGGTCACGAGAATGGTCGCGAGCACCGCGTACTGCTGGGCGATCAGCGCGAGGATCCCTGCCGCGGCGAGCGACCTCACCCGAGCCGCCGCCCCCTCCGGGAAGTGCAGCGTCAGGCGCAGTCGCACGCCCGAGCGCCACAGCGGGACCACGAGGGGCAGGCTCAGCATGACCACTCCGATGGTGGTTCCGCCCGCGAGCGCGAAGGTCGCGGCGACCGGCACCTCCTTGATCGAGCGAGCGGCCCCGGCCAGGTTCCCGTAGGCGGCATAGCTGACGATCACCACGAGGCTCGACAGCAACGGGGCCAGGGCTGCCGCGAGGAACCGGCGGTGTGCCTGGAGCACCCCGCCGAGGACGATGCCGATGCCGTAGAGGACCACCTGGGGTGCGAAGAGGCGCAGCAGGTATGCCGCGAGGTCACCTCCTCCGGGACACGCTCGCTCGTCGACGAGCCACCGGCCGATCGGCTCGGCCAGGAGGAGCAGGAGGACCGTGGCCGGGAGGAGGAGCGTCACGGTCCAGGTGAGCAGGGCGGAGCCGATCCGATCCGCGTCAGCGGGTCTGCCCCGGCCGATGGCCCCGGCGATGAGCGGCACGGCGACGGCAGCCAGGGCGCCGCCCGCCGCGACCTCGAAGAGGACGTTTGGCACGCTGTTCGTGGCCTGGTAGACGGTGCCCACGCAGGTCGCCCCGACCGACCGCGAGAACTCCAGCCACCGCGCAAAGCCGACGAGCCGGGCAGCGAGGGTGACGACCGCGATGAGCCCGGCAGCCGCGGCGATGCCGCGGCCGGAGCCGTTGCGTCGGCTCACGCGAGGGCCTCACCGCGAGGGTGCCCGGACGGTCGGCCCCACGCATCGAGCTCACGCAGGACCGGTGTCGACTCGATCACCGCGGTGAAGCTCACCCTCTCGGAGGCGAGGGTCAGGGCCGTCAGCACACCAAGCGCGACCAGCTGACCGGGTCGACCCCACCGTTCGACGAGCGCGACGCCCAGCAGTGCGCCCGCAGCGTTCGCCCCGGTGTCGCCGAGCATCGAGGCGCCGGCGAGGTCGTCCCGCAGCGCGGCGGCTGCAGAGCCGACCGCGACGGAGGCCGAGGCGACGGAGGCGCCGGCGGCAGTCGACCCGGTGAGAGACACCGCGGCGCCGAGCAGCAGCGTCGCCTTGAGCGCCCGCCCGGGGCGCAGGTCGAGCAGGTTCACGAGGTTTGCCGTTCCGGCGACGACGGAGCAACCGAGGAGGACGTCGACGGCTGCAGCCCGGTTGGCTCGGACGGCCGTCGGGTCGCGGTCTGCGCCGACGAGCGCCGCAGCGAGCACGCCGGTCACGGCCAGACCGAGCACCTTGCCCGCGCCGGTCGTCACCTGGCCTCGGCCGAGAGCCGAGAGGTGCCCGCGCAGCCCCCTGCTCGAGGCGTCCCCCGCGAGGTCGTCGAGGGCGCCGAGGGCGCCCGCCCCGACGACCGCCACGACGCCCGCTCGGGAACCGGAGAGGAACGAGCCCGCCGCGGCTCCGAGGACGTATGCCGGGCCTTCCAGGAGCGTCACCGGGCGACCTGCGTGGTTGGTCCGGGTCCACCGGTCGCGGCCGCCCGGCGGCCACCGGCGCAGCATGCGGGCGGTCGTGCTGGTGGCAGCCGCAGCAACGGCGACGGCGGCGAGCCGACCGCGCGTGGACGTGCTCACCGGGCCGGAGGCACCGCGGACTGGGCGTCCGGTGAGATCCCGAAGTGCCCCGTCGTGCCCAGTCGCTGGCCAACCAGGGACAGCACGATCACGCCGGCACCCATGACGGTGTCCGCGTGGTCGACGGTCGAGATGCCCCGTGCTGCGGTGGCGTCCTTGCGGATCGCGGTGACGAGGCTGCTGGTCACCTCCTGGCCGACGGCGGTCGACGGCTGGCCCGCGGCGACGACGACGCCTGCGGACTTCGCGTCGAGGGCAGTGGCGAGACTCATCATGCTTGCCGTCTGGGCACCCACCGACGCGGCGGTCCCGGCGATCGGCCCGGTGATCATCACAGCGAGGTCAGCCCGATCCAGGGTGCTCTGGGTGAAGTCGATCAGCCCCGCCTGCTTGAGCGTTCCGAGCGCCTGGGCACCGTAGGTCGCCGGGTTGTCCTCGTCGACCGCCGAGCGCATGAGGACAGTGGCGAGGACGAGCGCGAGGACGGAGTCCCCGTCACCGGTGGTGCTCAGCGCGAGGGTCCCCGCAGCCTTTTGGGTGGCGGCGGCGCGCGCCGT
>JAABUN010004264.1_pt1 | contig 19918 bp, 19 predicted proteins | sample 5559311 | NCBI WGS metagenome assembly JAABUN01 (sample SAMN10711877, study PRJNA513370) | rock metagenome | isolation source: Antarctica rocks | place: Antarctica: Victoria Land, Siegfried Peak sud
TTGAATCAACTACCCGGCCCCTCGTCAAACAAAATCTACACCGACATCGGCGCCACTCGCTCATCGGTCGTGCTTCGCTTTGTGCTGATCGGGAAGCCGCTCGCCGTCATCCACCTGGGCAGTAACTAATTGTCAGAAAAAGGAGGGGGCTGGGGGGGGTTCTCCCCCCAGCCTTCCTGACGTCCGGCCCTATCCCAGCAGTACCCCGTGGTCCCGCAGGAATCCCAGCAGCGGCAGCAGCGGCAATCCCAGGATCGCGGCGTGTTCGCCCCGCACCTCGCGGAACAGGTGCGCCCCCAGCCCCTCCAGCCGGTAGGCTCCGACCGAGGCCAGCACCGCCTCGCCCTCCGCCGCCAGATAGGCATCGAGGAATTCGCCGGAGAATTCCCGCATCGTCAGCCGCGGCCGCGCCAGATGCTGCCAGACCCGCCCGCCATGCCGCCAGCAGACCAGTGCCGTCACCAGCTCGTGCGGCCGGCCGCGGAGCGCCAGCAAGTGGCCGCGCGCCGCCGCCAAATCCGCCGGCTTGTCGAACCAGCGTCCCTCGCACACCAGCAACTGGTCGGCGCCGAGCACCAGCGCCTCCGGGTGCCGCCGCGCCAGCCGGACCGCCTTGGCATCGGCCAGCAGCATCGCCGCCTCGTCCGGCGGCAACCCCTCGGCCTGAGCGCTTGCCTTGATCGCCGCTTCGTCCACCGCCGCGGCCTGCACGGTGAAGCGCAGCCCGGCGGCCGTCAGCACCGCGGCCCGGGCGGCCGAGGCCGAGGCCAGCAGCAACCGCGGATCGGCCCGCTGGATCACGCCTTCGCCGGCGGCGGCACGGGCTGGCCCGCGGCCCGGCCGCGCCGCTGGTGCCAGGCCTCGATCAGTTGCAGCACGGTCGCCGCCGTTTCCTCGATGCTGCGGCGGGTCACGTCGATCACCGGCCAGCCGTGCTGGGTGCACAGCCGCCGCGCCGCCAGGATCTCGGCCTTCACGGAGTCGTGGTCGACGTAGTCGTTGGTGTCCTGCCGCACCCCGTCGGCGCCGATCAGCCGCAGCCGGTGGCGGCGGATTTCGATCAGCGCGTTGGTCTCGATGGTCAGCCCCACCACCGGGCAGGGCGGGCTGTCGAGTTCGTGCGGCAGCACGGCGTTCGGCACGATCGGCACGTTGGCCGCCTTCACCCCACGGTTCGCCAGGTAGAAGCACGTGGGTGTCTTGGACGAGCGTGAAACTCCCACCAGGCAGACGTCGGCCTCGGCGATGCCGGCCGCGCCCTGGCCATCGTCGTGCGCCAGCACGTAGTGCATGGCGTCGATCCGGCGGAAGTAGTCGGCGTCCATCACGTGCTGCGCCGCGCGCTTTTCCCGCGCCCGGGCGCCGAGCTGGCCCTGCAGCAGGTCCACCACCTGGTCCAGCACCGACAGGCAGGTCACGCCGAGGCGTTCGCAGCGTTCCTCCAGCGCGTGCCGCAGGCTGCGGTCGACCAGGGTGAACAGCACCGGGCCGGGTTCGTGCTCCAGCCCCTCCAGCACGCGGTCGAGTTGCAGGCGGGAACGGATGAGGCTCCAGCGATGGTGGATGACGTGGTGGTCCTCGAACCGCGCCAGCGTCGCGCGGGCGATCGAGTTCAGGGTCTCCCCGGTGCTGTCGGACACCAGGTGCAGGTTGATGAGTCGTTGGGGCATGGCCAGGCAATGCGGTTGCCTGGGGATCATAGCGCATGGCCCTGGGGATATCGGGGAAAACTATCGCGGCAACCGCGCCGGATGGGGACAACACGGGATGAAGGGTCGGCAGCGCGGTACCAGGGAGGGTTTCCCGCCGCCGCCGCCGGATTTCGGGACGGACCCGATTCGACCCGCCGACTCAACGGGTTGCCGCCTGCCCTGCCTGTGGACAGGTGTGGGGGCCGCGGTGAGTCGCGCTGCGTCCCCATGACTCACAGGCCCTACTACTCCTACCACCTTTAAAGAATCCTGAATCTTTGTAGAAGGATGCGCCATGCCGATCGCCCAATCCACGAAACCGCTGCTGCGCGCCCTGGCCGGCGAGTCGGTCTGGCCGCCGCCGCTGTGGCTGATGCGCCAGGCCGGCCGCTACCTGCCGGAATACCGCGAGCTCCGCCGCCAGGCCGGCGACTTCATCGCACTGTGCACCACCCCGGCCCTGGCCGCCGAGGTCACGCTGCAACCCATCCGCCGCTACGGCTTCGACGCGGCGATCCTGTTCTCGGACATTCTGATGGTGCCCTGGGCGATGGGCCAGCCGCTCCGCTTCGCCGAGGGCGAGGGACCGCTGCTGGAACCGGTCCGCGATGCCGCGGCCATCGGGGCGATGCAGGTGGAAGGCATCGCCAACCGCGCCGCGCCCATCATGGAGACGGTCGGCCGGGTGGCCACGGGGCTGCGGGCCGCGCATCCCGAGGTGGCGCTGATCGGCTTCGCCGGCAGCCCCTTCACCGTCGCCTGCTACATGGTGGAGGGCCGCGGCAGCAAGGATTTCGCCGCCACCCGCGGCCTGGCCCATGCCGATCCAGCGCTGTTCGCCCAACTGATCGCCAAGCTGGTGCAGGCCACCACGGACTACCTATGCGCCCAGGCCGAGGCCGGCGCCGAGGTGCTGATGCTGTTCGACAGTTGGGCCGGCGTGCTTCCGCCCAACCAATTCCGCGCCTGGGTGATCGAACCCACGGCGGCGCTGGTCCGCGCCGTCCGTGCCCGGCACCCGACGATCCCGATCATCGGCTTTCCCCGCCTGGCCGGGCCGATGCTGCCGGAATACGGCCGGCGGACCGGCGTCCAGGCGCTGGCGATCGACACCACCATGGACCCGGCCTGGGCCGCCGCCGCGGTGCCGCCGGGGCAGGCGCTGCAGGGCAACCTCGACCCGCTCTCGGTGGTGGCGGGCGGCGAGGCCATGGCAACGGAGGCGCGGGGCATCCTGGACACCATGCGCGGGCGGCCCTTCGTGTTCAACCTCGGCCATGGGATCGAGAAGGTGACGCCCACGGCGCACGTGGCGGCATTGGTCGCGCAGGTAAGGGCGGCGTGAAGGGCAGCCAGCAAGGCGGGGGTCTGGGGGAGTTCTCTCCCCCGGCCTTCTTGACCTACAACCACGCCATGTCATGTCCCCGAACGATGGATCAGACTCCCCCCCGGCCGAAGGTTGCGGTCGTGCTGTTCAACCTCGGCGGACCCGACGCGCCCGAAAGCGTCCGGCCTTTCCTTGAGAACCTGTTCACCGACCCCGCCATCCTGCGGGTGCCGGGCTTCGTCCGCCTCTGGCTCGGCCGGTTCATCGCCGCCCGCCGCACCAGGGCGGCCACCGCGAACTACGCCATCCTCGGCGGCCGGTCGCCGCTGCGGGAACTGACCGAGGCGCAGGGGACCGCACTGGAGGCCGCACTGAACGCCGGCGGAACGGCCGAGTACCGCTGCTTCGTCGCGATGCGCTACTGGCACCCGTTCAGCGACGAGGCCGCCCGTGCGGTGCGCGACTGGGGCGCCGACGAGGTCGTGGCGCTGCCGCTCTATCCGCAATTCTCCACCACCACCACCGGGTCGTCCATAACCGCCTGGGAGGCCGCCTGCGCGGAGATCGGCCTTCGCCTGCCGACCACCACGCTGTGCTGCTGGCACTCCGACCCGGCCTTCGCCGCCGCGACCGCCCGCCTGGTGCGGCACGCGCACGACACCGCCCGCGCCACGCTGCCGGCAGGGGTGCCGCTGCGCATCCTGTTCTCGGCGCACGGCCTGCCCGAGGCCATCGTGAAGAGCGGCGACCCCTACCAGTGGCAGGTGGAGCGCACCGTCGCCGCGGTGGTGGCGCAGCTCCGCATCGCGCCGCTCGACCACGTGGTCTGCTACCAGTCGCGCGCCACGCCGCAGAAATGGATCGGCCCGAGCACCGAGGCCGAGTTGGAACGCGCCGCGCACGACAAGGTCGCGGTCCTGATCTGCCCCATCGCCTTCGTGTCCGAGCATTCGGAAACGCTCGTGGAACTCGACGTGGAATACCGCGAGGCCGCCGGGAAGCTTGGCGTCCCTGGCTATTTCCGGGTGCCGGCGCAGAACAGCGACGGGGGGTTCATCGCGGCGCTGGCCGGCCTGGTGCGCCAGGTGCGCGAGGGTGCGCGGGGCCGCCTGTGCAGCTTCGCCGGGACGCGGCAATGCCCGAAGCCGCTGGCCGACTGCCCGCACGCCAAGCTAACGGCCCGCGTGAAGGAAGCGGCGTGACCTGGCCGGCATGAGCGTGCCTACCCCCCGCCGGCCGGCCGCCGTGCTGTTCGATTGCGACGGCGTCCTGGCGAACAGCGAGGGGCTGGTGAACCGCCTGGTGGCCGCGGACCTGACCGCGCGCGGCTGGCCGATGTCGCCGGCGGAGGCGCGGGAAGCCTTCCTCGGCATGGCGCTGCCGGACATGGTGCCGATGGTGGCAGCACGGCTTGCCGGCCTGCCCGCCGACTGGGGCCACGCGCTGTCCGTGGTGATCGCCGCCGCGCTGGTGGCCGAGGTGGAGGCCGTGCCCGGCGCGCGGGATGCGGTGCGGGCGGTGGCCGCTTCCGGCATCCCGGTGGCGGTCGTCTCCAACTCCTCGCGTTCGGAACTCGCGGCCAAGCTGGCGCGGTTGGAATTGGCGTCGCTTTTCGCTGGCCGCGCCTTCAGCTTCGAGGACGTGGCCCGGCCGAAGCCGGCGCCCGACCTGTACCAGGCAGCGGCGCGGGCCTGCGGCGCCGACCCGGCCGATTGCGTGGTGGTCGAGGACAGCCTGCTCGGCGCCAGGGCCGGCCTCGCCGCCGGCTGCCGCGTGCTGGGGCTGACGCTGGAGACCGACGCCGCGGTGTTCCTGGCGATCGGCGCCGAACCCTTCGCCGCCATGGCCGACCTGCCCGCCCTGCTAGGGGTCGCCGGATGACGCTGCAGGCGCTGGCGCCCTTCTACCTGTGGACCAAGTCGGCCCATCTGATCGCGGTGTTCGCCTGGATGGCCGGGTTGTTCTACCTGCCGCGGCTTTATGTCTACCACTCGCGCGCCACGGCCGGCGGCGAGGCCAGCGAAACCTTCAAGACCATGGAGCGCCTGCTGCTGCGCGCCATCATGAACCCGGCGATGATCGCCGCCTGGGTGCTCGGGCTGGTGCTCGTGGCGACGCCGGGCGTGGTCGATTGGGGGGCCGGCTGGTGGCATGGCAAGCTGCTGGGCTTCCTCGGCATGACGGCCTTCCACGGCCACCTGGCGGTGGCGCGGAAGGGCTTCGCCGCGGAGGGCCGGCCGCGTTCGGAACGCTACTGGCGGGCGGTGAACGAGGTGCCGACCCTGCTGCTGGTGCTGATCGTGGTCATGGTGATCGTCAAGCCGTTCTGAAATCGGGATGATTGGCCCCGATGATTGGCAGGGAGGGCTTGACATCCTCGCGCCATGGCACCTACTCGTGGTTGACGGGCGAAGGCGCGAACGTCGGTGGGGTGTTTTCCCCGGCATCGCTTCGAACCTCGTGGGCGATGGTCCTTCCACACCGCCGCCGTTCTCCCTTCATCCTGTTCCTCGGGACATCGCCCGCCGCCGGCCCTAACCATTTCTGAATGGGTCAGGCTCGCAGCGTGGGTGGAAAGCCCAGGGCCTCGCGCGGGTCCTCCGCGCTGCCGCTGGCGTCAATGGGAGGATCCCGCTCCCCCTCGCACCCGGATGCGCCGCCGCTCATGCACCTTTCCGAACTCAAGGCCAAAAGCCCCGCCGACCTGCTTTCCTTCGCCGAGGAGATGCAGATCGAGAACGCCTCGTCCCTGCGCAAGCAGGACATGATGTTCGCCATCCTGAAGCAACTGGCCGAGAACGAACAGGCGATCTACGGCGAAGGCACGCTGGAGATCCTGCCAGACGGCTTCGGCTTCCTGCGCAGCCCGCAGGCCAATTTCCTGCCCGGACCGGACGATATCTATGTTTCTCCGGCGCAGGTGAGGCGCTTCGCGCTGCGCACCGGCGACACCGTGGAAGGCCAGATCCGCGCGCCGAAGGATGGCGAGCGGTACTTCGCGCTGCTCAAGGTCAACGCCATCAATTTCGAGCCGCCCGAGGCGCTGCGCCACCGCATCAATTTCGACAACCTGACGCCGCTGTACCCGAGCCGTCGGCTGAAGATGGAGAACCCCGAGGCCGAAACCAACGCCAAGGGGATCACCAAGGACCATACCCACCGCGTCATCGACCTGATCGCGCCGATCGGCATGGGACAGCGCGCGCTGATCGTCTCGCCGCCGCGCACCGGCAAGACGGTGATGCTGCAGAACATCGCCAAATCGATCAGCGCCAACCACCCCGACGTCTTCCTGATGGTGCTGCTGATCGACGAGCGGCCCGAGGAAGTCACCGACATGGCCCGCACGGTGCGCGGCGAGGTGGTGGCCAGCACCTTCGACGAACCCGCCACGCGGCACGTGCAGGTGACCGAGATGGTGCTGGAGAAGGCCAAGCGCCTGGTCGAGCACAAGCGCGACGTGGTGATCCTGCTCGACAGCATCACGCGGTTGGGGCGGGCCTACAATTCCGTGGTGCCGAGCAGCGGCAAGGTGCTGACCGGAGGCGTCGACGCCAACGCGCTGCAACGGCCGAAGCGGTTCTTCGGCGCGGCGCGGAACATCGAGGAGGGCGGTTCGCTGACCATCATTGCGACCGCGCTGATCGACACCGGCAGCCGGATGGACGAGGTGATCTTCGAGGAGTTCAAGGGCACCGGCAACAGCGAGCTGATCCTCGACCGCAAGCTGTCCGACAAGCGCACCTTCCCGGCGATCGACATCACCAAGTCCGGCACCCGGAAGGAAGAACTGCTGGTCGACCGCGCGACGCTGACCAAGATGTGGGTGCTGCGCCGCATCCTGAACCCGATGGGCACCCAGGACGCGATGGAATTCCTGCTGGACAAGCTGAAGTACAGCAAGACCAACAACGACTTCTTCGAGGCGATGAACACCTGAAGGCCGGGGCCACGCGGCCCGTGGCGATTCCCGCTTCCGTCGCCGTCGGCCCGTGCGGCGACCGGTTCAACAGCGGCACGCCCAGCCGCTGCTTCGGCTTGCCCACCAGGCGGAAGACGCCAAGCTATTACGGGCGGTCCATGGACAGGAAATATTCCGGCCGGAATCTATTTCATTTCAGGCCAGTTTAGGCCAATTATTACGGCAAGAATACCGTGCTCCCGGTTGTTTTCCGGCCCTCGAGCGCCCGGTGCCCCTGGGCCGCATCCTTGAGGGGGAAACTCTGGTTGACCCGTATGGCGACGGCGCCGCTGGCGACCGCAGCGAACAGGTCGTCCGCGGTTGCCACCAGATCCTCACGCTTGGCGGTATAGGTGTTCAGCGTCGGCCGCGTCACGTACAGCGACCCCTTGGCGGCCAGGATACCAAGGTCCGGCAACGCCACGGGTCCGGACGCATTGCCGAAGCTGATCATCAATCCCAGCGGCCGGAGGCAATCCAGCGATGTCGTGAAGGTGTCGCGGCCCACGCTGTCGTAGACCACCGGCACCATGGCGCCGCCGGTGATCTCCTTCACCCGCGCCGGGATGTTTTCGGTGGTCAGCAGCGCGTGCGCGACGCCATGCTGGCGGGCCAGCTCCGCCTTCTCCGCCGTCGAGACCACGCCGATGACCGTGGCGCCGAGCGACTTCGCCCATTGGCAAAGAATCAGGCCGACGCCGCCGGCCGCGGCATGGACCAGGATGGTCTCGCCCGCCTGCACCGCGTGGGTGCGGCGGATCAGGAACCGCGCCGTCATGCCCTGCAGCATCATGGCGGCGGCCGTAGTGAACTCGATGTTGTCCGGCAGCTTCACCAGCCGGTCGGCACTGACGCAGCGCGCCTCCGCATAGGCACCGAGCGCCCCGGCATAGGCCACCCGGTCGCCGGTTTTCAGGCTGGTCACGCCGTCGCCCACGGCTTCCACCACGCCGGCGCCCTCCATGCCGATGGTCGCCGGCATGGCGGGCGCCTTGTATAGCCCGGTGCGGAAATACACGTCGATGTAGTTCAGGCCAACCGCCTTGTGCCGCACCAGCACCTCGCCCGGCTTGGGGTCGGGCAGCGGGACTTCCTCCCACACCATCTTCTCGGGGCCGCCGTGCTCATGGACGCGGATGGCGTGGTTCATCGGAAATTTCCTTGTGGCATCGTGACTGGGCTGGGCGCGAGGGAAAGCATCGGCGCGGCGCGGTGGCGCATCCGGGCTTCCAGTTGCAGCAGGTAGCGCTTGGTGGCCGCGCCCTCGCCGCCGGAATAGCCGCCGAGCGACCCATCCGCGGCGATCACCCGGTGGCATGGAATTAGGATGGGAAGGGGGTTGTCACCATTAGCCTGGCCGACCGCGCGGGCGGAGCGGCAACCGACCTCGCGCGCGATGTCGATGTAGGATTTCGTCTCGCCTGGTGGAATGCGGCGCAACGCATCCCAGACGGTGCGGCGGAACGGGCTGCCCCGTGGCGCCATCGGCAGGTCGAAGGCCGCCGACGTGCCGTCGAAATAATCCTGCAACTGCCGCGCCGCTTCCCGCAACAGCGATGTCGCGGTCATGGCCGGCAAGTTGCCTCCGGCCAGGCAGCCGCGGCCCCAGTCGAGCGCGACGATGGCGCCCTCCGCTTCGAAAAGGGTCATTTCGCCAAGGGGGGTCAGGAGGGAAAGATGGGCCATCATGTGTTTCAGGTGGGTAACGCCCGGTGATGCAGTACCGCCGAATGCAGGCCGTCAAGCGGCGGCGTCGGATGGGGCTGCGGCGCATTCCCGCACCGGATCGGCCCGGCATACATACGCTGCCGAAGGCGCCACGGCCATGCCCCTGTCCTGCACGAAGTAGGCTCTGGACCATCGGGGGGCACGGCAGGTTCCCGGCTGGGGAAGGCATGGTATCGTTCGGCACGGGGAACCCTGGCCGTGGCGGACGCACATTGCCACATGAGGCAACAGGGCAGGTGCCCTCCCCCGTTGACCCATCGGAGAGACACCGTGACCATTGCGTCCGTTCCTGCCACCGAGCCGGCTCTGTTGCCCTTCTATGCGGCCCATGTTTTCATCTGCTGCAACCGGCGCCCGGATGGGCACCCACGCGGCAGTTGCGCGGCCCGCGGCAGCGAAAAGCTGCGTGACTACATGAAGGTTCGGGCGAAGGAATTGGGCTTGCGGGATGTCCGGGTGAACATGGCCGGCTGCCTGGACCGCTGCGAGTTCGGGCCGACCATGGTGATATATCCCGAAGGTGTCTGGTATCGGCCCGAGACGTCGGCCGACATCGACGAAATCCTGACGAAGCACTTGCAGGGCGGCGGCCGGGTGCAGCGGCTGATGCTGACCCCCGCCGACGTGGCGCCGCCCAAGGGATAGCGACAAGGCGGGCGGCGTGCGGCCCGATGTGATCTTCGCCTTGGCCTCCGGCGCCGGGCGGGCGGCGGTGGCTGTCATCCGGCTGTCCGGGGCTGGCACCGGCGCGGTCTTGACGGCCCTCGCCGGGTCCCTGCCGGCACCGCGCCTGGCCACGCTGCGGCGGTTGCGGCACCCCGTCACCAACGAGGTCCTGGACCGCGCCCTCGTGCTCTGGTTCCCGATGCCGCGCAGCTATACCGGCGAGGATCTGGCGGAACTGCACCTGCATGGCGGTCCGGCGGTGATCGCCGGCGTGGCCGAGGCCCTGGTTGCATCCGGTGCCCGTCCGGCCGAAGCCGGCGAGTTCACCCGCCGCGCCTTCGTCAACGGCAAGCTCGACCTTACGGCGGCGGAGGGGATTGCCGATCTGGTCGCTGCCGAGACTGCGGCGCAACGGCGGCAGGCGCTGCGGCAGGCCGACGGCGCGCTGGCCTTGCTGTACGGCGGTTGGGCGGCCCGGCTTACCAGGTTGCTGGCGCGGCAGGAGGCGTTTATCGAATTCGAGGATGAGGACCTGCCCCCTGGCCTGAATGATGCCGTAGCCTCGGCCGCGACCACGCTGGCGGCGGAAATCCGGTCGCACCTGGCGGATGGACGGCAGGGCGAAAAGCTGCGGGACGGTGTGCAGGTCGCGATCCTCGGTGCCCCCAATGCCGGAAAGTCCTCGTTGCTGAACGCGTTGGCCGGTCGGGACGCGGCGATCGTCTCGGCCAGGGCAGGCACGACGCGGGACGTTGTGGAAGCGCGACTGGACCTTGGCGGTGTCCTGGTCACGCTGGCCGACACCGCGGGGCTGCGCGAACCAGGGGACGAAATCGAGGCCGAAGGCGTACGCCGAGCCCGGCAATGTGGCCTGGCGGCCGATATCGTAGTGACGCTGTTCGCAGCCGACCAAGTGCCCGATGCCGCGACCCTGGCGTTGATCGGTCCCGATACGCTGGTGGTTGCGAGCAAGACCGACCTTGCGCTGCCGCAGCCCTCGATCGGTGGTGTCGTGCCGCTCGGCATCTCGGCACGAACGGGCGAGGGACTGGACGCATTGCGCAAACGCCTTGCCGATGCCGTGGCCTCGCGCGCGGCCCTGACCGCGGAAGCGTCGCTCACCCGGCCACGCCATCGGGCTGCGCTGGAGGAGGCGGTCGGATGGCTTGTCGACCTGGAGCAAGCAGGCTTGCCGGAGCTGCGGGCGGAATGCTTGCGCGCCGCCGCACGGGCGATGGGGGGCATCACTGGCCGTGTCGGCGTGGAGGCGGTGCTGGACGCCGTCTTCCGCGAGTTCTGCATCGGCAAGTAAACGCCGGCCTTCGGTCCTGGTGGCGCATCCGCTATAGCGCGGCCATGACCGACAAGATGTGGGATGTGGTGGTCGTGGGCGGCGGTCATGCCGGCTGTGAAGCGGCGGCGGCGGCGGCCCGCTGCGGTGCCCGTACTCTGCTGCTGACCCACCGGGTCGAGACATTGGGGGAAATGTCCTGCAACCCGGCAATCGGGGGCATTGGCAAGGGGCATCTGGTCCGGGAGATCGATGCGCTCGATGGCATCATGGCGCGCGCCGCGGATGCGGCCGGCATTCATTTCAAGGTGCTGAACCGCAGCAAGGGGCCGGCCGTACGCGGGCCGCGTTGCCAGGCGGACCGGTCGCTGTACCGGCAGGCGGTTCAGGCGATGCTGCGCGCAACGCCGAACCTGACGCTGCGCGCCACGGCGGTGGAAGACCTGCTGGTCACGTCGGATGGGCGGGTGACGGGCGTCATCATCGCGTCAGGCGAAGCGATCCAGGCCGGCGCCGTGGTGCTGACGACAGGTACTTTCCTCAACGGCGAGATCCATGTCGGTGAGCGTCGCAGTCCGGCTGGGCGACTTGGCGAGGCCCCGGCGATCGGGTTGGCGCGGACGTTGCGCCGATTGGCTCTGCCATTGGCGCGGCTGAAGACCGGGACGCCGCCGCGGCTGGATGGCCGGACCATCGATTGGGCCGCGCTGGAAACCCAACCGGGCGACGACCCACCCGAGCCGCTGTCCTGGATGACGGATCGCATTCGCAACCGCCAGATCGCCTGCGCGATCACGGCAACCACGCCGGCGACGCATGACCTGATCCGCGCCAACCTCCATCGCACGGCCGTCTATGGAGGCCGGATCGAGGGCGTGGGACCACGCTACTGTCCCTCCATCGAGGACAAGGTCGTCCGCTTCGCCGACCGGCAGCGGCACCAGATCTTCCTTGAGCCGGAGGGTCTGGATGACGACACGGTTTACCCGAACGGCATCTCCACCAGCCTGCCGGAGGAGGTGCAGGCAGAACTGGTTGCGTCCATTCCCGGCCTTGAGCGGGCCCGTATCCTGCGGCCAGGTTATGCGATCGAATACGATCACGTGGACCCGCGCGTGTTGCTGCCGACGCTTTCCGTACGGAGCGTTTCGGGCCTGTTCCTGGCGGGCCAGATCAACGGCACTACAGGCTATGAAGAAGCTGCGGCGCAAGGCCTGATGGCTGGTCTAAACGCTGCTTGTTTGGCCGGCGGACGCACACCGGATCGGGTTGTTGCCCGAGACGAAGGCTACATCGGTGTGCTGGTGGATGATCTGATCCTTCAAGGCGTGAGTGAGCCGTATCGCATGTTGACCGCACGGTCTGAGTTTCGGCTTTCTCTCAGGGCCGATAACGCTGGCCTACGCCTGACCGATTATGGAATCGCCTGGGGATGCGTCAGCAATGAGCGAGCAGCGGCCCATCGGCGCTTCACGGCCGTACTTGCTGAGGCCGTGACGCAGGCACGGACGGATGGCGCCACCCCGGCGCGTTATGCTGAACTTGGCGCAGCGGTGAAGCAGGACGGAATTTGGCGCAATGCGCTGGAAACGCTGGCACTGCCTGCCATGACCACGGGCGCGGCGGACCGCCTGTTTCCGTGGTTGGCGGTCTTGGACCCTCGCATTCGCTTGGAAATCGTAGCGCAGGCGCTTTATGCACCCTACATCGAACGGCAGGCGGCCGGCCTTAGATTGCTGCGGCGTGAGGAGGGAATACGAATTCCTGGCTCGGTTGACTTTGCTACCGTTTCGGGGCTTTCGGCTGAAATGCGCCAGCGCCTTTCAGCGGCAAGCCCGACAACCCTGGGCGGGGCTAGCCGTGTCGCAGGGGTAACGCCCTCGGCGGTTGCGGCACTTGCGGTGCATTTGCGCAAGTGTTTCATATGATGCTTTGTGGCGACGCTGTTTCACGTGAAACGGAGGACAAGCTCCTTCGCTTCCTTGCTCTCCTCAAGGAATGGAATTCCAAGATCAACCTTGTTGGTCGAGCTAACGAAGACCTTTGGTGGAACCGTCACGTCCTGGACTCGCTGCAACTCGTGCCGCTGCTGCCGCCAAATGATGGCCCTATCGTCGATCTGGGGTCAGGCGCAGGGCTTCCTGGCCTAATTTTGGCGCTCATCACAGGCCGCCCGACCCATTTGATCGAATCGGACCGCCGAAAAGCAGCCTTCCTCATCGAGGCAACCCGCATCCTGGACCTGCGGTACGTCATCGTACACGGCATCCGAATCGAGGCCGCTTTGCCGCCTCCGGCGGCAGTTGTCACAGCCCGCGCCCTGGCTCCGTTGACTGACCTCCTACAGCATTCCTTTCGTCTTTTGGCACCAAACGGCATCACGTTGTTTCCAAAAGGCCGAACCGCGGAGGATGAATTGACGGCAGCCGCCACACGCTGGATCATGCGGGTCGAGCGGTTCCCAAGCCGGACCAATCCGCAGTCCACCATCCTTCGCATCAGTGAGATCAGCCCTGCTGGCGCCAAAGCCTGACCGTGCCCTGCCGCGCATCATCGCCCTCGCCAACCAGAAGGGCGGGGTCGGCAAGACGACAACGGCCATCAATCTGGCGACCGCGTTGTCGACAGAGCATCGCGTCCTTTTGCTGGACCTCGATCCCCAGGGAAACGCCTCCACCGGCCTTGGTGTGGCCCGGACGGATCGCGCAGCTGGCAGCTACGCCATGCTGATCGAGGCCCAGCCAATCGCCGAAGTAATTCGCCCCACCTCCATCCCCAACCTGTTTCTCATTCTTGCTGACCCTGATTTGGCTGGCGCCGAGATAGAACTCGTCCCCCTGCCGGACCGCGAACGCCGCCTGCAGCAAATACTGCGCGCATCCCCGGACCAGATCGGCGCCTTCGACTTCGTATTCCTGGATTGCCCACCCTCGTTCGGGTTGCTCACGTTGAACGCATTGGTTGCGGCGGACAGCGTCCTTGTGCCATTGCAATGCGAATTCTACGCGTTGGAGGGCGTCAGCCAGATCACCCAGACAATCGACCGGGTCCGCCACCTCCTTAACCCCACCCTGACCTTGGAAGGAATCGTGCTGACGATGTTCGATCGCAGGAACAACCTGTCGGAGGCGGTCGCAACGGACGTGCGGGCCTTCTTCAAGGATAAGGTGTTCGAGACGATCATCCCGCGCAACATCAGGGTCAGCGAAGCGCCGTCGCACGGCTTGCCGGTGACGCTTTACGACTTCCGCTCGCCAGGAGCCCAGGCCTATGTGCGGCTGGCAGCGGAGCTGCGAAAACGCCTGCGCCGCGGATCCGCCCCATGATGTCAACACGGAATGCGCCACGGCTTGGACGCGGCCTCTCTGCTCTGCTGGGCGAGCCCCCTCCACTAAGCACTTCGACCGCTCTGCGCACTTTGCCAATCGAACATCTCGAACCTGGCCCGTTCCAACCTCGCGGCCTGATCGACCCGGCGCCACTGCAAGAATTGGCGGACTCCATCCGCGCCCATGGCCTCCTGCAGCCCATCTTGGTGCGCCCCAAACCCGGCCAGGAGGACCGCTACGAAATCATCGGTGGCGAACGCCGCTGGCGCGCCGCCCAACTGGTGCCGCTGCACGAGGTGCCGGTCGTGGTCCGCGCCTTCACGGACCGGGATGCCATGGCCGCCGCCTTGGTCGAGAACCTGCAGCGCCTGGACCTGAACTCCCTGGAGGAGGCCGAAGGCTACCGCCGCCTCATCGATGAATTCGGCCTGACCCAGGATGCGCTCGGTCAATCCGTGGGGAAAAGCCGCAGCCACGTCGCCAACACGCTCCGCCTCCTTGCCTTGCCCGGCCGGGTGCGGGAGTTGTTGCGGGACGGGGTACTGACCGCAGGACATGCCCGCGCCCTGCTGACCTCGCCCGACGCTGAGGCCCTGGCGCTGCAAGTCGTGGACCGCGGGCTGAACGTCCGCCAGACGGAGGCCCTGGCCGCGACCAGGCCGCGCGAGCCCGTCGCCGCACCACAGCCGCCGAACCCGGAGACCCTAGCGCTGGAGCGCGATCTGTCTGGGCGCCTGGGCCTGAAGGTCGCCATCCGGCAAGCCGGCCGCGGCGGCCAGGTCACGATCCACTACCGCGACCTGGATCAACTCGACGGCGTCATCCGCCTGCTGCAAGGCTGATCGTCAGCGCCGCGCCGCGGCCAGCCTCGCCAACTCCATGACTGCATGGCGGGCCACCAGGTCGCCCGGCACCCCTGTCGTCTTGGTCCGTCGCTCGGCTTCCAGCAACGCGACGCCCGCGGCCTCCAGCGCCTCGGCGCGCCACAAGCGCAACGCCTGCTGCAAGGCCGGTTTGTGGCGCCAGAACACCGGCGGCCGCAAGCCGTCGAGGGCCGCCCCCGGCGCCGCACCTCCGGCAACCGCCAGCGTGGCAAGCTGCAGCCGCTGCACCTGGCGCAGCGCGCCGCGCACCGCCTGCACGGCATTGGCTCCCTCGGCGAATGCGGTGTCGAGCGCCCGGTCGGCCTCCGCCACCTGGCCGGACAACGCGGCCACCAGCGCTTCCTCCAGATCAGCACCCAAGCCTTCAGCCACGCACGCCAAGCAATCGTCCAGCGAGACCCGACCACCCGCGCCGACGTACAGCGCAAGTTTCTCCAGCTCCCGACGCAGCAGCAACCGGTCCTCCCCCAGCCGCTGCGCCAGGAATTCGAGCACGGCCGGTTCGACCTTAACCCCCAGCTCGCCAAGCATCCGGCCGATCGTTCCCGCCAATTCCTGCCCGCGCTCGCGGTAGCAGGCGATGACGGCCGCCTGTGGGGCCGCCTCCAGCAGGCTCCGCAGCTTGGACCAGCTTTGCGACTCGGGCGCTTCCAGCACCACCACGCCTGGCCCTGGGCCGGCCAACGCGGCCTTCGCGGCGGCGGCAAACCCATCGCCGGCCTCGCGCACCCGTACCAGGCAGCGCCCGCCGGTGAGCGGCAGGCTCGCCGCCTCGGCGGCCAGCAGCCCGGCATCGCGCCAGGCATCGCGCGGCACCTCCACCAGCCGCAGCGGGTCTCCCTCGGTCACGCTGCGGACCAGGTGCTCCGCCCGTTCCCGCACCAGCCCGGCATCGTCGCCATGCAGCAGCACCACGCGGCAGCCGGCGGGATCGGCCAGGAACCCACCCACTCGCCGGGCATCGAGCTTCGCCATTCCCTCAGGCCGCGCCGCTAGCTTTCCGGCGCCGCAACTCCATTGCCACCTGCCGGTAGATTTCCTCCGAAAGCTGCTCTCCCAGCCGCCGTTCCATGGCGTCCCGCGCGGCATCGGCCGCGAAGAATTGCAGGTCGGGGATGTTGAAGGAATCGAGCGTCCGATAAGGAATCGCCGATGCCGCGATCTGCTGCGGTGGCACCGCCAGCGTCGACAGCGTCCATCCCCCAGTCGCCGTGTAGCGCAGCCGGGTGATCGCCCCATCGCGCCGGTAGCCCAGCACCTCCGCGCCATAGCTGACGCTCACCTGCAAAACGTAGCGCGCCGCCAGTCCCGGAGCACTGCCTTCGAAGCGGCGTTGCAGGTTGCGCCGCAGCAACTGCCCGCTGCGTTCGTATAACGGGCCGATCCGCACCGCCGCCAGTTCATCCCGCAGGTCCGACTCCGAACCGTCGGCGCCCACGATCGGCCCATGCAACGGCCGGAAGCCGCAGCCCGGAAGCCCGAGCAGCAGCGAGGCGACCAGCCCCCGCCTAGACCACGAAATTGACGACACGGCCCGCGACATGGATGCGCTTCCGGATGGGGCGCCCGGCAAGGGCGCGCTGCACGTTCACTTCCGCCTCGGCCGCAGCGAACACCGTTGCCTCGTCGGCGTCCACCGGAACCTCGATGGTGCCGCGCAGCTTGCCGAGAACCTGCACGGCCAGCGTCGCCGTCGCTGCCCGCAGCAGGTCGGGGTTCGCCTCCGGCCAGGGCAGCTCGGCCACCAGCGCGGTCGTCCCCGGCCGCAGCAGCGACCACAGCTCCTCCGCCAGATGCGGCATCATCGGCCCGACCAGCTTCGCCGCCGTCTCCAGCGCCTCGCGCCTGGCCCAGGCCATGCCGGCATCCTCGCCCTCCGCATCGCCGCCCTCTGAATCGCCGATGGCGTTGGCGAGTTCGTGGATACGCGCGACGGCCACGTTGAAGGCGAAGCTTTCCAGCGCCTCGGACACCGCGGCGATGCTGCGATGGGTTGCCTGCCGCAGCCGGTGCGCCGTTGCCGCATCCCCAAGCGCCGGCCCACCCGACGTCGGCAGCCCAGGCAACGCCGTGGCTGTCAGCCGGTGCAGCCGCTGGATGAAGCGATGGGCGCCGGCGACGCCGCTTTCGGTCCATTCCATGTCCCGCTCGGGCGGATTGTCGGCCAGGATGAACCAGCGCGCCGTATCAGCCCCGTATCGGTCGATGATCGAGCCCGGATCGACGGTGTTGCGCCGCGACTTCGACATCGCCTCGACCCGTCCGACCGTCACCGGCTCGGCCGTGCCGCGAACCCGCGCCGTGCCGTCGGCGGCGCGTTCGACCTCCTCCGGATACAACCAGCCCCCGTCCGGCGCCCGGTAGCTTTCATGCATGACCATGCCCTGGGTGAACAGTCCGGCGAAAGGTTCGGCCAGGCCCAGGTGGCCGGTATCGCGCATCGCGCGGGTGAAGAACCGGCTGTACAGCAGGTGCAGAATCGCGTGCTCGATGCCGCCGATGTACTGGTCCACCGGCAGCCACGCATCGGCTGCCGCCCGCGTCACCGGCTCGGCCGCGCCAGGGCTGCAGAATCTGGCAAAGTACCAGGAACTGTCGACGAAGGTGTCGCAGGTGTCGGTTTCCCGCCGCGCCGCCGCGCCGCAGGCCGGGCAGGGCACGTGCTTCCACGTCGGGTGGTGGTCCAGCGGGTTGCCGGGCCGCGAGAAGTCCACGTCCTCCGGCAGCACCACCGGCAGGTCAGCCTTCGGCACCGGCACCACCCCACAGACGGTGCAATGAATGACCGGGATCGGGCAGCCCCAGTACCGCTGGCGGGAGACACCCCAGTCCCGCAGCCGCCAGTTCACCACGCCCGTGCCGGCGCCCCTGGCCTCCAGCGCGCCGATCGCCGCGCGCTTCGCCTCGCCGACCCCAAGCCCGTCGAGGAAGCCCGAATTGAAGATCGTGCCGTCATTCGTGTAGGCGGTGTCGCCGATTGCGAAGGCGGCCGGATCGGCACCCGGCGGCAGCACTACGGGCGGCACCGGCAGGTCGTATCTGCGGGCGAATTCCAGGTCCCGCTGATCCCCGCTCGGGCAGCCGAAGATGGCGCCGGTGCCGTATTCCATCAGCACGAAATTGGCGATCCAGACCGGGAAGTCCGCCCCTTCGATGAACGGGTGCGCCACCCGGAAGCCGGTGTCGAAACCGCGCTTCTCGGCCTGCTCGATGGCCACCTCGCTGGTGCCCTGGCTGCGGCACTCCGCCACGAACGCTGCCGCCGCCGGGTCGCGCGCCGACGCGGCGGCAGCCAGCGGATGCTCGGCCGCGACGGCCAGGAAGCTCATGCCGAACAGGGTGTCCGGCCGGGTCGTGAAGACCTCGGCCTCGGCCACGCCGTCCACCGCCCCGGTCAGCTGGAACCGCACCCGCGCGCCCTCGCTGCGGCCGATCCAATTGGCCTGCATCGCGCGCACCCGGTCCGGCCAGCGGTCCAGAGTCTCCAGCGCCGCCAGCAAGTCCGGCGCGTATTTGGTGATGGCGAAGAACCACTGGCTGAGCTGTTTCTTCTCCACCGGCGCGCCGCTGCGCCAGCCGCGCCCGTCGATCACCTGCTCGTTGGCCAGCACGGTGTTGTCCACCGGGTCCCAGTTCACCCAGGCCTGCTTGCGCTCCACCAGCCCGGCCGCCAGGAAATCCAGGAACAACGCCTGCTGCTGGCCGTAATAGGCCACGTCGCAGGTGGCGAACTCGCGCGACCAGTCGATGCCGAGGCCCATCCGCCGCATCTCGGCCCGCATCGCGGCGATGTTCTGGTAGGTCCAGACGGCCGGGTGGATGCCGCGCTCCCGCGCCGCGTTCTCGGCCGGCAGGCCGAAGGCGTCCCAGCCCATCGGGTGCAGCACCTGGTGGCCGCGCGCGCGCTTGTAGCGGGTGACCACGTCGCCCAGCGTGTAATTGCGGACATGCCCCATGTGGATCTTGCCCGAGGGGTAGGGGAACATCTCCAGCACGTAGTATTTCGGGCGCGTGCCATCCGGCACATCCGGCACGGCGAAGCAGCCGCGGCGTTCCCATTCCGCCTGCCAGTGCGGTTCCGCCCGCTGGAAGTCGTGGCGATGGTCGCTCTTGGGGTCCGGCCGGGACTCGGCGGCGGGCGGTGCGGTGACGTCGTTCATCGCATTCGGTGACCTGATCGGACCCCAGATTGAACCCAGGGAATAGGCCGGCCGCGGCGTGGAGGGAAGGGCGCGCCGGCCGCTTCGCCTGCCGCTGCGGCCGACAACGACGCCATGCCTGCCCGCCCCGCCTTCGACCCGGCAGCCGGCGTCACGCCAAGCGCCAGCACCTCGGCCGGCGTCCCATGGCCCAGTCCGCCGGCCCGAGCGCACAGCCCTTGCGCCGCGCCACGCCGCAGGTAAATCCCGCCCCGTGCTGCATCTGCTCAAACTCTCGGTCGGCCCGCGCGACGTGGCCCAATTGCAGGCCATCCAGGCCCGTCGGGCGGCGCTCGACCCGCCGCTCCGCCATCGCACGCGGATGCGGCCGCGGCGCCAGGCCGAGCTGCTCGCCGGCGGGTCCATCTACTGGGTGGTGGCGGGCTTCGTGCAGGTTCGCCAGCCCATCCTCGACATCCGCGAGGACACCTGGGACGACGGCTCGCCCTGCGCCGGGCTGGTGCTGGACCCGGCCCTGGTGGGGGTGGCGGCGCGTCAGGTCAGGCCGTTCCAGGGCTGGCGCTATCTGCCCGCCGAAGCCGCCCCGGCCGATCTCGGGACCAGCACCGAGGCCCATGGCGCGGCGGCCATGCCGGAAGCCCTCCGGCAGGAATTGCGCGGCCTCGGCCTGCTGTAGGGCGCGGCTGTCGCGGGTTGGGCTCCACCGCGGGCCGGCAATGGTCGCTGCAGCCCCCGCGACCATGCCCGGCAGTCGGTGTAGAGGGCGGTCCAATTTCAGGCCCCCTCCACGCCATACGCCGCAGGCTCCAATCACCTACCATCCAAAGGCGAACTTGGTTGTAAGGGTTTGAGTGGATTAGCTTTTCGTGAACCTATGGCAT